>SKEO01002085.1_pt1 | contig 14510 bp, 16 predicted proteins | sample 4826801 | NCBI WGS metagenome assembly SKEO01 (sample SAMN11008807, study PRJNA524170) | human gut metagenome | biome: Human fecal sample; material: Feces; isolation source: fecal sample from pouch patient p3 | host: Homo sapiens | place: Israel: Tel-Aviv | collected 2016-02-25 | reverse complement strand
CGACGAAAAAGCGGTGAAGTTCCTCGCCATCGTTATGTAGTAATTAATTTTGAAAAGAAATATGCTAGAAAGATTTGTTGAACAAACTCACTTTACCTCACAAGAGGATTTCATTGCGAATTTTAAAGTGAAGGTGCCGGAAAATTTTAATTTCGGTTATGATGTGGTAGATGCCTGGGCGGCTGAACAGCCCGATAAAAATGCGTTGCTGTGGACAAACGATAAAGGAGCACATATACAGTTTACGTATGCGGACTTGAAGAAATATACCGATATGACCGCCTCTTATTTCCAGAGCCTGGGAATCGGTCATGGAGATAAGGTCATGCTGATTTTGAAACGCCGGTATGAATTCTGGTTCTCTATCATTGCTCTGCACAAGTTGGGAGCAGTGGTCATCCCGGCTACACACTTGCTGACAAAGAAAGATATTGTGTATCGTTGTCAGGCTGCCGGTATCAAGATGATTGTGGCTGCCGGTGAACCGGTCATCACAGAACATATTTTGGCGGCGATGCCTGATTCTCCTACGGTAGAACGTCTGGTGAGTGTTGGTCCGGAATATCCGGAAGGTTTTGAAGATTTCCATAAGGGTATGGAAGCTGCCGTTCCTTTTGTACGTCCGGAACATGTGAATACCAACGAGGATATTTCACTGATGTACTTTACTTCGGGAACTACCGGGGAACCGAAGATGGTGGCACACGACTTTACTTATCCGCTCGGACATATTGCTACCGGATGCTTCTGGCATAATCTGCATGAAAACAGTCTGCACCTGACCATTGCGGATACCGGATGGGGAAAGGCTGTATGGGGAAAACTGTACGGACAGATGATTGCCGGTGCCAATATCTTTGTATACGACCATGAGAAGTTTACTCCGGCAGATATTCTGCAAAAGATTCATGATTATCACATCACTTCGCTGTGTGCACCTCCTACGATTTATCGTTTCCTGATTCGGGAAGACTTGTCGAAATATGATTTGTCTTCACTGGAATATTGCACGACGGCGGGTGAGGCGGTGAATTATTCTGTATATGAGACTTTCAAACGCATTACGGGTATTCGTCTGATGGAAGGATTTGGACAGACATCCTATGATAATCTTATAGAAAGCCTTGAACGGGCGAAAGAAACAACGCTTCCGAGAGTGATCTACAGTCTTGGAATCGCAAATATTGGACTTGCCAATGCAAAAGTGATCTGCCGCTATTTTAATAATGATCTTGAAAAGATCCGTCATGCCAGCCTGGAAGAGATCAGTGAAATTGATACGATCGGACCTGTGATCGCCGGAAATCTGGTTTCCTATTTCCAGGATGAAGAGAATAACCGTCGTCTGGATCATCTTATGAGCTTTTTGCATATTCAGGATGAAGGACCGAAGCAGGAACAGATTTTTGCGGGAATGAATTTTGTGATCACGGGAAGCCTGGTACATTTCGGAAATCGAAGTGAAGCCAAAGAACTCATCGAGTCTCTGGGTGGCAAAGTGACGGGGTCTGTGACCAAGAAGACAAATTATCTGATCAACAATGATATCCAGTCCAGTTCATCCAAGAACAAAAAAGCCAGGGAACTGGGAATCCCGATCCTTTCAGAAGAAGATTTTCTGAATCTTGTGGGAAAGCAGTGATTATGATAAAAACTGCGGGAAATGCGGATTAAAGATATCTACATTACGGTAAAAACAGCAGAGCGGTTTCTATATAAAAAATAAGAAAGACCGCTTTACATATATAAAGGAGGGCTAACAATGCCGATCAAAACACAGGGGGATCTGCCAGTAAAGGAGATCCTTGAGAGAGAAAATATATTTGTGATGGATGAAAAACGTGCCATGCATCAGGATATCCGTCCAATCCAGATTCTGATCCTGAATCTGATGCCTCTGAAAGAGGAGACAGAACTGCAGCTTCTGCGTTCTCTTTCCAACACACCACTGCAGGTTGATGTGACTTTTATGGCTGTGGAGAGCCATGAGGCGAAGAATACTTCCCTCAGTCATCTTAATAAATTTTATGAAACATTTACAGACATAAAGAAACGTAAATTTGATGGAATGATCATTACCGGAGCACCAGTTGAACAGATGCCGTTTGAAGAAGTAGACTACTGGAAGGAACTGACGGAAATCATGGGCTGGACAGAGAAGCATGTAACTTCTACCATTTTTCTCTGCTGGGCGGCCCAGGCGAGCCTGTATTATTTTTATGGTCTTGAGAAAAAACCTCTGGATAAAAAAATGTTTGGCCTTTTCTGGCATAAAGTATTAAATCGAAAGATTCCGCTGGTGCGTGGCTTTGATGATGTGTTTCTTGCACCTCATTCCAGACATACGGAAGTTCCTATTGCTGATATCCATGCATGCAAAGATCTAACGGTACTGGCAGAGAGCGATGAGGCGGGGTTGTTTCTGGCAATGGCAGAAGGTGGACGTAAGATTTTTGTCATGGGACATCCGGAATATGATCGTGTAACTCTGGATGGAGAATACAAACGTGATCTTGCCAAGGGACTCCCGATCGACATTCCCAAAAATTATTACCAGGACGATGATCCAAATAACAAGCCATTGCTTACCTGGAGAGCACATGCCAACAATCTGTATACAAACTGGCTGAATTATTACGTATACCAGAGCACCCCATACGACCTGTATGGCACACCGGATTTTAAGGAACTGTAAGAGGGCTGAAACCCGCATGGTTGAGCCATTTCCCGGGATTTGACACAAAAAAGCCCGAGGGCGAATAACTTCACGTAAGTTACCGTAATTTCACGTAAGTTTTTACAAAAATGGGGTAAAAATGGCGTAAATAACAAGAAAAAATGGCGTAGAAAAAATCCTACATATACGATGGAACCTTTTCAGCAAATAACCCATCTGTCGTAGTATATGAGATACGAATTTCAAGGCTCATGATAAGTCGAGACTGTAGCGGTACAGTTTATGGACAAGTCATGAGCCTTTTTTTACTTTTTATTTTGAATTTTTACACAGAATTTTCGTATCGTTTATCTGTCATTTATCCATTATTCACATCTTTGCCCGGAACTTGTATATATAGCTGCCCTGTGAGCACGTATTTGATCTGTAAAGGGATTGAAAGTAATGAGACGAGAGTTTCTCCATCTAAAGAGTAAAAATGGCTTATAGGACGAATTAGAAGGCGAAAAAGAGCAGATCCCGAATTTAGGAATCTGCCCATCTGTGAAAAGACTAAAGAGAGTTCTTTTTATTTACAGTTTGTTTGATATTGGTAATAATGAAGCCGTTTTTGTTATTGGCTTTTTTTAAATATATTTTGTATGTTCCCATATACCCATAGTTTTTCTTGGTCATCCAATTATAAAAGTAAAGATTATATGTTACTTCGTATGTCTTGGAACCTGTTTTTATGATCTTTTTTACGACACCATTTGGAGAATCTTCGCCCCAGTTACCGCCAGTATAAACAATCTTACCATTTTTATTACAAAGCAAGTAAGAAGGATTTCTAGGGATACCATATTTTGTAAATTTCGTAAATTTTACGGTAGAAGTATTGAAGTAAAGCTTCAGTTGTGGCTGAATTTTTTTCTTTACGTAAGAAATATTTTTCTCCCACAAATTGTAATTTTTCATAGTCACCATGGTTGTTCTGGCGTAATCATCGAATTTGAAATATTGCCTTCTACCACAACAGTAAGCAAAATAACTGTCAAATCCTTCTAACATCTTAGTAACCGATTTGCGGTATGTTTTTGTTACGTCTTTTCTGGTGGCTGCTGATGCTGAGATCGGGAGTGAGAAGATCATGATAACAGACAAAAGAATGATAAGTGATTTTTTGAGCTTCTTTTTCATAGATGTTTCCTCCTTCAATGATTCTTGATACCATAAGAATACTGCAAATGATGAAGGAGAACAAGGCAAAAATAATTTTCTAAGTATCCACCATGTTTTCTGATGCACGGCAGCACTTCAGATGTTACCCAGCGTTTAAAGCGTTTTGCGGATTCAAGTTTGCTGCTGAGGATGAGAGAGTAGAGGCCGGACTCGTTGATGATCCACATTTGACGATTCTGACCTGACTGAACGATTCGTTCGGTCAGCTTATCCTCTTTGTCTACATGATCTCTTATTACTTTTTGAGGATTTGCATACTTTAATGCCGCAGTTACATCTTTTCCCACAAACCATGGCTCTCCGTCAATTTCAATGCAGCGCAGATTTCCGAACTCTGGATGATTGAAGATCTCACACTGAGAAGTGGTAGTGGTAGATGGGGAGGTTGTGGATGGTGTTCCTTTAGTTGTGTTTTCTTAAAACTGTTGATCTGACAGTTTTACTTATTGACCTGCACCGTCGATTTGACAGGTCAGCTTTTTATATATTATAGCATACTTACACATCTTTCCCGAACACTTCACACATCATCTTCACTCCAAGACAGAAGCCGTTTCTGAAATTCTGCTCCAACTCGTCCGCTAGAAGATTAAGGTTCTCATCCATGATCTGCTCCAAAGCGGCCGCTTGATCGTCTGTGAGCTGTTCTTTAAGAGCATGATAACCATGTAAAGCCTGATCCTTATGTATACGGTACTTATCCAGAGCGTCCAGTGTAGCTGCACTTACATGTGAGTTGTAAAGCTGATCTATGATATCCATGATTCTGTATTCCTCACTGATACGATTGTTTCTATTTAGTGACAATAATATCATGTTTTCCAGATATACTCAATACAAAAGTTACTAATTAGTCACAGGAGTATATCTTATGCAGTGGATTTTACAGGACATTCCAATCGGTAGAAATATCCAGAATATACGGATGAAAAAGAACATGACACAGGCTGAAGTTGTAGGCCAGCTACAGTTAATGGGGAGCAGTATGTCCAGAAGTACACTTGCAAATATTGAATCGGGCAGAAGAAACATAAAAGCCAGTGATCTTAAAGCCTTGCAGAAATTATTCGATGTGGATTATGAGGAATTTTTTGAAGATTAAGAGGGTAAAGTTCTTTCGTAGTCAAGATATTTTGACATTTACGCAAATGCGTGTTAATATAATTATAGAAAAAGGGTGTTACCGATAGACGGTTAGTCCAATATATGTTTAGTCAAAAGTAGTCGCTTTAGTTTACCAGACGTGGGCGGCTATTTTTGTGTTTTATTATTATCTTTACCGAATGTGTATCCGATACTAAAGCAGGTTAAGCCAAAGCTCACTACTGCAATAAAATCTATAATACTCATTGGCTTAGCCCTCCTTTCCAGTGGATTCCCTGCCGGGTTTCTATGTAATCAGAGGGTCACAGTCCCTCTGCTGAAGGACTAACCGCCTACCGTTATGGCAACACCCATATGTCATTATAACAGTCAGAAAATATGTTCGCAACAGAAAATTTAGAGGATAAAATTCTATCCCATAGAACATAATGAACTGAAAATATCATCATTGACGTTTAGTGATAATTACTGAAAATTATGATCTGTTTTTAGACTAAGTGCTGAAATGTATAAATTTTCTTTACAACTCTACTCAACGGTGCTATGGTTAAAGCGATTACAGAAGAAATGTGCTGTAAGCGTACCTTACAAAGTCTTGGAAAATAATCAGTAAACGTAATATGTCTTACGTCATGTGGGGGAAGAGTAGTGTATATGCCATGTGGGATATACCACGTTGAGAATTATTAAGCCATGTCATATAGAAGAACACCGCTTGCTAAGGTAAGCAAAAGTAAAGTGATTGTTGATACACAGGTATAGTGTATCTTTTTTTACACCGAAAAATAAATTCAGAATATTTTTGAAATTAAAATTAAAATCAGAAAGTACATACAGGAGAAGGAAGGAGGAAATGTACTTATGATGATGAGCTTTAAAGATGCACAGAATTATAAAGTATTGTGGAGTGATTTTACCATGGTATCGAGATTCCGGAAAAACATTGGAAAAGAGAGTCATTAATAAGTACATTAAGAAGTGATGGTATAATTTTCCTAATAATCACACCGATTATTCCGATTATCACCATCAAAATTCATATCATATAATTTATCGGAAGATCCTTTGAAACACTCAGCTTATTCATTCTGAGTGGTGCAAAATTCGATCATGGGAATTGAACAGAATCGACCCGAAAATCACCAGAAAGAGCAGACGGCAGCAGGCTGGATTGTGGCTCAAGTTATCGTACAACCGTTGTTGTTCCGGTGGGGGGCGATTTCGAGAGGGTGAAAAGAGAATCAGATCCGTAGAAAGTGCAGGCAAGATCAGGGAGAAATGGATGGGCTAAAGGTGAGATGGATGATGTGATGGATCGGACGGTTGTGATGGTGAGTTGTAGCAGACTGAGACATGAGTTGGACGGTGAGAGAGGCTGGATCTGTGAGTGGATCGGGGACGGCTGTGGTAGTGAGAGGCATCGGTTTATTACGCAGATTTATTATGCAGGTCAGGTGTGGTAGCAGATGTGCCAAGTTAATGAGGATGATAAATTCTTAACACATGAACGATCGCTCATATGTATTCATCCACAGAATATGAGTGCGATAACCAATATTCTGAGCTGCCATTATAGCAGAAGATAACAGCATTATTCCACTCTGTAAACAATTACTGCTGCCAGGTATAAGCTTTTTCAGACCAGATTACATTATCCTTTTACTGTCAGAACGAATAAGGATGATCCAGAATTATCCCATATGCAGCCTGTAGCAATTCAGAATTTCATCAGAGACATAATAAAAAAGTTGGCGTAAACCCCTGTTCTATATAGGGAATCGCCAACTTTTATTTTTCAGAAAAGCTTCAATTTTGATGGTGGTCAGCATACAATTATGTTAAAAATTTAACGCACTAAAAACGGCCAGTAATATAACCATTAATAATCAATTTCCTCAAATAACTCGTCAAAAGTGATCTTGATATTTGGAAAATGGAGCAGGTGTAGCTCGTCTTTATTTTCTTCTGTGATGGTTTTCCAGAGGAAGTATTTTGGAATTTCTCCATCATAATCCAATTCATAGATTTCAACAGTTTTCTTGCGCCAGTCAACAATCCAGTATTCCTCGATTTCCTGCTGACAATAGAGTTGCATTTTCTCGGTACGATCATAATTTTCTGTTGAAGGTGACAGGACTTCCATAACAAAACGTGGGGCATCTGTAAAGGTGTTACCTCGTCTTGATTTTGTACGACAATTTATGGAAGCATCTGGAACAACAATCTTGTTATTGCCTTCTTCATCTTTAAAACGGTATTGAACATTATCAGAATATACATAGCAAGTGCTGTTTCTTAACTGATGTCTGACTGCTGCAACAAAATTTACGATTACAGCAGAATGTTCCGGTGTAGCTCCTGCCATGTCTGTTATTTTAAGATCCCAGTCCATAGTTTCACGCTCCCTTCTTAATAAGTCAGATTCCTGTTCTTATTATACCGGATTGAAGCAAAACATTCAACGCTGATCCGCTTATCCGGCCATCTTAGAAAGTAGTTCCTTCTTATATTTATAGAACGTCTTTCTTGTGATTCCAGCCTGAGTAATGGTTTCCAGATCATTGAGTGATCCGCCAAACGTTTTGTTGTGCTTCAGGATGATTTCTTTAGCTGCTATAGATTTCTTTGTTACAAATTTTGTACCGGAAGCCTGTCCAATCTGTTTACCGGAAAGCCTTGCCGTCTGCATTCCTTCCTTAGTACGTTTCCTGAGATCCTGAACCTCTTTTTCTGACTGTTCAAAAGCAAGCCTGATCTGTTCCTTGGCAAGCAGGAGCAAATATTTGTTGATCCCTTCCAGAATACAGTCAATATCTGTGCCTGTTGTTGGGATGTTGTGGAGAAAGAGAAGGATGTTCACGGAACGTATAAGACACACAGATCTTGTACGTTCTTTTTTTATGTCCGACTGTCCCGGGGGTACTTCCAACTTTACAGAATGAACGCATTATATAGGAAGAAACTCGATTAAAAAAAATGAGCAGAAAAATTTTGAGAGCCTGAAAATGAAGGAAGCATATACAAAAAGAGTAAAGGCAGCAGTATACCTTTACTCTTATATGGACATAGTGTTGATTAATATTCGATGATATCAAACAGTTCGTCAAAGGTTATGTGAAGATTCGGAAACATAACGAGTTGAAGATCTTCTTTATTCTCTGCGGTGACTGTCTTATATAAGTAAGGATAAGGCTCACCATCTTCTTTGAAATCGAACAGATAAATCTCAACCTGTTTCTTGCGCCAGTCGGCAATCCAATACTCAGAAACTCCAACCTTACAATAGATATTCATTTTTTCATGCCTGTCGTAGTCCTCAGTAGCGTGGGACAGGACTTCCATAACAAAACGTGGAATACCTGTAAAAGATACATTCTTACGATCTCTCATGTTGCAGATGATGGAAACGTCGGGAACAACGACTTTATCATCATTTTCACGCCATTCATACTGTACACTGTCACCGAAAACACGGCATAAGCTGTCTTTGATCTGGTTGCCGATCTTGATAACGAAATTGTTTATAACCATGGAATGTTCCAGATATGTCTTGCTTAAATCTTCAATGGGTAGTGTGTTATTCATGCTATGCACCTCCTACAATTACAGTATAAATGATGGTTGAAGCAGAATCAAGCAGTAACTGTACGGAAAAAGAGATCTGTAAATAAGTGCTGCCCTGTGAGCATCCTATAGTCCTACAAGCCGGGTTCACTGCCAGCTGATAACTTCTCCACAGGATCAGTTAGGATGGATTCCAGAGCTATCAGGTGAGCTACAGTCAGCAGATCAGGGTAAGCAAACGTGCCGGGTGAGCAGAGTATCAGGAGCAGGTCTGAGAGTAATCTGATTCAGAGAAGATGGCAGCAGTTGGAGGAATACTGTTATTTGATTCGTTGGAAGCTCACTGTGACTGGAGAAAGAGCCTGATATGGACTGGAATTTATATGGCTGGTACTGCCTGTATCAACAGATCGTGACCGCCAGAAAGCAGAGAATCTTCTTATATAATGGGTTGAGAATGAATTTTTCAATGACTTTATGATCGGATTGAACTATAGGCTTCTAGGGCACGTATTCGGTCAGAAACGGATCAGAGGTGCTGTATGGAGACTTTGTTCAGAGAGGTGTACAGGATGCTCTGTACGGGCTGTCAGACGCTCTGAAGGCCACTGTGGTGGGTAAGGTCAGGACACTGCGGAGAGTGAGTTGGGAGTGGAGGACAGGGAGCTGGGTTGGATGTTATGGACATATTTTTTTGAAAAATTAAAAAAATTTTCATAGGCCTGTAACGCGCGTATATGGGGCTAGAATGGATTTTAAGGTTTAGACGGGTAACTTCCCATTGAAAAGATTACGGTGGATTTTTGTATCAAAAAGATAAAAAAAGTCCTTAAAACAGGGGTAAAAAATTGCTTTGGTAAGTGTACAGTGGAAGATTAAAAAGACTGTTATTATAGTGGCAAAAAAACCATTTTCCGACTATTGACAAATTTATATATAAATGTTAGCATGACTTACACGATACAATGAGAACAAATGTTTGCAATAATATATGGAGGAATGAAAGAGATGGATGAATTTCAGCAGTTTGCAGAAGAATTTGAGGATGAAGAGAGTGAGGATGAAGAAGATACGGGGTTAGAAATTTCTGATCTTACCGAAGAAGAGATGATACCATTGATTCTCTGGATGAACTGATTGACGACTGCGACACCTTAAAAGATATGCTGGATTCTGATACGTTCTTCTCTGATTCTGGTGAACTGACGAAACAGGGAGCTGCCAACATTGCTCTTATCAATAAGGGACTGAATGCAGAACAGCAGATAATTGCGGACTATCGGGCACAACTGAAAAATGCTCAGGAAGAATATAATGCAGGAAATCTTACCAAGGAACAGCTGAAGGAATACCAGAAACAGTATAAGGACGGAATCCGGGAATCTTCCAAGGCTATTTACAGTTACAATCAGGATATGCTGAAAATGTATGAGGATCAGGTTTCAAAAGAGAACGATCTCCTGAAAGAGAACGTGGATATACGGCAGAAAGCCACAGATGCCAAGGAAGAGTATTACCAGTTTGATAAGACTATCAAGAGCAAAAATAAGGATATTAATGCGATCAAAGCGCAGATTGCAGCTCTGGAGGGAACTACAAACGTTGCTGCCAAAGCAAAGCTGGAACAGTTAAAAGCGGATCTTGCGGAAAAAGAGGAAGATCTGGAAGATACCAAATACAGCCATCAGATTGATATGATATCTAAAGGTTATGATAACCTTACCGATCAGGCTGACAATGCTCTGGACAGTACTTTAAATGCAGTAAAATCCAACTCTCAGATGCAGACCGCTGTCATTGACGAGATGCTGAAAACTACAAAGCAGAAATACAAGGATGCTTATGCAGAAATCAACCAGATCATTGCAGACACAGGTTTGAAAGTTTCGGATCAGTTCCAGAAGAATATTCAGAATTCTAATCTTAAGAATGAACAGATGGATAAGAAGAAAGCGGACAAAGCAGTTACAAATATCAAAGATAGCAAGCTTTCAGGATCTACAGGAATCGGAAATACTGCTACGGACAAAGTAATAAGAAATGCCGCCACAGATGCACAGAATAAAACCCTGAAGAGTATTACATTAAGTCCGAAATCAGTTGTTGTGAACGTAGGAAAGACAGCAACGGTAAAGGTAAGCTTCAGTCCGACAACCGCAGTCAATAAGAATTTCACCTGTACAGCTTCCACAAAAGGAATCGTGAAAATCACACAATCCGCCAACAGTATCACTCTGAAGGGATTAAAAACCGGGAAAACAACAATCAAGGTTCAGGGATCTGGCGGATATTGTAAGGCTGTAAGTTTAAATGTGTCTGTACTGAAGGATGCAGCGAAGAATTCCAAGATCGTAAACAGTACAGCCAAGAGTAAGAAATATTCTCTTGCCACAGAAGAAAAGAACCGTGTCCTGAATATGTCTACCGGACAGAGTGCCAATACCGTAAAGGCGAATACTAAAAAAGAAGCAGAGCTGAAGAAATGGTATGCAGCATTACCTACTTACACAGGCGGTGACGCAGAGATCGAGAAAATCAAAGATCCGGTTGTGAAGCACTTTGCAAAGAAAGGTAAGAAAACCAGCAATGCAAACATTGTAAAGGCAGCTTCGATTCTGGGCTATAAGGATGCAAAAAATGTAAGCAAATGGGATACCAAAAAGAAGAACGCATTGGTTAAAAAGCTTCAGACGTTTGGATTCTCCAAGGGCGGAGTGATCCGAAATCTGATCCCGGCAACTATGGGGACACTTCTGGGAGATGCGATCATGAAAAATGGTGATACCGGATTCATTGGAGCCAAGCCGGGAGAAACGGTTCTGACGCAGGATTTTACAAAGATTCTGAGGCCAGCAACAGCGATCATGCAGGAGTTTACGGATGTTATGCAGAAGGCAGGAAGTCCAAACATAAAAGAAGTACCAGCCAGACAGGAAGTTACCATGAATAATGAGTATCAGTTCGTGATAAATGGTGTGGACGTGAACGACATGTCAGAGCTGAAAAAAGTGATCCGTGGAGAGCTTGATAAGCACGACAAGCAGCTTGCAAAAGAGTTTAAGAAATTCAGATAAATATGAAAGTATGAGGGCATCTGTACCAGTTACAGGTGCTCTTATTTTATGAGAAAAATTGTTTATAAAAAGGATAAAAAGGAGTAAATAAAATGAGAAAATATAAGAAATATACGAGAGAAGAATACAGTAAAAAAATTTGATGATCTGATGATGAATACATTTAATTATGTTATGCAGGAAGGAGAGCAGATCGTCCAATGTAAGGAACCATACCCAGCGTACTGGTTTATGTCCAACAAAGGTTATCTGTTTTCTGCATATGGTAATAAAATCAAGGTAGTGAAACCAAACCACAGGTACACAGGGACAAAGAATAAGGACGGCAGCCGGACGGGACAGGACTGGTATTATGAATACAAAGTTAAAGGACAGAAACACAATAAGCACGTTAGCATGTACCGGGTAATGAGTGACTGTTTCCTAGAAAATGAGTTCGGATCTGATGACAATGAGATCCACCATATCAGGAAAAAGAACCAGTATAAGCCAAGTGAAGGAAAAGAGTGCAACCGTGCGGACAATTTACAGCTGCTGCCCCGGGAAATCCATAAAAATCTGACGTATTACGCAAGCAAAACGGACGTAGATCATAACAAAGAGATGGAAGAGAAGATAAAAAATGCGGACTGTCCATCTTTCCAGCTTTCACAGGAACAGTTTCAGGTGTTGCTAATGTCAGCCTTATATGATTGTGATATAAATGTGGGAAAACCAGTTATGTATACGACAACAATAACAGAGAATGTGGAAGATATAGAAGCGGAAGCGCATGTTCTGGATGTAGAAAAGATACTGAAACAGAATCTGGAAGAATGCGAATAATTATACAAAGGAAGAACAAAACAGATGTAAAGAGCATCCCCGGAACGTGACAGGATGGCAGCAGTGGCAGAAGCAGAGGCAGCAGTAAGAAGAAAACACTAGCTGGACCGGCTGTAAGAATATGTCATGCAAGATCCGGGATACTCTTTTTTTAGTGGAAGAGAACAAGGAATAATTGGATATTGCCCGTAGATTATGATAGAATAATGCTGAAAAGGTTCTGTCGTAATCGTATGTAGGGCATAAAAGGAATACGATACGATGGGGAAAGATTTAAAAGGTAAAGAATTTGGTAAAGGTATCACATAAAGGAAGGATGCTTCACTTCAAATGACAATGGATTTATATACAAGTGTCATGGAGCAGAAAAAAACAGAAGATATGAAGCTTTTGGAGGATACCATCGGATTGGACAAAGTAAATGAAAACAGCACTGTAAGAAACAACAAAATTATTCAGTTTGCATAATACAGGGGACTGCGAAAATGGGGTAATGATGGCGTAAGAAGCATAAGTAATGGCGTACAGTATCCCGAAAAGCCTTATAGAATCAGGATTTTAGAAATGAAAAAGGACGCAACCTGTAATGCTTATTACGTATACCAGAGCACCCCATACGACCTGTATGGCACACCGGATTTTAAGGAACTGTAAGAGGGCTGAAACCCGCATGGTTGAGCTGAGTGAAAAAACAGAAACTTTACGCAAACTTTATTTGCTTATTTAGAAAAATGGTGCTATAGTAAAGTTGGTTCTGACAAACGTATTGTTTACAGATTTCAGTCGATGGCCGGCAGGACTACTTTACTGATGGATTCGGCCATATTCTGAATCATGAAAGAAGGAAGAGGGAAAAATTGCGTAAAAAATCACATATACTGTTAGGCAGATACCTGGCAGACCAGATGTCCGAGGTGTATAGCCTCCAGCAACACAGAAAAGCGTTTTGCCTGGGCAATATTATGCCGGATCTGAGACCGTCGTTTCTTACTACCAGACATGAGTTTTTTGGAACATTCAGTCAGCTTCAGGAAAAGATGCGGGAATTGATTGAGCGAAATCCGGAAGAAGATAATGCCAGAGTTTACTGGCGCAGATTCGGAGAGGTCATGCATTATATGGCAGATTACTTTACTTTTCCTCATAACAGAACATATAAAGGAAGTCTTGCAGAACATAATTCCTATGAAGCGGAACTGAAGAATTGTCTGAAGGAGTGTATCTTAAGTGGAAATGCGGACAGCCAGCTGGAAGAGGCGAAGCATTTTGACAGTTTTGAGGAACTTGTGGGATATATCCGCGAGAGGCATGCGTGCTATCTGGAGAGCCCTCGTTGTATTGCAGATGATATCCGCTTTATTCTTCGAGTGTGTTATCAGGTAATACAGGGGATTTTTCAGCTCTGTCTCAGAAGACAGTTCCATATGGAAGGCCGGCCGGTAACGGCAATCTGACAGTATACGACAAAAAGCTGCTGCGCGAAAGCGTTGCAGCTTTTTTGCAGTACGAAAATGTTCTTATAAAAATGTGAATAAAAAGTGAAAAATAAATAAATTGACAAGGATATCCCGGCAGAACGGTTGATTTCATAAAATTCCTATGCTAAAATAAGTGGAGTTAAACTTTAGGTTATCTAAAATGGTTTAAGGCAGACCTTTATTATAGGGGAAGTAAAGGGATGTTCAAGGAAAGAAGGGAGCATCTTAATAAATATGAAAAACAAGTACCTTAATAAGTTTTTATGCATCACGATGATATCAGCTATGGTACTGGCAGGCCCAGCCGGGGTCAGAGCTGCTGACATGGCAGAAACTGTTGCGGCTGATGAGGGAAGTTCTGAGGGCAGTGAGGAAGTGACAGAACCGGAAATTCCTACGGATCCGGAACCAACAGAAGCACCAGATCCGGAACCGACGGAAACACCACAGCCAACGGAAACACCAGATCCGCAGCCAACAGCAACGCCGGAGCCAACAGCAACACCACAGCCGACGTCAACGCCGGAACCAACAGCAACACCTGAGCCAACAGCGACGCCGGAACCA
>SKEO01002080.1_pt1 | contig 14529 bp, 12 predicted proteins | sample 4826801 | NCBI WGS metagenome assembly SKEO01 (sample SAMN11008807, study PRJNA524170) | human gut metagenome | biome: Human fecal sample; material: Feces; isolation source: fecal sample from pouch patient p3 | host: Homo sapiens | place: Israel: Tel-Aviv | collected 2016-02-25 | reverse complement strand
CAGTAATACTGCGTTCGCGTAGCCCGCGCCCTCTGCGACCTCCTCTTTGGGAATCCAAGGGGCGTGTAGCCCCTTGGTCGCGGGTCCGCTGCGTCGAAACAGCGGCAGTTTTCTTTGGTTCTTTCTTTTGCTGCCAAAAGAAAGAACAACCTCCCGGGAGGCAGCCGTTCCCGGTCTTGCCACCTGCCCCTATAGGGTGTATAATAGGACTATATCTGCCAGACCCAGGAAAGGAGCCGCTGTTATGTCGCGCAAAGAAGGCCAGAAACGCAAACTGCTTGTTCTTTTGGAGATCCTCGCCCGGGAAACCGACGAGAAGCACCCCTTGAGTGTTCCCCAGCTGGTGGAAAAATTGCAGGAGCACGGCGTCGTCGCCGAGCGCAAAAGCGTCTACGATGACCTGAACACCTTAAACAACCTGCCCGACACCAAATATGAGATCGTGCAGCAGCGCGGGCGCGGCGGCGGCTACTATATGACCGAGGCTCCGTTTGAGCTTGCCGAGCTCAAGCTGCTCGTCGATGCCGTCTACGCCAGCAAATTCATCACGGCGCGCAAATCCAAAATCCTGATCGATAAGCTCGGCCAGTTCACCTCCACATACCGGCAGGAGGAGCTGGACCGTAAGGTACTGGTCAGCGGGCGTATCAAGAGCACCGACGAGAAAATCCTGTACACCGTCGATGCGCTGCACGCCGCCATCACGGCAGGGGAGCAGGTCACCTTCAAATACTGCGACTGGAACCTGCAAAAGCGGATGGCCCCGCGCCACGACGGCCAGCTCTACCGCGTCAGCCCGTGGGTGCTCGTGTGGGAGAGCGGCAACTATTATTTGATCGCCTACACCGAGGGGCGGCTCAAGCACTACCGCGTCGACAAGATGCAGAACGTTCACCAGCTGCCCGACACGACCCGCGAGGGTGCCGGGGAATACGCCAATTTCGACGTCAATACGTATATGCAGCAGATGTTCGGCATGTTCAACGGCCCGCTCAAGCGGGTCACGCTGCAATGCGAGAACCGCTTTGCCGGGGCGATGATCGACCGGTTCGGCACCGCGCCGATCCTGACGCCCTGCGCCGACGGCGAGCACTTTACGATGACCGCCGAGATTCAGGTCAGCCCGCAGTTCTTCGGCTGGGTGGCCGGGTTCGGCACCGGCGTCGTCGTCTCCGGCCCGCCGGAGGTCCGCGCCGAAATGAAGAAAACGCTGGATCAGCTGCAGGAGCTTTACCGCTGATTTGCAATACCGGCGTAAATATGGTAAAATAGATTGTTTAAATCTATCACCGTAGGGAGGGCATCACCTCTTGCTGGAAAAGAACCAACGCTTCAAAAGCCTTTTGTATGTGCTGGCGGACGCGGCACTGCTTTTCATCGGCTTTTTGCTTGCCAACTATATCCGTTTCAATTACGTCCGCTACTTTGAGCCGGGCGGCGCAGGGCCTGCGCTGGCCGTGGCCCGGGACCCGCGCAACATCATTGCCGGGCTGGCCACTTCGCTGGTGCTCGTGCTCATCTACTGGGTCGCCGGTATCTACAGCACCACGCGGCTGCGCGGCCTGGCCGAGCGCTGCACCAAGATTGCCGTCATCAACGCGGCGGGACTGCTGATCTTCATTGGTGCTTTGTATCTGATGCACCTGGACGACTACTCCCGTATCGTACTGGCGCTGTTCTACATCCTCGGCACGGCAGGCGTCGTGATCGAGCGTATGATCCTGCGCTGGGTAGACCGCGCCCGCCGCCGCAAGGGGCTGGGTCTGCGCCATATCCTGCTGGTGGGCGGCGGTAAATCCGCCGCGCTCTATCTGCGCGCGCTCGAGCACAACCCCTACTACGGCTTTGTCGTGGACGGCTATCTGGCCGGAATCGAAGAACCGGGTCTTGGTGTGCGCTACATGGGCAGCTATGATGCGCTGTCCGCCCGGCTCGACGAGGCTGCCGTCGATGAGGTCGTCGTAGCGCTGGAGGCTGACGAGATCGAATTGCTGCCCCACGTTTTTGCCGCCTGCGACAAAAACGGCGTGCGCATCACGATGGTACCGTTCTACAGCGACTATCTGCCCGCCCGGCCCACGATTGACGTGCTGGACGAGTGCAAGCTCATCAATGTGCGGCAGACGCCGTTTGACAATCTGCTCAACGCCGCTGTCAAGCGCGGGCTTGATATTATCGGCAGCCTGATCCTGATCATTCTGACCAGTCCGGTCATGCTGGTCACGGCCATCGGCGTCAAGCTGTCCAGCCCCGGGCCGGTCATCTTCAGGCAGGAGCGCATCGGCCTGAACAAAAAGCCCTTCATGATGTACAAGTTCCGCTCGATGCGGGTCAATGTGCAGCAGGAGACCGGCTGGTCCACCGACTGCGACCCGCGCAAGACCCACTTCGGCAGCTTTATCCGCAAGTTCAGCCTGGACGAGCTGCCCCAGTTCTTCAACGTGCTGAAAGGGGATATGTCCCTCGTCGGGCCGCGGCCCGAGGTGCCCTACCATGTGGAGCATTTTAAAGAGGAGATCCCGCGCTACCTTGTGCGTCAGCAGGTCCGCCCCGGCTGCACGGGCTGGGCGCAGATCCACGGCCTGCGCGGCGATACCGACATTGCCGAGCGCATCCGCTACGACATCTGGTACATCGAAAACTGGACCGTGGCGCTGGACATCAAGATCATCTTCCGCACCGTGTTCGGCGGCAAGATGGTCAACGACGAAAAACTACAATAACGCCCTGTGCGTTACCGGACGGGAGTGTCTGTAATGAGCAAAAAGGAGCCCAAGGTCGCCATCGTTCACGACTGGCTTGTCGGCTACGCCGGCGGGGACCGCGTTGTGGACGCCATGAAGCGCGTTTTCCCCGATGCCGTCATCTACACCCTTGTGTACGACCCCAAAAACATGCCCGAGCACTTTAAAAACTATGACATCCGCACAAGCTGGTTCCAGAAGGTGCCCTTCTCCAACAGGCTGTACAAGGCCATGCTGCCGCTGATGCCCCGCGCGTTTGAGGCGTTCGACCTGACCGAGTACGATCTGGTGCTGTCGTCGTCCTCCTCCTGTTCCAAAGGCGTCATCACCCGCCCGGATGCCGTACACATCTGCTACTGCCACACGCCGATCCGTTATGTGTGGGATTTTTACTACACCTACCGCGACAACGCCAACTGGCTGGCGAAGCTCGTCATGCCCGGCCAGATGCACAAAATGCGCATCTGGGACAAGTGCGCCGCGGACCGCGTGGATTATTTCATCGCCAACTCGCATTATATCGCCCAGCGCATCAAAAAATATTACCGGCGTGACAGCGATGTCATTTACCCCTGCTGCCACATCAACGAGTCGCCTTTTGTCGAAAAGGAGGACTTCTACCTGACCGTGGGCCGTCTGACCTGGTACAAGCGCGTGGATCTGGCCGTGCAGGCCTGCACGCGCCTTAACAAGCGCCTCGTCGTCATCGGCGGCGGGGGAGAGCTGGACAAGCTCAGGGCCATGGCCGGGCCGACCATCGAGTTCAAGGGCGGCGGTCTGTCCGACGAAGAAGTGCGCAGCTACTACCTGCGCGCGAAGGGCTTCCTTTTCCCGGGTGAAGAGGACTTTGGCATCACCCCCGTCGAGGCCCAGAGCGCGGGCACGCCGGTGCTGGCCTATGGCCGCGGCGGCGCGTGCGAGAGCGTGCTGCCCGGCAGGACCGGCTACTGGTTTAAAGAGCAGACCGTCGAGAGCCTGGCCGACTGCATCGAACGGTTTGAGCGCGACGGCGTGGCCTGTTCCAAAGAGGAAATCCGTGAGCACAGCCGCTCCTTCAGCGAGGAACGCTTTGAGCGCGAGCTGAAGGAATACTGCCTGCGCCGCATGGCCGACTGGCAGCAGGAGCTGCTCGACTGCTCCCACTGGGAGAAGGAGGAACTGGATTGAACCCTATCGTCATCAACGGCACGGTACTGTGTGACAATATCACCGGCATTCCGCGCTATGTCTATGAGAATGTCGTCCGGCTGGACAAGCTGATCGAGGGCACCGGCCTGGATGTCCGCATTGCCTACCGCGACGACGGGCGGCCTATCCATCTGCCGGAGCTGAAAAACATCCGGCTGGTGCCGCTCAAGTCCATCCCGTATTTTTACAACCTGGCCGTGCTGCCCGCCTACCTGCGCCGCACCCATGCGTTTTACGTGGGCCTTGCCAGCGATATGCTGCTGACCCGCCGCAGCGTCGTGGTGCTGCACGACATCCGCCCGCTGGTCCTGGATACCGACAAGGGCTTTTTCCGCTTCAAGTTCTGGGTACACTGCCTGTCCACCAAATGGTTCGCCCAGCGGGTGTTCACGGTCAGCGACAACCAGCGGCACCTCATCAGCGAGAAGCTCGGCATCCCGCTGGACAAGATCGGCATCACCTACAACGGCTGGGAGCACATGAAGAACGTCGCCCCCGACGAGAGCATTTTTGACAAGATGCCCGGCGTCAAAAAAGGGGAGTACTTCTACGCCCTCGGCAGTCTGGCAAAGCATAAAAACTTCAAGTGGATCCGCGAGGTCGCCCGCCGCAGCCCCGACAAGACGTTTGTCGTCGCGGGCGGCAAGGACCTGCGTGCCTTTGGCGACGACGCCGAGGCGAAGGACACCCACAATGTGTTCTACCCGGGCTATGTGTCCGATGCAGAGAACGCCGCGCTGATGAAGCACTGCAAGCTGTTTTTGCACCCCGCCGTGTTCGAGGGCTTTGGCATCCCGCCGCTGGAGGCGCTGGCCCTGGGCGCGCCGGTCGCGCTGGCCAACGCCACCTGCCTGCCCGAGTTGTACGGCGATACGGCGCGGTATTTTGACCCGTATGATTATGATGTGGATCTTGACGCGCTGGCCGCCCAGCCCGTGGCCGCGCCCGACGAGGTCCTGAAAAAATACAGCTGGGACAAGACCGCCGAGTTCTGGCTGCACGAGATGGAGAAGTATGCAAAGCAGTGAAGCGGCAGCTCCCGCAGGGTAAGGCCCCTCAGGCCTCGCAAGCTCGGCCAGCTCCCCACCCTGTGGGGCGCCTTTCACGGGCGTACGCCCGAAAAAAGCCTCCCTTTTCAGGGGAGGTGGTCGAGCGCCAGCGATGACCGGAAGGGCTCTGGCCATTTCCCGCTGCCACATCACCTATCCCACAAAAGGAGGAGCATTATTCTTATGTTTATTATAATCACCCTGCTCCTCACCGTGCTCGTCTCCGGCATCTTCGGTGCGGTTCCTGCGGTAGTATCCCGCCGCAGGGTTTCCCGCCGCGACGCTGCCTGGGCTGCCGGGCTCTGGCTGGCCGTCTGGGTGTTCGCTCTGTGCGCCTACCACCGCCCCGGGCTGACCGTCGGCTTCCATGCGTTCCGGCTCGTCGCCCTCACCGCCATGACCGGCTGGGCGGGGCTTGTCACCGCCGGGCTGCGCAGCCTCGGGCGCAAAGGGTTAAAGGCCGTCGTCCCGCTGCTGGCCGTCACGGCGCTGGGGCTGGAGGTGTTCGTCGGCAATGTGGCCTACTTCAACACCCACAGCTACATGCCGTTTCAGCTCGTCGATTACCTTGGCGACAACATCAACGTCGGGCGCGGCGTCGGCACGATCTCGCTCGACGAGGGCCGCACCTATCTGCGGTTCCTCGACATTGACCAGCCCATCTACAACCTGCGGTTTGACGGTCTGGTCAGCGACGACACCGAGCCGCTCCACGCCGACAGCGCCGTGATCTTCACCATTGAGGGCACCGACGCCGCCAACACCGAGCTGACCCGCTTCGGCAGCTGGCAGGTGGGGCTGCAGGCCCCGCGCACCCAGGTCATCAGCCTGGACCTGACCGGCTCCGTCGGGATGCTGACGCTGACCGCTGCCGGGTACAGCTCCACCTACGCGCAGTTCCCGGTGGCGCTGACCTTCCGCGGCATCACGGCCAACGCGCCGCGCGCGCTGGATTTCTCGATTTTGCGCTTCTGCGCGATATTTCTGGCGCTGCTGGCCGTCTACGGCCTGCGCCCGGCCAGCGGGCTGTGGCACCGCCGCTGGCTGGCGGGCAACGTCTGTGACCGCGCCGCAGCCGCCGTGCTGGGCCTTGTGCTGGCTGCCTTCGTCATGGTCATCCCGTTCTGGGAGCCGAGCAACACCGGCCTTGCCACAAAAGATTACAACACCGCGTTCTGGGACGGAGAGAGCACGGTCAGCTTCGTCTACCAGCAGTACGGCGCGCTGGCGCACAGCCTGCTGAACGGGCGCCTTGACCTGGAGGCCGACCCGCCCGCCGAGCTGCTGGCGCTGGACAACCCCTACGATGCCGGGGCGCGCGACGCCGCGCAAATCAACGACATCCACTGGGACCACGCCTTTTACAATGGGCGCTACTACGTCTATTTTGGCATTGTACCGTGTCTTTTGTTCCAGCTGCCGTTTGAGGCACTGACCGGCATCCAGAACCTGGCCTATGCGCCCTGCATGGTCCTGCTGGGGCTGATCTTCCTCGCCGCCTGCTTCGGCGTCGTCGGGCAGGCCGTGCGCCGGTGGTTCCCGCAGGCGTCCACCGCAGCGTACCTGCTGGCCGTGGCCGCCGTAGCGCTGGGCAGTCAGTTCTACTATCTGTTGCTGCGCCCCTACATTTATGAATATGCCATCCTCTGCGGTGCGGCGCTGCTGACGCTGGGGCTTTGGCTCTGGCTCTCCGCCGCCAGCACGCCGGTGGAAAAGCGCGGTGCGCTGGTCGTCAAGCTCGTCTTCGGCAGCCTCTGCGTGGCGCTCGTCGCCGGGTGCCGCCCCCAGATGGAGCTGTTTGCGTTTTTGGCCGTGCCCATCTTCTGGCCGCGGTACATCGGGCAGAAGCGGCTGCGCCGCCGCGCCGGGGCAGGGGAGGCCGCCGCGTTTCTGCTGCCGGTGGTGCTGGTCGCTGCCGGGCTCATGTGGTACAACGCTGCGCGGTTCGGCTCGCCCTTTGACTTTGGCGCCAACTACAACCTGACCGGCAACGATATGACCCAGCGCGGTTTCAACGCCGTGCGCATCGGCCCGGCTGTGTTCACGAGTCTGTTCGAGCTGCCCAGCTGGCAGGGTGTTTTCCCGTTCCTGCGGGAGACCGACGTCCAGACGAACGCCGTCATCCGCACGATCAGCGAGAAGTTCACGGGCGGCATTCTGGCCGCCACGCCGTACCTGTGGGTGCTGGCGCTGCCGCTGCTTCCCGCGTTCCGCCGCTGTCTGCACCGCCGCCGTGTCACCGCCTGTGTGGTCTACGGCAGCTTGGCCGCCATGGTCGTCATGACCGTCGTTGACTGCGAGATGGCCGGGGTGCTCTACCGTTATCTAATGGATTACAGCCCCGTGCTGCTGCTTGGTGCGGCGCTGTGCTGGTTCTGCGCCGAGGGCGCACTCTCCCGCCGCGCAGCTCTGGGGGAGGGCACCGCCGCCGCAGCACTGCCCGTGCTGCGCACCGTCATGGCCGCCGCCGCGGCGTACACCGCCGTCTACCGCTTCTGCACGCTCTTTGCCATGGAGCCCTGGCTGCAGGGCATGAATCCTTCCCTTTACTACACCGTCAGCCGCCTTGTTCAATTCTGGATGTAAAATCCGCCCGGAGGTCCTGTTATTATGGATAAAATCGCCGTTCTGATCCCCTGCTACAACGAGTCCAAGACTGTCGAGAAGGTCGTCTCGGATTTCCGCCGCGTCCTGCCCGACGCCACCGTCTACGTCTACGACAACAATTCCACCGACGGCACTGCCGAGCTGGCCGCCGGAGCCGGGGCCGTTGTCCGCCACGAGTACCAGCAGGGCAAGGGCAATGTCATGCGCCGCATGTTCCGCGAGATCGACGCAGAGGCGTACATTCTTGTGGACGGCGACGACACTTACCCCGCGGAGGCCGCGCCCGAGATGGTCGCCGCTGTGACCGGGCGCCAGGCCGACATGGTCGTCGGTGACCGCCTGTCCAGCACCTACTACACCCAGAACAAGCGCCCGTTCCACAACTTCGGCAACGATCTGGTGCGGTTCTTCACAAATCATTTGTTTGGCGGCAAGATCAAGGACATTATGACCGGCTACCGCGCGTTCAGCTACCAGTTCGTCAAGACCTATCCCGTGCTGTCCCGCGGGTTTGAGATCGAGACCGAGATGACGATCCACGCCCTGCAGCGCAACATGCAGGTCGAGAACGTCGTCATTGACTACCGTGACCGCCCGGAAGGGTCGGAGAGCAAGCTGAACACCTACTCCGACGGCTTTAAAGTATTGGGCACGATTGCGCGGCTGTTCAAGAACTACCGCCCGTTCAGCTTTTTCGGCATTCTGGCCGCGATCCTGGCCGTGTTCGGCATCGGCTTTATGATCCCGGTGCTGGGCGAGTATTTCCGGACCGGCCTTGTGCCGCGCTTCCCGACTTTGATCGTCTGCTGCTTTGTGCTGGTGGCGGCGCTGCTGCTGTTTATCTCGGGCATCATCCTCTCGAGCCAGCTTGCCAAGGATGCCCGCGACTTTGAGTTCCAGCTGCAAACCGTGCATCATTGGCACAGTGAAAAGAAATAAGCCTTCCCCCGAGGGGGAAGGTGGCCGAGGCCCCGCCCGAGGCCGGATGAGGGGCAAGCCTGCGGCAGCCGCCCGTTTACGGGCTTTCTCCGTAAGCTCTCCCCTCATCAGTCACCTGCGGTGACAGCTTCCCCCACAGGGGAAGCCCTTTTGCCCCAGCCCGCAAACCGGGACACCCGGTCTGCGGGCTTCTTGCTTTTTGGGGCGCAATGGGCTATAATAGTTTTATATGTGCGCACTGCACATACTACGTACAACAAAGAGGGACTATCAAGGGAGTATATACATTATGACGAAAATTGCCGCATCGATCCTGTCGGCTGATTTTGCCAACCTGAAGCATGACTGCACCCGCCTGTTGGAGGCCGGTGTCGACCTGATGCACTTTGACGTGATGGACGGGCACTTTGTACCCAATATCAGCTACGGCGCGCCGGTGCTGAAATGCCTGCATGCCGCTATGCCCGACGTCTACTACGACGTCCACCTGATGATCAGTGACCCGGCCCGCTACGCCGCCGACTTTGCCAAGGCAGGGGCCAGCCTCATCACCTTCCACCTCGAAGCTGTGCCGGACACGGCAGAGGAGGTCATCGCCGCTATCCGCGCTGCGGGCTGCCAGGTCGGCATCAGCATCCGCCCCGGCACGCCGGTGGAAGCTGTTTTCCCGTATCTGGGCGTTGTCGATCTGATCTTGGTCATGAGCGTGGAGCCCGGTTTCGGCGGGCAGAAGTTCCTCCCCACCACCCCCACGCGCATTGCCGCCATCTGTGCCGAGCGCACCCGCCGCGGCTGTGATACCCTGATCGAGGTGGACGGCGGCATCAACACCGAGACCGGCCCCCTGTGCATCGCTGCCGGGGTCGACTGGCTCGTGGCCGGAAGCTCGCTGTTCCATGCCATGGATCCTGCCGCTGTGGTAAACGTCCTGCACAGCAAGTAAAGGAGCTTTTTCCCTATGCCCAATCATAAAAAAGTTGAACGCAGCGCGAACTACAGCTACTACAGTGACCTGCTGTGGTGCACAGTCCCGCTGATCGGCATGTCGTGGTATTACTACGGTGCGCGCCCGGTGCTTTTGCTGCTGGCCGCACTGCTGACCGCCTACCTGTGCGACTGTGCCCTGGCCCCGCTGCACGGCACGGGCTACCAGTCCCATGAGCCGTCCAGTGAGTGCTTTGCCGCGCTCATCGTGCTGCTGATGCCTGCCAGCATCTCGTATCCCATCGTCATTTCCGCCGTCATCGTCGCCGTGCTCGTCAAGGAGGCGTTCGGCGGCGAGGGCCACTATCCGTTCCATCCCGCCGCCGTCGGCGTCGTCGTGGCCGGTATCTCGTGGCCGCAGGACGTCTTTTCGTACCCCATTCCCGGCACGCAGCTGCCGCTGTTCGGCAGCGTGAACACCACTCTCGTCGAGGGCATGAACGCCACTCTGCGGGATGGCGGTCTGCCCAGTGCCAGCACGATGAACCTGCTGACCGGCAACGTCTCCGCCGCCATGGGCACCAGCGCAGCGCTGGTCGTGATGGCCTGCGGGCTGTTCCTGCTTGTGCGCGGGCACATCAAGCTTTCTGTCGTTATTCCGTTCTTTATCTTTGTCATCGGCCTGCCGTGGTTCTTCCCGAATCTGAACGAGCTGCCGACCTTCAGCCTGCCGTGGGAATATATCCGCCAGCGCTTCTATCTGGAAAAATATGTCGTCCTGTCCGGCACGGCACTGTTCACCGGCCTGTTCCTGATCTGTGAGCCGGTCACGATGCCGGACCGCCGCATGAGCCGCATCATCTACGGCGCGGCGCTGGGCATCATGACCTATGTGTTCCGCGTGTTCAGCCCGTATGAGTGCGCGGCCTGCTGTGCGCTGCTGATCGTCAGCTCCATCCCCGAATGGCTCGACCTCATCAGCCACCGCACCGAACGCATCCGCTTTATGAGAGAGGAGGAGCAGCGCCTTGCCAATTCAACAAAACCCGAATAAGCGCCGGGGCGAGGAGCGCTCCGAGACCTTAATTATCCCGCACATCACCAGGGAGATGCTCGAGGTCGCCCGCGCCATGGCGGAGAAGGGCGCCTCCCGCGCCGAGATCGAGGCCGCCCTTGCCGCTATGCAGACCGGCAAGGCGCCCGCCGCCCCGGCGGCCCCTGCACCGGAAAAGCAGCCCGGCGCACCGCAGCAGCCCGCGCCCGGGCGCAGTGATGCCGCCCGCAGCGGCGGTATCATCCCGACGAGCCGCCCGCGGTACACCGCCGCGGAGCGCCGCGCCATGCTGGAGGAGGTCCAGCGCCGCCAGGCTGAGCGCGAGGCCGCCCGCCAGGCGGAAGCCCAGGCCGAGGAGGATCGGTTCCGCAGCTACCGGGACCGGGAGTACGGCAGGAGCCCCGCGGTCACACCGTCCGCAGCACCCCAGCCCACTCCCGCTGCCCACAGCGGCCAGACGCCCGCAGCAGCTGACGAGACCCGCACGATCTCGATCCCGAAGCGCAGAACTGCCGAGCCTGCCGGCCTGCCGCCCATGCCGTGCAGCCCCCTGCACCCGCGGTACAGCCCGCCCAGCAGCCCACGCAAGTCATGCCGCCGGTACAAAAGGCGGCCCCTGCGGCTCCGGCTGCGCCCGCCCCGGCAGAGCACACCGCCCACCCGGAGCCGACCCCTGCGCCGAAGTCCAAAAAAGCCAGCGCCTCGCGTTCCTACGCCGCGGCGGAGGCTGCCCTGAACGAGCGCATCCGCGCCGACCATATCTGGCTGTCCAACCCCGTGCTTGTGCGCGGCCTCGGCATGGCCCCGGTCATCGGTGCCGCGCTGGACGGCCGGCGGGCGCTCATGCTCTGTATCGCCTCGCTGATTTTGGTCACCTTCACCCGTGTGCTGGCCGTGGCCATCTGCCACCTGACAAAGAACCGCTTCCGCCCCGTGGTGTACTGCTACTCTGCGGCGCTTCTCTACATCCCTACGTATGTTTTGCTCTACGCACTGTTCGGCTCTGACCTGACGCTGCTGGGCATCTACCTGCCGATCATGGTCGTGGAGCCCGCCATCGTCAAACGCATGGAGTTCTCCGACCTTGAACCCGTGAGGGATGCGTTCCGCCACGGCTTCAACAACGCACTCGGCATGTGTGTTGTGCTGCTCATCGTGGGCTGCCTGCGTGAGCTGCTGGCCACGGGCGCGGTCTTTGGCAACGTCATCCTGCACAATGCGCTGCTGCCGCTGGCTGCACTGCCCGCGGGCGGCTTTGTCATCGTGGGTATCCTGGCCGCCATCTGGTGCGCCGCTGCCAACCTGTACACCGATTATAAACATGAGGAGGTGCGCCGCCTGTATGCTGACCGTAAGCACTGAGCTGCAGCCGATTTTAAACGGTATTGTGCAGTTTATCAGCTATATGGTGCTGGCCGTCTTTGCGGAGAATGTCATCCTAGCCCGCGCGCTGGGCGTCACCCGCCTGATGAAGCTCGTGCCCGACCACCGCGCGCAGGTCTGGGATTTCTGCCTGCCGCTGCTGCTGGTCATCACGCTGTCCGCACCTGCCGGCTGGGCCGCGCACGGCCTGTTTTTCCCGTGGCTGCGTGATTATCTTCCCGCATGGCTGCCCATCTCGGCCCTGCGGCCCATCGTCTACCTGACCTGCGGCATCGCGGCCATGGCCGTGGCCTGGCTGCTGCTGGGCGTGCTGCCCCGCAAGCTGCGCGCCAGCTGCCGCAGCCAGCTCAGCCTTGCCACCTGCAGCACCGCCGTGCTGGGCACGATGCTCATCTGCGCGAACCAGAACTATACGATTTTGCAAAGCATCGCGTTCGCTCTGGGCAGCGGGCTGGGCTATGTCTTTGCCGTCTTTATCGTTCGGGAGGGCCGCCGCCGTCTGCGCAGCAAGGCCATCTCCTCGATCTTCCAGGGTCTGCCCAGCTCGATGATCTACGTCGGCGTGCTGTCGCTGGCGATCTACGCTCTGGTTGGCCACACCGTTGTTCTGTAACTGTTAGGGGGTCGTTGTTATGTCCGAAGCCTGCTTTACCGCAGCCGATATTTTACTGCCCGCCGCCGGGGTCCCGCTGGACCCGTGGGCCTGCATTGCCGTTGACCAGTTCACCTCCCAGCCGGAGTACTGGCAGCGCGCCGAGCACCTGGCCGACGGCAAGCCCAGCACCCTGCACATCGTTCTGCCGGAGGCGTACTTAGGCACCCCGCAGGAAACCGAGCGCTTAGAGAGCATCCGCCGCACGATGGAGGAGTACCGTAAAACCGTTCTGACCCGGAAAGTACATGGCTACGTTTATGTTGAGCGTACCCAGATGGACGGCACGGTCCGGCAGGGCCTTGTCGGCGCTGTCGATCTTGATGCCTACGACTACGCGAAGGGCTCCAAGCCCGCTATCCGCCCGAGCGAGAGCACCGTCGTGGAGCGCATCCCGCCGCGCCTCAAGGTCCGCCGCGGGGCGACGCTGGAAACGCCCCACGTCATGATGCTGGCCGACGACGCCGACTGCACGCTGATCGAGCCCATCGGGCTGATGAAGAACCAGCTGCCGCCGCTCTACGACGGTGAGCTGATGCTGGGCGGCGGGCATCTGCGCGGCTGGGCCGTCGAGGACCCCGCGCTGATCGCCGGGATTGACGCCGCGCTGGCGGCGCTGGCCGACCCTGCCGCCTTTGCCCGCCGCTGGCCCGCTGCCAAAGGGCAGCAGCCGATGGTACTGGCCGTCGGTGACGGCAATCACAGCCTGGCCACCGCCAAGGCCTACTGGGAGGAGCTGAAGCCCACCCTGAGCGAGGAGCAGCGCAGGACCCATCCGGCGCGCTGGTGCCTGGCCGAGGTCTGCAACGTCCACAGCCCCGCCATTGAGATCGAGCCGATCCACCGCGTCGTGTTCGGCGTCGGTGCCAAGGAGCTGTATGCCGCGCTCGACGCCTGGGACCAGCAGCAGGGGAGCAGTACGACGATGTCCGACCAGCGTCTGCGCCTGGCCGATGCCCACGGCGAGAGTGCCGTCGCGCTGGCCAACCCGCCCGCGCCGCTGACCGTCGGCAGTGTGGAGGCATTTCTGGCGGACTTCCTGCCCGCTCATCCCGGCGTGACCGTGGACTACATCCACGGCGAAAGCACGGCGCTGGCGCTGGCCTCCGACCCGGCCAAACCAGCCACGGCCATTCTGCTGCCCGACTTTGCGAAGGCTGACCTGTTCAAGGGCGTTGTGCTGGGCGGCGTGCTGCCCCGCAAGACCTTCAGCATGGGCCATGCCGAGGAAAAACGATATTACAATGAATGCCGTGTCATCGGCGTATAACAGGATTCAGGTGAATTATGGAAAAAGCTGCACAAACCCCGAACGGTGCACCGCACCGTCGCCGCCGCCGTCGCCCTGCCGGCAATGGCAGCGCCCCGCAGGCACAGCAGCCCGCGCGTGAGGGGAAAGCCCCCGCACAGCCGCGCAAGCCGGCCCCGCAGGCCGCTGCGCCCGCAGCCCCCAAGGCACCGCGCAGCGAGAATGCGCCCCGCGCCAATGGCAGCCACTCCCGCCGCGGGCAGGGCAGACCCGCCCAACCGCAGAGCCAGCAGGCACCGCGCCAGAACGCCCCGGCCCAGCGCCCGGCTGCACCCCAGAATGCGCCCCAGAGCGCACGCCCTGCCGCGCCCCAGCCGCCGCGCCGCAATGCACGCCCGGCCCCGCAGGTGCCCAGCCAGCCGCTGCGCGACCAGCCCAAGGCACCGCGCCCGCCCCGCAATGCCCGCGCTCCGCGCAGCACCGCGCCGGAGCAGCCGGGTCTCGATCTGATCTCCCGCCGCCCGCCGAAGCAGAAGTTCGCAAATTTCGAGGACTATCTCGCCGCCCACGGCGGTATGACTGTGCCGCTGCCGCCCGAGGCATCGGACGCAGCGGACACCCCCGAGACGGCCACACCCGCCGAGGCTGCCGAATGACCCCCGCCACCGCGGCAGCCCTGCGCTGCCCCGTATGCGGCGGGCCGCTGCTGCTGGCCGGGCACAGCCTGCGCGGTGCCCGCG
>SKEO01002075.1_pt1 | contig 14548 bp, 12 predicted proteins | sample 4826801 | NCBI WGS metagenome assembly SKEO01 (sample SAMN11008807, study PRJNA524170) | human gut metagenome | biome: Human fecal sample; material: Feces; isolation source: fecal sample from pouch patient p3 | host: Homo sapiens | place: Israel: Tel-Aviv | collected 2016-02-25 | reverse complement strand
GGTGTACTTGCCGGACTGAACGAGCGTGCCCAGGGCACCCTCGAGAAGCACGGTGCCTTTACCGGCCGCTACGTGGTGAACCCGGTCAACGGCGAGAAGGTCCCCGTGTGGGTTGCCGACTACGTCGTTGCCGACTACGGCACCGGCGCCGTCATGGCCGTTCCCTGCGGCGACCAGCGCGACTTTGAGTTCGCCCGCAAGTACGACCTGCCTATTGTGCCGATTATCCTGGACGATGACGACCGCGCTGCCGTCGAGGCCAGCGGCGAGACCATTGATACCTTCCATGCCGAGACCGTCGACTGGGATTGCGCCCATGCTGCCGAGGGCACGCTCGTTCAGTCCGGCAAGTACACCGGCATGCGTGGCGGCAAGCACTCCGAGGGCGAGGCTGCGATTGTGGCCGACCTTGAGGCCATGGGCTGCGGCCGTCGCAAGGTCGAGTTCCGTCTGCGCGACTGGCTCATCAGCCGCCAGCGCTATTGGGGCAACCCCATCCCGGCTATCCACTGCGAGCACTGCGGCATCGTGCCCGTGCCCGAGGATCAGCTGCCGGTAACGCTGCCCGAGAACCTGGACCTGGGCGCCGGCGAGACCCTCGCCGAGTGCAAGGAGTTCTACGAGACCACCTGCCCGGTCTGCGGCCGCCCGGCCAAGCGCGAGACCGATACCATGGACACCTTTACTTGCTCCAGCTGGTATTACCTGCGCTATACCGATCCGCATAACACCGAGCTGCCCTTCTCCCGCGAGGCCGCCGATCGTTGGATGCCCGTCGATAACTACATCGGCGGCATCGAGCACGCCATTCTGCACCTGCTCTACAGCCGCTTCTTTACCAAGGCCCTGCGTGACCTGGGCCTGCTGAGCGTGGACGAGCCCTTCACCAACCTGCTGTGCCAGGGCATGGTCAAGGACGAGAACGGCGACACCATGTCCAAGTCCAAGGGCAATGTCGTGCCCCCGAGCTCGGTCATCGAGCCCTACGGCGCCGACACCATGCGTCTGGCGATCCTGTTTATCGCCCCGCCCGAGAAGGACTTCGACTGGGATCCCAAGGCCGTTGAGGGCGCCAACCGCTTCATCAAGCGCGCCTGGCGTATCGTTTGGCAGCTCGTCCAGTCCGGCGACGCCAACGTGGCCTTCGACAAGTCCGCACTCGACGAGGTCGCGATGAAACTCTATCGCGAGCGTCACCGCACCATTGCCAAGTGCACCGAGGACTTCGATCGTGGCCAGTTCAACACCGCCATCTCGGCCGTCATGGAGCTCGTCAACGCGGCGAGCGCCTACCTCAATGCCACTGAGGGTACCGCCCGCGACAAGGCGCTGTGCTACGGCGTGGCTAAGGATATCGTGAGCGTCCTTGCCCCCATCTGCCCGTTCTGGGCCGACGAGCTGTGGCACGAGGCCCTCGGCTGCGAGGGCAACGCCTACACCGCCGCCTGGCCCGAGTTCGACCTGGCCGAGTCCGTTGAGGACACGGTGCAGATCGTGGTTCAGGTGCTCGGCAAGGTCCGCGGCCGCGTCGACGTTGCCCGCGATGCCTCCAATGAGGATATGCAGGCTGCCGCCGAGGAAGCCGTTGCCAAGTGGCTTGAGGGCAAGACGGTCGTTAAGGCCATCTGCGTGCCCGGCAAGTTGGTCAACCTGGTGGTCAAGTAAGCGCTGCGCGCTTAACTGACGCATAAAAGACGAGGGGCGATCCGGTTGGGTCGTCCCTCGTTTTGCATGTACCTGCCTAGGTGCCTTCGGTCAATTGTCCTATTCTTGTGGAGAAGCTGTGCGCACGCTGACCTGCAGATTCGTACTGTGCTTGCACGTTTCCGCAGCTATTGGTATAGTTTGCTTGCAAATGAAGTTGTAATTGAAAGAAGTGGGGTTTCGGCCCCGCTTCTTTTTTGTATGGATGGAGGTGCCGCAATGGTCAAGACCAAGACCGAGCAGGCGATCATCGACGCGCTCGAGGCCGTCGCTCCCCAGCACGATGTCGACATCGTCGACGTCGAGCTCGTGGGCGCCACCAAGGCCCCCTGCGTGCGCGTGCGTATCGAGGGTGCCGAGGGCAGAGCCTGTCGCTCAACGACGTCACGGCCAACACCAAGTGGGTCGGCGATGTGATTGAGGAGCTCGACCCTATCTCCTCGAGCTATACGCTCGAGGTGTCGAGCCCGGGTATGGCGCGCCCGCTGCGCCGCCCGAGTGACTTTGTCCGCTTTGTGGGCGAAAACTGCGAGCTCACCTCCACCGCCACCGAGGGCCGTCGCAAGTACGCCGGCAAGATTGCCGCCGCCACCGAGACGAACGTGACCCTCGAGCTCGAGGACGGCGAGTCCGTTACCCTCGATTTCTCTGATGTTAAAAAGTGCAAGTTGAAGCCCACCTACGACTTCAAGCCCGCGAAGGAAGGAAAGTAAGATGGCAGCATCCGACATGATGTCCGCCCTGATGGAGCTTTGCCAGGAGAAGCACATCGACCAGCTCTACCTGATCGACCGCCTGGAGCAGTCGCTTGCCAAGAGCTATGCCGAGATCCTGCATCTTGAGTGGGGCGCCAAGGTGACCATCGACCGCACCACCGGCAAGATCTACGTCTACCGCCTGGAGCCGATCGACGATTCCATGGACGAGGAGGGCAACTTCACCGAGTTCGAGGAGATCGACGTCACCCCCAAGAACACGAGCCGCATCGCCGCCCAGCACGCCAAGGCCGAGATTAACGCCATTGTGCGTAACTCCGCCCGCGAGCAGATCTACGAGGAGTTCTCCGGCCGCATCGGCGACCTCATCAGCGGTACCGTGCTGCAGTCCACGCCCGACTTCACGATCGTCAAGATCCGCGAGGGCGTCGAGGCCGAGCTGCCGCACTTCGACCAGCGTCGTTACGAGAACGAGCGCAACGAGCGTCCGATGGGCGAGCGCTACCTGCACAACCAGCATATCAAGGCCGTGATCATCGACGTTCGCGACCCCAACTCCAACCTGCAGCCGGTTCGTGGCGAGCACAGCCGTCCGCCGATTGTCATCTCCCGTACCCACCCCGAGCTCATGCGTCGTCTGTTTGAGCAGGAGGTGCCCGAGATCTATGAAGGCACCGTCCAGATCAAGTCGATCGCCCGCGAGCCTGGCCAGCGCTCCAAGGTCGCCGTCCACTCGCTCGACGACCGCCTGGATCCCGTTGGCGCCTGCGTCGGCCCCAAGGGCAGCCGTGTTCGCGCCGTCGTGGGCGAGCTCCGTGGCGAGCGCGTCGACGTTATCTTGTGGGATGCCGATCCGGCCGTCTACGTCGCCAACGCCCTGTCGCCTGCTACGGTCACCCGCGTCCTCATCGACGAGGAGAAGGCCTACGCCGGCGTTATCGTGCCCGACGACCAGCTGTCCCTCGCCATTGGCAAGGAGGGCCAGAACGCCCGCCTCGCCGCGCGCCTGCCCGGCTGGCACATCGACATCAAGTCCGAGACGCTTGCCGCCGCCATCCTCAAGAACGTTCCCGTTCACGAGGAGCCCGCCGCCGACCTGATCGGTGACGAGGAGGACGAGGACGTCCGCCGCTGCGAGTACGTGTCCGAGGACGGCATCCAGTGCCGCAACCAGGCTCGTCCCGGCTCCCGTTTCTGCGGTGTCCATGACACCGACGCCTTCGATGATGCGGAGGACCTGATCTAGCGCGCGGTCGCGCCGGGCGGGTCCCGGCGCGTCTCCCTCGCTCGTTCAGTCTCTAGGCACCCAAGGTGCCAGAAAGGGTAGGTGAAGTCATATGGCAAAAGTCCGTGTGTCCACCCTGGCCAAAGAGTTCGGCATGACCTCCAAGGAACTGATGGGTCATCTCGCCGAAATGAAGATTCCCGCTAAGTCCGCGTCCTCCACTTTGGAGGACGCCTATGTCGCCATGGTCCGCAAGCAGCTCGCCTCGGTGATCGAGGCCCGCGCTCAGGAAGTCGAGGCCGCCAAGCAGGCCGAGGAGCAGGCAGCTGCCGCCGAGGAGGCCGCTCGCGCCGCCGAGGCCGAGCGCGAGCGCATCGCCGCCGAGAAGGCCCGCGAGGAGGAACGCCGCCAGTTTGCCGCAGCCCAGGCTGCCGAGGAGGCTGCCCGCGCCGAGGCCGAGGCCAAGAAGAAGGCCGAGCAGGAGCGCCTTGCCCGCGAGAAGGAGGAGGCTGCCCGCGAGGCCCAGCGCCGCGCCGTTCCCGCTTCCGACTCCGGTTCGCGCTTCCGTTCGCTGCTCGACCAGATCGCCGCACAGGAGACCGTGCTCAAGGAGAAGAAGGACGCCGAGGACAAGGCTAAGGCCGAGCGCGCCGCTGAGCGCGGTAACCGTCGTGGCGGCAACAATGACCGCCGCGGTGGCCGCCGTAACGATCGTAACGCCTCCGACAACAACTCCGAGCGCAACGCCTCCGAGAGCCGTCCGCACAGCCATCGCACCAACGCCAGCAACAACGTCGCTGCTGGCATGGACTTCCCCAACCCTGATAAGCAGGGCAAGGGCAAGAAGCGCAAGGGCGGTCACAACAACGAAGAGGACCACTACAGCCGTATGGCTCGCGAGGCCGAGGAGTACAGCCGCGAGAAGGTGCTCGAGGAGGCTCGTGCCGCCGTCGAGGAGGCCTCTCGCGAGTCCACCGGTCGCCGCAAGAAGCGCAAGGAGAAGCGCGAGCGCGAGGCTGCCAAGGCTCAGGAGGAGCGCAAGATAGAGGAGGCGCTGGCCCAGGGCGTGAACCCCGAGGACCTCGACGCCATCAAGGTCTCCCAGGGCGTTACCGTCCAGGAGCTCGCCGAGGCGCTCGACGTTCCGGCCAACGACATCATCAAGCGCCTGTTCCTACTGGGTACGCCGCTCACCATGACGCAGTCCATGTCCGATGACCTCGTCGAGCTCGTTGCCGACGACCTGGGTCGTCAGATCAAGATCATCACCCCCGAGGAGGAGAACACCTTCTCGTTCTACGACGATCCCGCCGACCTCAAGCCGCGCGCACCGGTCGTCACCGTCATGGGCCACGTCGACCACGGCAAGACGTCGCTGCTCGACGCCATCCGTCACACCGGCGTTGCTGCCGGCGAGGCGGGCGGCATTACGCAGGCCATCGGCGCTTCGCAGGTCATGATCAACGACCGCAAGATCACCTTCATCGATACCCCGGGTCACGCCACCTTTACGGCTATGCGTGCCCGTGGCGCCAAGGTGACCGACATCGTCATTCTGATCGTGGCTGCCGACGACGGCGTCATGCCCCAGACGGTCGAGTCGATCAACCACGCCAAGGCCGCCGGCGTTCCCATCGTCGTTGCCGTCAACAAGATCGATAAGCCCGGCGCCAACCCCGACCGCGTGCGTCAGGAGCTCACCGAGTACGGCGTCATCCCCGAGGAGTGGGGCGGACAGAACATGTTCGTCAACATCTCTGCCAAGCAGAAGATCGGTATCGACGACCTTCTGGAGACCGTGCTGCTCCAGGCCGACGTGCTCGAGCTCAAGGCCAACCCGGACACCTTTGCCTCCGGCAACGTCCTCGAGGCCAAGCTCGACAAGGGCCGCGGCTCGGTCGCTACCGTGCTCGTGACCCGCGGTACCCTGCACGTGGGCGATACGCTGGTCGCCGGCCTTACCTACGGCCGCGTCCGTGCCATGCTCGACCCCAAGGGTCGCGCCGTCACCGAGGCCGGTCCCTCCGACGCCGTCGAGATTTTGGGCCTGCAGTCCGTGCCCAACGCCGGTGACGAGTTCCGCGTGTTCGAGGACGAGCGCGAGGCTCGCGCCCTTGCCGACGAGCGTTCGCTCAAGGCCCGTATCGAGGAGCAGAGCCGCGTGAAGCACGTCACGCTCGAGAACCTCTTCGAGACCATCGCCGACGCCGAGGTCAAGGAGCTCAACCTGATCATCAAGGCCGACGTCCAGGGTTCCATCGAGGCCCTTCAGGACTCGCTCGACAAGATGGATCAGTCTGAGGTTCGCATCAACACGATCCACTCCGCCGTTGGCGCCATCAACGAGACCGACGTCGTCCTGGCCGACGCCTCCAACGCCATCATCATCGGCTTTGGCGTCCGTCCCGACGGTAAGGCCCGCTCCGCCGCCGAGCGCGAGGGCGTCGAGATCCGTTGCTACGACGTCATCTATAAGTGCCTCGAGGAGCTCGACGCCGCCCGTATCGGCATGCTCAAGCCCACCGAGGTCGAGGTCGCCACGGGTACCGCGACCGTCCTGGACACCTTCAAGGTGCCCAAAGTCGGTATCGCCGCCGGTGTCCGCGTCGAAGAGGGCGAGATCGCCGCGACCGATTCCGTGCGTCTGGTGCGCGACGGCATCGTGGTCTTCAACGGCAAGATCGCCTCGATGCGCCACTACAAGGACGAGGCCAAGAGCCTCAAGAGCGGTTCCGAGGGCGGCATTGGCCTGGAGAACTTCCAGGACATCAAGCCCGGCGACCAGATCGAGGGTTACCGCATCGACCAGGTTGCCCGTACCGAGTAGGGGGTAGCGCTATGAAGCAAACGCAGGCAACCCGCCGTCTGGGCGAGCAGCTTCGCGAGAAGCTTGGTTATATCCTGCTCTTTGAGGTTTCCGATCCGCGTCTCGACCTGGTTACTTTGACCGCGGTCGAGGTCGCGGTGGACCGTTCGTTCGCGCGTGTGTACGTGTCGTGCGATGCGAGCCGCTACGACGAGGTCATGGAGGCACTCGTAAGCGCCAAGGGCCGCATTCGCAGCCTGTTGGCTCGCTCGCTCGATTGGCGTGTTACGCCCGAGCTCGATTTTCGCATCGATCGCTCGACCGATGAGGCCGAGCGCATCACGCGTGCGCTGGAAAACGTTCCCGCCACGCTTGCGATCGAAAAGGACGAGGACGGCTATCCGATAGCGGATGCCGCCCAGGAGGCAGCTTTAGATGACTAATTCCGCCGACCTCGCCTCGTGCGAGTCTGCAGATATTCAGCGACGCATCCTCGAGCTCATCGAGGGTGCGTCCTCCATTGCGATTTCGGGACACACTTCCCCCGATGGCGATGCCCTGGGCTCCGTGCTGGGGCTGGGTCTCTCGCTTATGAAGTTTTTCCCAAACAAGGACATTGCGCTGCTGCTGGCAGACGATGACCCGGTTCCGCGCATCTACCGCTTTATGGAAGGCTCCGATCGCCTGGTGCCGGCATCTGCGTACACCGGCAATCCGGACCTGTTCATTTCGGTGGACGTACCGGTCGTCGAGCGTCTCAATAATTCCGCCGAGGTGCTTCGTCGCTCCAAGCATGTGGTGTGCTTCGATCACCATCCGGCGCGCGAGGAGTTTGCCGAGCTCAGCCTGAGACGCGTCGAAGCTGCAGCCTGCGCTATGATCATCGACCGCTTCTTGGACAATTGCGGCATTGTCGCACGTGATGGCGTTGCGACCTGTCTGCTGTGCGGCTTGGTTACCGATACCGGCCGTTTTCAGTACCAAAACGCCGATGCCGCCGCTTTCCATGCGGCCTCGCGTCTGGTTGCCCACGGTGCCGATCCGGCGCGTGTGGCACTCGAGGTATACCAGAGCATGCGTGTTGAGTTTTTGCACCTCAAGTCCATCGTCATGGGCCGCATCAAGACGGTGGCCCATGGGCGCGTCGCGTATAGCTACGCGTACCAGAGCGACCTTGAGGCTTGCGGTGTCACCTCGGATGAGTGCGACGGCCTGGTCGATGTGGTGCGCTCGGTGATGGGCGTCGAGGTCTGCCTGTTCCTGAAGGGCATTGAGGGCGATACCAAGGTGCGCGGCAACCTGCGCTCTAAGGGCGACCTCAACGTGTCCGAGATCGCTGCTGCCTTTGGCGGAGGTGGACATTCCGCTGCCGCCGGTTTCTCCAACAACGGAACGATTCTCGAGACGCTTACCGTTGCACTTCCCATGCTCGCCGAGCTGGTAGGGGAGGATCCCGCTTCGGTGACCGTCGAGCTTTAACTTTTTGGATGGTACATGGCTCGTCGTACGCCTTCTCAACTGAATATGCTGCTCGCCGTCGATAAGCCGGTGGGCTGCACGTCCCACGATGTGGTCTCGCAGTGCCGACGCGCCCTCCATGAGCGGCGCGTCGGCCATGCCGGCACGCTCGACCCTATGGCATCGGGTGTCATGGTGGTGGGTGTGGGCCAGGCCACCCGTCTGCTGGGCATGCTCACGCTCGATACCAAAAGCTATGTCGCCGACATCTCGTTTGGCGCCGAGACCAATACCGATGATGCGGAGGGCGAGGCGGTCCGCACGGTGGCTGTTGCCAACGAGCTCCGCGATCCTGCCTATGCCCGTGAGCGCTTGGCCGCCATGCTGGGTCCGCAGATGCAGGTGCCGCCGGCGTTTTCGGCTATCTCGGTCAATGGCGTTCGCGCCTACAAGTCTGCTCGCGAGGGCAATGCGGTGGACCTACCTCCGCGCCCCGTCGAGGTTTATGCCGCCGACCTGATCGCCGTGGGCGGCGAGGGTGATACGTGTGTGTGGACCGTGGCGTTCTCGGTGAGCAAGGGCACCTACATTCGTGCGCTCGCTCGCGACCTGGGGCGCGCCTGCGAGAGCGCCGCGCACATTTCCGCGCTGCGCCGCACGGCCTCCGGTGTTGTTTCCATTGGCGCCTGCCATGCGGTCGAGGAGCTTTCTCCCGAGTCCGCCGCTGGCTTTGCCCTGGATCCCATTGTGGCCCTGGGCGCCACGCGTGTTGACTTGCCGGGCAATCTTGCCGACGACCTTCTCTGCGGCCGACGCATTCCAGTTGAGCGTGCGCTTGCCGATTTCGATGCCTCGAAGGCGCCGTTTGCGCTGGTGCTCGATGGGGGACTCAAGGCGCTCGCCCGCATTGAGGGTGGCCGCTTTGTCATGGAGCACGTGTTTCCGCAGGCAATCGGCGGTGTTCGATGATGTTGTCCGCTCGCGAGCTCGCGCGTATCTTTTTCGCGGGCGAGTCGGATGAGGCTCGCATCGTTACTGCCGATGCGTTTGATAAGTGTGAGCACCTGGGTGCTGCCTCGATCGCCATTGGCGTGTTCGATGGCGTGCACCGTGGACACCAGGAGCTCATTGCGGCGCTTGTCCGCGATGCCCGTGCCCATGGCTGCAAGGCGGTCGTAGTTACCTTCGATCCCGACCCGGACGTTGTGGTGAGCTCTTCGCCCGCTCGAAAATTGATGACGACGGCCGACCGTCTGCATGCCTTGGCTCAGACCGGGGTCGATGCAGTGGCGGCCGTTCCCTTTACGCCTGAGGTTGCGGCACTCGACCATGTCGGTTTTCTCGCACTGTTGTCGCGCGTGGTTGACATTCGCTCGATTCGCGTTGGTAGCGACTTTAGGCTGGGTCGCGGTGGTGCATCTGGTGTTGCCGAGATGCGCGCCTGGGGTGCCGAACACGGCGTTGACGTGTATGGTCACGACTTGCTTTGCGAGGGCGGTGAGGCCATTTGCGCCACCCGTATCCGTCATGAGCTCGGACAGGGCCATGTGGAGCTGGCTGCTGAGTTACTCGGCCGTCCGTATATGGTGCGTGGCGGTGTTATTCGCGGCCGTCATGAGGGTTCTGGCATGGGCTTTCCCACGGCAAACCTGCAAGTTCCCGACGGCATTCAGGTGCCTGCCGATGGCGTGTATGAGGGTCTGGTGCTCGTCGATGACACCGTGTGGCCCGCTGCCGTGAACGTCGGACTGCCGCCAACGTATGCTGACGATGCGGCATCTGCGCATCTCGAGGCTAATTTAATTGGTTATACGGGCGACCTGTACGGCGCTTCCGTTTCGCTGGCGTTTACGCGCTGGCTGCGTCCCTCGCGTGTGTTCGATTCGCTGGATGAGTTGATCGCGACCGTCGAGGGTAATATCGAAGATATTCGTCACAACTTGGGCGAGCAGGGGGTGAGCATCCGTGATTAGCGATGAGGAAAAAGACCAGGTACGCGCTGCGTCTGACCTGGTTGCCATCGTGCAGGAAACGGTCGAGCTCAAGCCCCGCGGCCATGAGTTTTGGGGATGCTGCCCCTTCCATGGCGAAAAGACGCCGTCCTTCCACATTATCCCCGCCACGCAGGTGTGGCATTGCTTTGGCTGCGGCGAGGGTGGCGACGTCTTCACCTATATCATGAAGCGCGAGAACCTGAGCTTTCCCGAGTCAATCCGTTATTTGGCCGATCGCGCGGGTATTGAGCTGCATGACACCGGTGATCGCCGCGAGCGCGGTACTAAGCGTGCCCGCATCTACGATCTGTGCGCCGAGACCGCCCAGTTCTACCACACCATGCTCATGCGCGGTAAGGACGGCCGTCCGCGCGAGTACTTTGCCAGCCGTGGCATGGGCGGCGACGTCTGCCGCCGCTACTGCCTGGGCTTTGCGCCGGGCCGCAACGCGCTGGTGTCGCACCTGTCCCAGGCGGGTTTTACCCCGCAGGAGATGATCGATGCCAACGTTGCCGTGAGTCGCGGGCGCGGGCAGCTCGCCGACCGCTTCTACGACCGCGTGATGTTCCCCATCTTTGACGAGCAGGGTCACAACATTGCCTTTGGCGGTCGGATCATGGGTGACGGCCAGCCTAAGTATCTCAATACCGCCGAGACGAGCGTGTTTCATAAAAAGCGAAACCTCTACGGCTTTAATTGGGCCAAGGAGTTTATCGTCGCGCAGGATACCGCCATCGTGGTGGAGGGCTATACCGACTGCATCGCTTGTTGGGAGGCGGGGATTAAAAACGTCGTCGCCACGCTGGGCACCGCGCTCACGGAGCATCACGTCAAGACGCTCACCCGCTTTGCCAAGCGCATTGTGTACATGTTCGATGGTGACGCCGCCGGCCAAAAGGCCGCTCGCCGTGCGATTCAGTTTATCGAGCAGGATTCGATGGATCTGCGCTGCGTGGTACTGCCCGACGGCAACGATCCCATGGAGTTCATCACGGCGCACGGCGGAGAGGAGCTGCAGAAACGCATTGACGCTGCCGAGCCGCTCATGGACTTCGTGTACCGTTCTCTGCAGGAATCGAGCGATATTAGCACGCCGGGCGGTCGCGCCAAGGCGCTGGAAGATGCGCTGACGCTTATCTATCCGCTGCGCGATAGCTATATGATCGACACGTACTTTATCCAGATTGCCGACCTGCTTGGTTTGGACCTGGAGACCGTGCGCGCGAGCTCGGGCCGTGTGTTTCGCGATGTCGCCAAGCGCGAGGATGCTGAACGACGTCGTGAGCAGAACTATGAACGCCAGCGGGCGCAGGCTGAGCACTCCAGTGGTGCGGGCGGTCGGGCGTCGGGTTCTCGCGATGCCGGTCGCGGCGCTTGGGCATCGGGCGCGACGCCGGCAGTAGCGATGCCGGTCGAAGAAGAGCCGTACGACTACGTCCCGCTCGATGCCTACGGTGCCGCGCGCGTGGAGGTCCCCGACGATCTTCCGCCGATCGATGTGCCTGACGGTATGGGCTCTGCGCCCGCTGGTGTCCCGGCAGACGCCTCGGCCCCTATGGTTCTGACCGATCTAGAGCGCAAGTCCTTGGCAGGGGAGCGCGAGCTGCTGACCATGCTCACGAGCTACCCCGATCTGTTCCGCACATATGCCGACCGCATCTGCTCCATCGAGTGGGTTGACCCACGTCACGAGTCCATCGCGTGGGCCGTTCTGGCAACGCCGCCGGGAACCGATCCTGCAGCCTGCATGGATGCGGCGCGCTCGGTGTGTCCCGAGGCGGCAACGCTTGTGAGTGCCGGGCGCATCTCGGCGACGAGCAAGCACCCCACCGAGACGAACATCGTGTTTATGCTCGATACGCTCGAGCTCTACACCATCAAGCGCCGCATGCGTGCCGCACAGGCCAAGCTGCGCCAGGACCGTTCGCTCGATGATGAGGCCCGTCGCGCGCTGACCGTGCAGGCCGCGCAGGATTCGCAGCGTCAACGCGAACTGCAAAAGTCGATCGGCGGCGTGGCGGATCCGTTCCGTTTGATCGGCCTGGAGGCCGCAGGCACCGAACAAGCCTAGATGTTGTGGTCAACCAGCGTATTCTCGCCTATATCCAGTCCTCTTTTTGGGTATAGACGTCAATGTGTGTGCTAAAGTATTGAGTCCTGTGGACTATGAAGGGAGAATCTGTGCCAAAAAAGACTGAGAGCACGGGTACTGGGCTGGAATCCTACGTTGCAAAGCTCATGGGCAACGGCTCAAACAGGACTTCGGTAACCGAGGACGAGATTCAGGTCGCCCTGAAGGATATCGATGTTTCTGACGAGCAGCTCACCGCGGTGTATTCCGCGCTGCGCAACAGCGGCATCCAGATTATCTCCGCGAGCGGTAACGACGATGCCCCCATGGACGTCGACGATGACGATAACGATTCTGATACCGACGATTTCGATGACGACGACGAGCACGATTCCGGCTCGCTTGACGATCATGAGCTCAAGATGGCCCGTCAGGCCGACGCCGAGATGGGTTCTTCCAAGAGCAAGAAGAAGCGCACCGTGCGCACGTCCCGTTCGCGTTCGCGCGTGCGCGGCATCGATGCCTCCACGGTGATGCTGACCGGCGATCCGGTCCGTATGTACCTCAAGGAGATCGGCAAGGTCGACCTGTTGACCGCCTCCGAAGAGGTCGATCTGGCTATGAAGATTGAGGCCGGTCTTGAGGCCACCGAGAAGCTCGAGGCTGCCGATGCAGGTGAGCTCGAACTCACGCGTGCCGAGATGCGTCGTCTTACGCGCATTGAGAACGTGGGCCTCGAAGCCAAGCAGGCGCTCATCAGTGCAAACCTGCGTCTGGTCGTCTCCATCGCCAAGCGCTATGTTGGTCGCGGCATGCTGTTCCTGGACCTGATCCAGGAGGGCAACCTCGGTCTGATCCGCGCCGTCGAGAAGTTCGACTACCAGAAGGGCTTTAAGTTCTCCACGTACGCCACGTGGTGGATCCGTCAGGCTATTACGCGCGCTATCGCCGACCAGGCCCGTACCATCCGTATTCCCGTGCATATGGTCGAGACCATCAACAAACTCGTCCGCGTGCAGCGCCAGCTTCTTCAGGACCTTGGTCGCGACCCGACCCCCGAGGAGATCGGTGCCGAGATGGACATGAGCGCCGACCGCGTCCGCGAGATCCAGAAGATCTCGCAGGAGCCTGTGTCGCTCGAGACCCCCATCGGCGAGGAAGAGGATTCCCAGCGGGGCGACTTTATCGAGGACTCTCAGGCCATCGTTCCGCCCGATGCGGCCAGCTTCTCCATGCTGCAGGAGCAGCTCACCCAGGTGCTCGATTCGCTTGCCGATCGTGAGCGCAAGGTTATTGAGCTGCGCTTTGGCCTTGTCGACGGACATCCCCGTACGCTCGAGGAAGTCGGCCGCGAGTTTGGCGTCACGCGCGAGCGCATCCGCCAGATCGAGTCCAAGACCTTGGCCAAGCTCCGCCACCCCAGCCGTTCGAGCAAGCTGAAGGACTATATCGAGTCTTAGGGTTACGGCGTTTTACCAAACGCCGTAACTGGCCGACGCTGCGCGGACACCAGAGCGACAACTTGTCATTCAAAGAGGACGGCATGACCAGAAGGTCTATGCCGTCCTCTTTTCATGCCAATTTGTTCGCTCTGGTGCCCGCTCGCTGTCCGTCCTCTACCTGCGGCGTTGCCATGGTAGTCATTGGGGCGGCACTTGGGGACGTTCCTTTTCTGCCGGCAGTTGGGGACACTCTTTGGGTGTGGTTGGTGTATTGGCGTTGCATCGAGCGGTCGGGAAAATGCGACCCGGTTTTTGGCCGAATAGTGGGTCGCGGTTTCCGGATGGGGTGGGTTGCGGAAAGCGCGACCCGGAATATTGCTCTGAAACGGGATGCACTTTCCGCGCGGCAGAATCGCTACAGCCGCGTTGAGCAACAGCCCTGCTACTCGCCAAGCACCAGCGCCACGAGCTCTTCCTGTGTGTCCACCACGTAGTCGGCGCCGGTGGCTTCCAACTCTGCGCGGCCACGGAAGCCCCAGGTGACACCGGCGCTCTTGAGGCCGGCGTTGTGACCGGTCAGAACATCGACATTGGAATCGCCCACATAGAGCGTGGTTGCCGGGTCGGCGCCTAGCTCTTCCATCACATGCAGCGTAACAGGCGCCTCGGGCTTGGGAGGAAACGCATCGACGCGGCCCTGCACCAGCGCAAAGCGCTCGGAACCAAAGTATTTTTCGATAAGCGGAGCGGCCGAAACATGGTCCTTGTTGGTGAGCACGGCAAGCTGCACGCCCGCGGTGCGCAGGCGGTCGAGCATCTCGATCGTGCCGGCGTACGGTGCGGTGTGGTCCTCCTTGTGCTCGCCGTAGTAAGCCCTAAACTCGGCAAGCGTCTGCTCAAACATACGGCCGTCGCCCGCATACTCGGCAGGCATAAAGCGCTCGACCAGCTTGAGCATGCCGTTTCCCACCTTGTAGCGGTACTCGTCTACGGCAAACGTGGGCCAGCCGTGCGTCTCGCAGGTATGGTTGCCGGCGGCCGCCAGGTCCTCGAGCGTGTTGAGGATGGTGCCATCCAGATCAAAGATCACATGGGAAAAAGCTGCTGCCATGGGTGCTCCTGCCGCTTGAGT
>SKEO01002068.1_pt1 | contig 14591 bp, 9 predicted proteins | sample 4826801 | NCBI WGS metagenome assembly SKEO01 (sample SAMN11008807, study PRJNA524170) | human gut metagenome | biome: Human fecal sample; material: Feces; isolation source: fecal sample from pouch patient p3 | host: Homo sapiens | place: Israel: Tel-Aviv | collected 2016-02-25 | reverse complement strand
GTGTATTTGTAATGGTTATGGTATTTAGTTTAACTATAGGAATGCAAAAAGTAGATGCAGCAGATATTAGTGTTTATGGTGTAACATGTGTATGTGGAGGAAGTTCAAATATAATTAAGACAGTATATGGTTCGTGGAAGAACGAAGAAAGAAGACTATGTGATGCGGGATATGATTTAGTACAAAGCAGAACGAAAACAATAACATGTAAATGTAATAGATGCGGTTATGAATCAGTGACAAATACAATAGAGCATCGAGTAATATGCTCAAATTCAAAATAATGAATGAGTAAAAGTGTAAAATTTGGTTTATCAAGTTTTTGCTATATGTATTGATTAAGTAGCTTGAAACAAAAACCACAGTGAATGTATAAAAAGAGAATGGTAGAAATGATTGGAATTCTTGTTATATTGAGTGTTTATAAATTAGTACATGAGGAAGATTCAAGATGAAGAAAACATATATCCTATATTGCTACATAATCAGCGTTATTCTAATGCCGTTCAAATGGTTTGAACCAGAGCATATGACGGATTTGTCAGAATGGGGATTTAAGTGTATTTCCAATCCGGTCGGGATTGCGTTGCTTGTGATTGGCGTTCTGCTGATTCAGGCAAAGCGTATAGAAGCAAAAGAACGGATTCTGGCGGGAATTGGATTAGTGGCAATCGTTCTTGGTGAATTCTATACTTATTTCACCTGGTATAAGGACTTATATTATCCGGCAATTTCACTTGAGGCGGCAAAAGCCAGTGCGTTACCAACCTTTTACATAGGTGTGTTCTTAAGCTTTCTTGCATGTATTATTTTTCTTATTTTGTGTATAAGGGAGAAGAACAGGAAGTGATTCTTCAGAACGAATTCCGTGATTGAAAGTACAAGCTATGGTAGTATGAATTTCACTTGAATAATTGCCTATATGGAAGAGATAACCTAAAAAACTGACAACAAAGAAAATGCAATGGAAAGCCAATCAAGCTACTAAAAAAGACTGTCAAGCCATAAAAGCTTCACAGTCTTTTCACGTCCCTGATCAGAATCGAACTGACGCACCCGCCTCCGGAGGGCGGTGCTCTATCCACTGAGCTACAAGGACATTTACTAATATAGCACTTGCCCAGAAAAAAATCAAGAAGAAATTTTGAACAGGACAAGTAAAACGGGATGAACAGAATAGCAGCCGGAATATCATTTGAAAGTGATTTGATACACAGAGGGGGCATCAGCATAAAGCAATTTTGATGCAGGAAAAGAATAAATAATCGCTTCGACAAAACCAGTCAAAACAAGTCTTTCTTCGCTATTGACGCAAAAGCTGGCATTGCGTATGATAGGTGGCAAAGGAGGAAATGCCATGTCGGAAGAAAAAAGGATGCCCGTCCTTACAGACCAAAAGAAGCAGATTTTCTACACTGGTCTTGTGTATCTGCTGGTCTGCTTTATGACGGCGGGAGTCACCGTTTTTCTTACGAAAGAGAAAAAAGATGAGGTAAAAGAAGTAAGTGCAGTTGTTACAGAAGAGCCAAAAGTAAATACCGGATACGCAGCGATGGAAGCCAATCCACTTCTGGAGAACCGGGACGAAGAGCTTGCGGATGCAGTAGAAGCATACTATCAGGAACTTTCCGGAAAAGAAGCCTATGCCGAAGCATACGATGGGATTGCGATTTACACGAAAGACGGCAAAGCAAAAGGCAGCAGGATCCTGTATGTACGGTACAATATGAAGATCCGTGGAATTTACACTGAAGTACCGGGACTTGAAACCTTATATGCGGTCAAGGACAAAGATGGAAAATTCGATATTCAGGCAGAGATCTCTGACGAGCAGATTCAGACGATAATTGAAGAAGTTTCCGCACAGACAGATGTGCAGGAGCTGTTTGCACAGGTAGAAGCGGATTATGAACAGGCACTTGGTTCAGATGCAATGCTCGCACAGGCGGTGGAAGATCTGAAAAATGCGGCGAGTCACTGAAAATCCAGTCTCCGGATTACGATTTTCTATTGCGCTTACATAAGGATTCAGATATAATAAATAAAGCGGCGCAGGCAAAGAGTCTGCGCTAACGTTTATGATGAAAAAGAGAGGAACGATCGATACTATGAAGAAGATCCTGGATCTGATTACAGAAGAAATGGAACAGGCATTTGCAGATGCCGGATACGAGAAAGAACTGGCGCGTGTTACACTTTCCAACCGCCCGGATTTATGTGAATATCAGTGCAATGGTGCGATGGCAGGTGCAAAAAAGTACCACAAAGCACCGATCATGATCGCAGAAGAAGTTGTGGCAAAGATTCCGGAGAACGGATATATCAGCGGAGCAGAAGCAGTTAAGCCAGGTTTCATCAACCTGAAGACCAACCCGGCAGCAGTCGCAGATTATCTGAACCAGATGGAAGCAGACGAAAAGCTCGGCGCGGAAGAAGTAGAGAATCCAAAGACAATCGTCATTGATTACGGCGGACCGAATGTGGCAAAACCGCTTCACGTCGGACATCTCCGCTCCGCGATCATCGGGGAAAGCGTAAAGAGAATCACCCGTTTTATGGGCAATAAAGTGGTTGGTGATATCCACCTTGGAGACTGGGGATATCAGATGGGACTGATTATCACAGAACTGAAGAAACGCCAGCCGGATCTTCCGTATTTTGATGATAATTTCACCGGAGAATATCCAAAAGAAGCACCATTTACCATCAGTGACCTGGAGGAAATCTATCCGGCAGCGTCCGCTTATGCAAAAGAGCATGATGATTACAGAGAAGAAGCACTGGATGCAACCTTCCAGCTGCAGAGCGGAAAGCGCGGTTACCGTGCAATCTGGGATCACATTATGAATGTGTCTGTGACAGACTTAAAGAAAAACTATGCGAACCTGAATGTTGAATTTGACCTCTGGAAAGGGGAATCTGACGCACAGAAATACATCCCGGATATGGTGGAAAGACTGAAGAAGGAAGGCTATGCGCATATTGATAATGGAGCACTCGTGGTAGATGTCAAAGAAGAGACTGATACCAAAGAGATCCCACCGTGTATGATCCTGAAGTCCGACGGTGCAGCACTTTATGATACCACAGACCTTGCAACACTGGTAGAGCGTGAAGAACTGTTCCAGCCGAACGAAGTCATCTATGTAGTTGACAAACGTCAGGAACTGCATTTTGTACAGGTATTCCGCTGCGCGAAGAAGACCGGCATTGTAAAAGAGGATACAAAGCTTACTTTCCTTGGATTTGGTACGATGAACGGAAAAGACGGGAAACCGTTCAAGACCAGAGAAGGCGGCGTTATGCGTCTTGAGAACCTGATCCGCGAGATCACAGAAAAGATGTATGAAAAGATCACAGAGAACCGTACAGTATCGGAAGAAGAGGCAAAAGCAACAGCGAAGATGGTCGGAATGGCTGCGATCAAATACGGAGACCTCTCCAACCAGGCAGCAAAAGACTATGTATTCGATGTAGACAGATTCACTTCTTTTGAAGGAAATACAGGTCCGTACATCCTGTACACCATCGTTCGTATCAAATCAATCCTGAACAAGTACAAAGAATCAGGAAAGAGTATGGACGATATCAAGATCCTTCCGGCTACAAGTGAGAGCGAAAAGGCTCTGATGCTGGAAGCTGCGAAGTTTGGCAGTGTGATGGAGAATGTATACGAAGAACTTGCACCACACAAGATCTGTGCATATATTTATGATCTTGCAAATGCATTTAACCGTTTCTACCATGAGACAAAGATCCTGGCAGAAGAGGATGAACAGAAACAGAAGAGCTACATTGCCCTTCTTACACTGACAAGAGACATTTTGACAACCTGCATCGATCTGCTTGGATTTGAAGCACCGGAAAGAATGTAAAAAGGCAGAAGCATCAGAAGTAATGACAATACGATAAAGAGGCGAGGACATATGACAGAGAAATTGTTTTACACAGACAGTCACCTGCAGGAATTTACTGCGGAGGTTGTGTCCTGCCGCCCGTGTGATAACGGATATGAGGCAGTTCTTGAAAGAACTGCCTTTTTTCCAGAAGGCGGCGGTCAGGCAGCAGATACCGGAGTGATTGACGGGATCAGAGTATATGATGTACAGGAAAAAGGAGAACAGATCTTTCACTATCTGGAAGGAGAACTGGAAGAAGGAAAGACCGTGACCGGTCAGATCGACTGGGACAAACGTTTTTCACGGATGCAGCAGCACAGCGGAGAACATATCGTATCGGGAATCGTTCATGCACGTTTTGGATATGATAATGTGGGATTCCATTTGAATGATGAGCTGTGCACTCTGGACTTAAGTGGTCCGCTCACGAAGGAGGAGCTTCGCGAGGTGGAAAATGCGGCAAATGAAGCGGTATTTGCAAATGTACCGGTTCAGATAAGTTATCCGTCCAAAGAAAAATTGAAGACGTTGGATTACCGCAGTAAGATAGAGATTGACGGACAGGTGCGTATCGTGACGATACCGGGATATGACGTGTGTGCCTGTTGTGCACCGCATGTGTATTTTACCGGAGAGATTGGTCTTATCAAACTGGTGCAGAGTCAGAATTATAAAGGCGGTATCCGGATCACTATGCTGTGCGGAAGAAGGGCACTGAAGGATTATCAGCAGAAAGAAGAAAGCGTGAAGGCAATCATGGGAAGCCTTTCAGCGAAGGAAGAATTGATTTCTGAAGCAGTTGAACGCGTAAAAGAGGAATGTACACAGCTGAAGAGTGAACTTGCAGAGACAAGATATCAGATTCTTGAAGCACAGGCAGAAAAAATTCCGGAGGGACAGAAAAAGGTCTGTATTTTTGATAGCAAATTAAGTGGGAATGAACCACGTGAGCTTATGAACCTTGTACTGAAAAAAGGAACAGAAGTATGTGCGGTATTTGCAGGAAACGAAGAGAGTGGATACCGTTATGTGATCGGCAGTGAGACAGAGGATGTGCGCCCGTACAGCAAGATCCTCAAAGAACAGTTTGACGGAAGAGGCGGTGGAAAACCGGTCATGGTACAGGGTTCTGTAAATGGAAGTGAAGAGGCAATTCGAAAAGTTTTTGAGTAAGAGAAGGCGGAGATGAAGAATGCGAGACAGGAAAACAGGGAGAATTATCTGGTATTTGTTCAGTGCGGTTCTGATCAAATGGGGTGTGGAGATCGCAGTAGCGACATTTGCACTTTCCTGCGGTCTGCGCAGCAATATGGGAATTGGGGCAGTCTCTTCGATCATCACGATCCCAATGATTGCGTGGATCTACCGGAAAGATCAGGGACGCTATGAAAAGCAGCAGGAATCCTGGTGGAAATATAAAGCGGCTTCCCGATATGGAATGTGGCTTGTTATGCTCGTCGGTGCAGTGACTGCGTGTGTAGCGATGAATGATATCGTCATGCTGATGAATATGCAGAGGATCAGCCAGGTTTATCAGAGCACAGAGCAGATTATTTACAGTGCACCGCGTTGGCTTCAGCTGGCGGGAGCCGGGATTCTGGCTCCGGTCGCAGAAGAGCTTGTTTACCGCGGGATGATCTACCGGCGGATGCGCGAGAGCCTTACCGCTGTGCAGGCAGGTGTGTTTGTAGCCATTTTGTTCGGTGTCGGTCATGGAAATCTGCCACAGGGACTTTATGCAATGGTACTTGGACTTCTGCTTGCCTGCATTTATGAGAAATTCCGGAATATTGCAGCACCGGTCCTGTTCCATATTGTTGTGAATATTACGTCATTATTGCTTTCGTGGTATGGGGGCTTTGAATGGATTCTGGGAACAGAGGGAAAAGCAGTTGGAATTACTGTACTGGCTACGTTGATTACTGTTATAATTTATGTAAAAATAAAAAATATAAGACAAGAAATACGATAATTAACTGAAAAATACTGAAAAAGTTTACAAAATAAATAATATCTGACAATTTCTGTAAAATTAGGGGTTTACTTTTGCGGACAAATGCTGTATAGTGTTAAATCATAAAAGCAACAACAAAACCGTTTTACAGAAAGGGCAGGTTATATGAGCGTAATACAACAAAATACAGAACAAGGCTTATACAGCCCTGATTTTGAGCATGACAACTGCGGTATCGGAGCTGTTGTGAACATCAAAGGGCAAAAGAGTCATGATACAGTCGCAAATGCGCTGAAAATCGTAGAAAATCTTGAACATAGAGCTGGCAAGGATGCCGAAGGGAAGACAGGAGACGGTGTAGGAATACTGTTACAGATTTCGCACAAGTTCTTTACAAATGTCTGTCGTCCCCTCGGCATCTTTTTAGGTTCTGAGAGAGATTACGGTGTGGGAATGTTTTTCTTCCCACAGGACGAACTGAAAAGGAATCAGGCAAAAAATATTTTCGAAGTCATTGCCGAAAAAGAAGGACTGAAATTCCTTGGATGGAGGGAAGTGCCGATCCGTAAAGAGATCCTTGGAAAGAAAGCACTCGAATGCATGCCGTGCATTATGCAGGGATTTATCGAACGACCGAAAAAAGTAAAACAAGGACTGGATTTTGACCGCAGACTTTATGTGGTAAGAAGAGTCTTTGAACAGAGCAGTGATGATACCTATGTAGCATCCCTGTCAAGCAGAACCATCGTGTACAAAGGAATGTTCCTTGTAAAACAGCTTCGGATGTTCTTTGAAGATCTGCAGAACCCGGATTATGAATCTGCAATTGCAGTTGTACATTCCAGATTCAGTACAAACACTAATCCAAGCTGGGAAAGAGCACATCCGAACCGTTTCATCGTACATAACGGAGAGATCAATACCATTCGCGGCAATGCAGATAAGATGCGGGCCAGAGAGGAAAACATGGAATCCGAGCATCTGGAAGGAGAGCTTTATAAAGTCCTTCCGGCAATCAATACCGCAGGTTCCGATTCTGCCATGCTGGATAACACGCTGGAATTCATGGTGATGAGTGGTATGCCGCTTCCGTTGGCAGTTATGATCACTATTCCGGAGCCATGGGCACAGAATGCAACGATGTCACAGAAAATCAAGGATTTCTATCAGTATTACGCAACGATGATGGAGCCATGGGACGGACCGGCATCCATCCTGTTCTCAGATGGAGATATTTTAGGAGCCGTACTTGACCGAAATGGACTCAGACCTTCCAGATATTACATCACAGATGATGACACACTGATCCTTTCTTCTGAGGTTGGTGTTCTGGATATCCCGCCGGAGAAGATCGTAGTCAAAGAAAGAATCCATCCAGGTAAGATGCTTCTTGTTGATACCGTTCAGGGGCGTGTGATCGACGACCAGGAACTGAAAGAAGAATATGCGGCAAGACAGCCTTATGGCGAATGGTTGAACAGTCAGTTGGTCAATTTAAGCGATTTAAAGATCCCGAATCAGAAAGTACCGCAGTATTCTAGAGAAGAATGCCAGAGACTGCAGAAAGCATTTGGATATTCTTACGAAGAAGTGAAGACTTCTATTTTAAATATGGCAATGAATGGAAGCGAAGGAATCGGAGCCATGGGTATCGATGCACCACTTGCCGTTCTTTCTGAGCAGCATCAGTCTCTGTTTGGATATTTTAAACAGTTATTTGCACAGGTAACGAACCCGCCGATCGACGCGATACGTGAAAAAATTGTGACTTCGACAACGGTATATGTCGGAGAAGAAGGAAACCTTTTGGAACAGAAAGAGGAAAATTGTCATGTACTGAAGATCAATGATCCGATCCTGACAGATACCGATCTCCTGAAGATCCGTAACATGAAAGTCGACGGTTTCCGTGTAGCAGAAATTTCTACTACTTATTATAAAAACTCCAGCCTGGAAAAAGCGATCGATTATCTGTTTATTCAGGTAGACCGTGCAATCCGTGAAGGCATGAATATCCTGATCTTAAGTGACAGAGGTGTGGATGAATATCATATTGCGATCCCGTCCCTGCTTGCAACCTCAGCGGTTCATCAGCATCTGGTAAGAACTAAGAGAAGAACAGAGGTTGCCATGATCCTTGAGACCGGAGAACCAAGAGAAGTACATCATTTCGCAACGCTTTTGGGATATGGTGCATCTGCGATCAACCCGTATCTTGCACATGAATCGATCAAACAGCTGATCGATACAGATATGCTTCAGAAAGATTATTATGCAGCAGTCAATGACTATAATGAAGCTGTTATAAGCGGAATTGTCAAAATTGCATCGAAGATGGGAATTTCCACGATCCAGTCTTATCAGGGATCCATGATCTTTGAAGCGATTGGATTAAAACCGGAATTCATTGAAAAATATTTCACCGGAACTGTCAGCCGTGTCGGTGGTATCGGACTGGAAGAAATTGCAAAAGATTATATGGCAAGGCATTCCGAGGCCTTTGATCCGCTGGGACTTTCCGTAGATCTGACGTTGAACAGTGTGGGACAGCACAAGTCGAAGAGCGGTGGTGAAAAGCATCTGTACAACCCGAGAACGATCCATATGCTCCAGCAGTCTACAAGGCGCGGGGATTATGAAATGTTCAAGCAGTACACGCAGATGGTTGATGAAGAATCCAAAGGAATCACACTCCGTGGACAGATGGACTTCAATTATCCAAAGAAAGGAGTTCCGCTTTCAGAAGTAGAGAGTGTGGATTCGATCGTGACCAGATTCAAGACCGGTGCAATGTCTTACGGATCAATTTCAAAGGAAGCACACGAAACCCTTGCCCTTGCAATGAATGCACTGCACGGTAAGTCAAACTCCGGTGAAGGCGGAGAGGATATCGAGCGCCTTGGAACCGAAAGAGGCTCTGCAATCAAACAGGTTGCCAGTGGACGTTTTGGTGTTACAAGCAGATATCTTGTCAGTGCAAAAGAGATCCAGATCAAGATGGCGCAGGGAGCAAAACCTGGAGAAGGTGGACATCTGCCTGGGGGAAAGGTTTACCCTTGGGTAGCAAAAACCAGACATTCTACGCCGGGTGTGGGACTGATCTCACCGCCGCCGCATCACGATATTTACTCGATCGAAGATCTGGCACAGCTGATCTATGACTGTAAAAATGCAAACAAGGATGCAAGAATTTCTGTCAAACTGGTATCTGAAGCCGGTGTCGGAACGGTTGCAGCGGGTGTTGCAAAAGCAGGAGCCGGACTGGTTCTGATCTCTGGTTATGACGGAGGTACAGGAGCTGCACCGAGAAGTTCTATCCATAATACCGGACTTCCGTGGGAGCTTGGACTTTCTGAAACACATCAGACACTGATCCAGAACGGACTGAGAGAAAGAGTCCGTATCGAGACAGACGGTAAGCTGATGAGTGGTCGTGATGTGGCGATCGCAGCACTTCTCGGAGCAGAGGAATTTGGATTTGCGACGGCACCGCTTGTAACCATGGGGTGCGTAATGATGCGTGTATGTAACTTGGATACCTGTCCGGTCGGAATTGCAACCCAGAATCCGGAACTGAGAAAGAGATTTGCCGGAAAACCAGAATATGTCATCAACTTCATGCGTTTTATCGCGGAAGAATTAAGAGAATATATGGCAAAACTTGGCATTCGTACTGTGGATGAACTGGTGGGAAGGACAGACCTTCTGAAAGTGAGAGATGTGCCGACATCCAAACGTGCCGCAACACTGGATCTTTCCAGAATCCTCAATAATCCGTATGCAAAAGAGAAGAAAGGCATGATCTTCAATCCGAAGAAAGTCTTTGATTTTGAACTAAATAAAACACTGGATGAAAGAGTTCTGGTAAAGGAACTTCTTCCGTCACTGGAAAAGAAACAGAAGAGAATCCTGGAGCTGGATGTAAAAAATACAGACCGTACATTCGGCACAATCTTCGGTTCTGAGATTACAAGACGTTATCCGGACGGACTGGAAGAAGACAGCTATGTGCTGAAATGTAAGGGCGCAGGCGGACAGTCATTCGGAGCATTTATACCAAAAGGTCTGACGCTGGAACTGACCGGTGACAGCAATGATTATTTTGGAAAAGGACTTTCCGGTGGTAAACTGATCGTTTATCCGCCAACTGGTGTGAAATTTAAAGCTGATGAAAATATTATTATTGGTAACGTAGCGCTTTATGGTGCAACAAGCGGAAAAGCCTATATCAATGGTGTGGCAGGCGAACGTTTCTGTGTCCGTAACTCCGGAGCAACAGCAGTTGTAGAAGGGGTCGGTGATCATGGATGCGAATATATGACTGGTGGACGGGTTGCAATTCTTGGCAAGACCGGAAAGAACTTTGCAGCAGGTATGAGTGGCGGTGTTGCCTACGTTCTGGATATGGACAGTGATCTTTATACAAAAGTCAACAAACAGATGGTTAATATCGAAAAAGTAACATCTAAGTTCGATGTATCTGAATTGAAAGGTATGATCGAAGAACATGTAGCAGCAACCAATTCCGAGACGGGAAAAGAAATCCTGGATCATTTCAAAGAATACCTGCCGAAGTTTAAGAAGATCATTCCGCGTGATTACGAGAGAATGCTGACCCGCATCCTTCAGCTGGAAGAAAAAGGTCTCAGCAGCGAACAGGCAAAAACCGAAGCATTTTATGCGATCAAAGAAGGAAGATAGGAGGCCAAAAACGTGGGAAAAGCAACAGGATTTATGGATTATGACAGACGCGATGCAGAGTGCGAATCTCCAAAAGAGAGAATTAAGCATTTCCGGGAATTCCACACGCCTCTGTCAAAAGAAGAGCAGGAAATACAGGGCGCCAGATGTATGGCATGCGGCGTCCCGTTCTGCCAGGCGGGACAGATGATCGCAGGGATGGCAAGCGGCTGTCCTCTGCATAATCTGGTGCCGGAGTGGAATGACCTGATTTATCACGGCAACTGGGAAGAGGCATATTACCGGCTGAAAAAGACAAACAATTTTCCGGAATTTACTTCCAGGGTATGCCCGGGACTTTGTGAGGCGGCATGTACCTGCAACCTGCACGGAAGCCCTGTGACGACTAAAGCAAATGAATATGGGATTATTGAAAATGCTTACGAAAAGGGATATGCAAAAGCATGTCCGCCGAAAGCGCGTACCGGCAAAAAGATAGCGATAATCGGTTCCGGACCTTCCGGTCTCACAGTCGCAGATCAGTTAAATAAACGAGGACATCTGGTAACAGTATTTGAGCGGGAAGATAAGTCGGGTGGACTTCTCCGCTATGGGATCCCGAATATGAAGCTGGAAAAACAGTTCATCGACCGGAAACTTGCAGTAATGGAAGAAGAAGGCATCCGTTTTGAAACTGGCTGCAATATTGGAAAAGATAAGAAATCTGCAGAACTTCTGAAAGCGTTTGACCGGGTGGTGCTTTGTTGCGGCGCATCCCGTCCGCGTGATATAAAAGTACCCGGAAGAGATGCAAAAGGAATCTACTTTGCAGTAGATTTTCTGAAATCAACTACGAAATGTCTCTGGAAAAATGAGATGCAGCTGAAAGAAGGCGAATATATTTCTGCAAAGGGCAAAAATGTAATTGTCATCGGTGGTGGCGATACGGGAAATGACTGTGTTGGAACGTCGATCCGTCATGGTGCAAAATCCGTTCTTCAGCTGGAAATGATGCCGAAACTTCCGGATGAGAGAAGCGCTATGAATCCATGGCCGGAGTGGCCGAGAGTCTGCAAGACAGACTATGGTCAGCAGGAAGCAATTGCTCTCTGGGGACATGATCCGAGGGTTTATCAGACAACGGTAAAGGAATTTGTCAAAGATAAGAATGGAAATCTTTGCAAGGTGGTTCTTGTGAAACTGGAAAGCAAGAAGGATGAAAAGACCGGACGTATGATGATGGCAGAGGTCGCAGGAAGTGAGTACACGGTAAATGCAGAATTGGTGCTGATCGCAGCGGGGTTCCTCGGAAGTGAGGATTATGTGACAAAGGCATTCGGTGTGGAAGTCAATGAGCGCACGAATGTTAAAACAGCTCCGGGTGAGTATAAAACGAATGTGCCAAATATATTTACGGCAGGAGATATGCACAGAGGACAGTCGCTGGTTGTGTGGGCAATCCGGGAAGGAAGAGAAGCGGCACAGCAGATAGATCTGGATCTGATGGGGTATACGAATCTGTCAGTACAGTAATTAGTGGCGTTTGATTTTATGAAGGCGTAGCCCGCCGCAAGGTGTAGGAAGTGGTTCCTGCACCTTGCGGCGGGCTACGCTTTTAATGAAAATGTGCAATAGATTTATTTTTCAGGTACGATTTCTAACCAGTAGCCGTCTGGGTCTTCGATGAAGTAGATACCCATGGACTTATTTTCGAAACAGACGCAGTTCATTTCTTTATGGTGTGCGAGGGCGGCATCCATGTCGTCTACGGTGAAGGCGAGGTGGATTTCGTTGTCACCGAGGTCGTATGGGCGGTCCATGTCACGAAGCCAGGTGAGCTCGAGCTGATGAACGGAGCTTCCATCACCGAGGTAGACGAGCTTAAAACTTCCGTCAGCAGCATCTTTTTCGCGGACTACGGTGAGTCCGAGTGCATCTTTGTAGAATTGAATTGATTTTTCAAGGTCACGTACATTTAAGTTGTTATGGTTGAATTTGAAATTCATAGTGGAATCCTTCTTTCTTATTTAGTATTCTAGGTTTATTGATTATGAAGTCAGTTTAGCATAAATAATAAGGATTACGCAAGGAATGGTTATTAGGAGTGATAACGAAAATATCAGTATAGTATGATACCCTAGTAGAATATTACAAAAATGTTAAATTGTATTGCAAAAAATAGAAAAATGGTATATAATCGACCACAGGGTTAGGAAAATAATTAGTAAAAAATATAGGATGGGTGATTATGAGAAAATTTAAACAAGTATTTTTGGCATCTGTTCTTGCAAGTTCAATGGTAGTTACGCCAGTATTTGCAGATGATGTCAGCAATCTGCAGAATAGTAAAAATGCAGCACAGAGCGAAGTGAATTCTCTTCAGTCAGAATTGCAGACACTAATTGAAAAAATGAGTAAGCTGGAAGATGATCTGGTGTCAACAGGTCAGCAGATCACACAGGCACAGGATGATCTTACTGTTGCTGAAGAAAAAGAACATCAGCAGTACGAAGATATGAAGAAGCGTATCAAGTATATGTATGAAGAAGGCAACTCGACTGCGATTGAGACTCTGATCAGTGCTGAGAATTTCTCAGACTTACTTAACAAAGCAGAGTATGTTCAGAACGTACATAGTTATGACAGAAAGCAGCTTCAGGAATATATTGATACCAAGCAGCAGATTGCAGATCTGAAAGCACAGCTTGAAGAAGATCAGGCGAATCTGGAGTCTATGCAGTCTGATTATGAAGCAGAGCAGACGACGCTGAGTAATACGCTGGAATCTAAGAAAGAAGAAGTCGCAGATCTGGATGAACAGCTTCAGGCAGCTGTAGCAGCAGCTGAAGCAAAGAGGCAGGCAGAAGAAGCTGCAAAGGCAGCAAAAGCAGCTGAGTCAACAAAGTCAAATTCGACCGTTGCATCGACAAGCAACAGTGGTTCACAGACTGTAGGTAATACAACAAATAACAATGGTAATAACAACACAACCGTTACACCGAGTGCACCAAGTGCACCAAGTACGCCAAGTACGCCAAGTACCCCGACAGTGACTCCGGATACAAGTAATAATAACAGCAGTAGTGATAACGGTGGAAGTACATATGGCAACGGAAGCGCTATTTTAAGTGCAGCAGCAGCATACCTTGGAGTTCCTTATGTATGGGGCGGTACTTCGGGAAGTGGCGTTGATTGTTCAGGTCTTGTATACCTGGCACATCAGGCATGTGGTATTCCAATTACACGTAACTCATACAGTCAGGGAAGTGGCGGACAGGCAGTGTCAGACCCACAGCCGGGTGATGTTGTATGTTACGGAGGACATGTGGGAATCTACGCAGGAGGCGGACAGATGATTCATGCACCGCAGCCGGGTGAGGTCGTATGTTATACAAGTGTTAATTATGCATACCACTGGTATAGAAGATACTGGTAAGAAACGAAGTAACTGAAGTAAGTAAAAAAAATTTTTTTGCGGAAATCGAAATCAAAAGTAAAAAAATTTTTTTGCAGAAATCGACGAAAACGTACATAATTCCATGAGAAGTTAAATGTTGATTTTTGATGAAAAATTGAAAAACGTACAAAATAAAAGAGATTTTCATTTGGCATATGTCATTTGAAAATCTCTTTTTTGAAACTATTTCATTTACATTAGAAAAATTTCTTTTTTCTGCGACGTCCTTTGCAATAAGGGCAGGATTCACGATGTCTCTTCTGATAGAAAACTTTATCAGCTGGACTTAACGGATATTTGTGTTCAGAACTTCTTTTACAATTCCACCAAACCTTTTGTGAATATGTATCTAATATTCCATCGGGATTTACAAGGCAATAGTTTGCAATAAAATCCCAATCTTCCATTAAATCAGGATGAAGCGCGGCAAAGGATGTTTTTCCAGGAAGTGCTTTACGACCAGAACAATAAGGGCAATCGGCAACACCATTTATAACATCGATAATCCGAGCAGGATAATTTTCACGACAAGTGGGACAAGTCCAAGTGGCTATAGTGGTATTTGGAAGTACCTGGTGAGGTGATAGTTCAGTCTGATCGG
>SKEO01002060.1_pt1 | contig 14620 bp, 19 predicted proteins | sample 4826801 | NCBI WGS metagenome assembly SKEO01 (sample SAMN11008807, study PRJNA524170) | human gut metagenome | biome: Human fecal sample; material: Feces; isolation source: fecal sample from pouch patient p3 | host: Homo sapiens | place: Israel: Tel-Aviv | collected 2016-02-25 | reverse complement strand
CTTGTGAGTAGATAGATATTTATATCATCAAAAGCATACTCGTTGAAGTAGGAATGAAACATAGAAGTTTGTAACTTTTTATAAGTTTTCAGTAACGGCGTATGCTATGTGGAGAAAAGAACGGGAACGGTTTTATCACGGAAAACGGCAGCACCCACTTCGGAATTTCTGTCTGTCCCTTCTGCTGTTTGTATGTATCTGCAGTGCTTTTTTCAGTGGATTTGAAAGGCTTTCGGACACGACAAGACGCAGACAGAAGGAAAGTCTGGAAAATGCACTCTGGCGTGGTGTGACGCAGTACTATGCGCTGGAAGGACACTATCCGGAGACGCTTGATGATCTGACGGAAAACTGTGGAATCCAGTATGACAAGAAGCAGTTTTTTATTGATTATCAGATTGCCGGTGCCAATATTCTTCCGGACATTACGGTGATCGAACGATAGGAGGAAATGGACATGAAGCGTAGAAATGAAAAAAAGCATGTGATTGATTTTCTTTTTCCTCTTGCAGTCTTTTTCGTGCTGGCGGCATCATCGGTCGCCATTGTGGTTCTTGCATCGGGATTTTACAGCCGGCAGGTGAAGGTCTCGTCGGATTCCTATTCGGGACGGACGGCACTTGCCTATGTGACGGAGAAAATGCACCAGAATGATGAAAATGGTGCGATAGCAGATGGAACTTTCGATGGGGAAAATGCTCTCGTGATTCGGCAGCGTTATGATGAGAAGGATTATGTGACATATCTGTATGCGTATGATGGATACTTAAGAGAGCTTTTTATCCGGGATGGAACGGAAGCAAAAGCATCCGATGGACGGAAGATCCTGGCAACAAAGGACTTCGAGGCTAAGGAAACTTCAGATGGGATTTTTCATCTGTATTGTGAAAATGAAGACGGGAAAAAGACAGATACATTTGTCAGTGTGAAGAGCGCTACAAGATAGGAGAAGATTTATGGAACGGACACCGGCAAAGCGTTCCAGCCTGTTTTTGCTGGAACTGATGATTGCAATTTTATTTTTCTGCCTTGCTTCTGCGGTGTGTGTGCAGATTTTTGTGAAGGCGCACACGATCAGCCGCGAGACACAGGAACTGAATACGGCGCTTGAGAAGGTTTCCGGGTATACAGAGCTTTTTCTTGCGGATGCGCTGACGGAGGACACGGAGGTCTTCTATGACGCAGACTGGCAGGAATGCAGTAAGGATGAGGCTTCGTATGAGATCGTGATCCGGGTGGAGCCGGATGGAAAGCTTTTGCATGGAACATTTACGGTGCAGCGCCTGTCCGGAGAACAGCCGGAAGAAATCTATTCGGTGGAAACAGACCGGATGACAGGCACGGAAAGGGAGTGACAGGATGAAGAGAAAGAAAAGGGGATCATACCCGGGGATTCAGATCGGAACGTCGTACCTGCTTGTGATCTTTGTAATCCTGTGTCTGGTGACATTTGCCACACTCTCACTGTCAAGTGCAAAAAGGGATCAGAGTTATAGTCAGCAGCTTGCCGGCCGGGAAACGGCGTATTGTGAGGCAAATGCAAAAGCGGCGCAGATTATGGCGCAGATCGATGATGCATTTGCAAAAGAGGATCCTGTATTTGCGATTCGGCAGATTGAGGGCGTGACAGCTGAAGAAGACGGAGCGAATCTGGATATTTCCTATGTGGTTCCGGTCACGGACAGTCAGAATCTGGAAGTCGAGATCCTGGCAGATCCGGTAAAGGGAACGCAGAAGGTTGTAAAATGGAAAGAGTCAGCATCTGAGAAATGGGAAGAAAAGTCAACACTTCCGGTCCTTGGAAGTGACTGACGCGAAAGGAGTTTGAGCTATGGATATCATTGTACTGCTTCAGCAGGCAGTTTTAAATCATGCATCGGATATATTTGTTGTAGCAGGTCTTCCGGTTTCTTATCGGGCAAATGGAAGAATCTGCAGGGAGAAGGAAGAAAAGCTGATGCCGCCGCAGACGAAAGAATGCGTTGAGGAATTATATAAGCTGGCAGGAGGACGGGACATCCGGGTTCTTGAAGAAAAAGGAGATGATGATTTTTCTTTTGCTGTTCCGGGACTTTCGAGATTCCGTGTCAGTGCGTACAAACAGAGGGGTGCGCTCTCAGCCGTTATCCGTGTGATCACATTTGAACTGCCGGAGCCGAATGAGATCGGGATTCCGGACCCGGTGATGAGCTTTTATAACCTGTCAAAAGGTCTGGTGCTTGTGACGGGCCCGGCGGGAAGTGGAAAATCTACTACGCTTGCCTGTCTGGTGGATAAGATCAATCATTCAATGGAAAAGCATATCATTACGCTGGAAGATCCGATCGAGTATCTGCACCGGCATGATAAAAGTATTGTAAGCCAGAGAGAGATCAATGTGGATACGGAAAGCTATGTCAATGCGCTACGTGCTTCGCTCCGGCAGAGCCCGGATGTGATCCTGCTTGGTGAAATGCGTGATTATGAGACGATCGATGTGGCAATGACAGCAGCGGAAACCGGGCATCTGGTATTTTCTACCCTGCATACGATCGGAGCAGCAAATACGGTTGACCGTATCATTGATGTATTTCCGGCAAACCAGCAGAGGCAGATTGCAGTTCAGCTGTCCATGGTATTGCAGGCTGTAATTTCACAGCAGCTTGTGCCGACAGTGGATGGAAAACAGGTCCCGGTATTTGAGATCATGACGATCACTCCGGCGATCCGCAATATGATCCGCGACAATAAGGTTCCGCAGATTGATGGAGTCGTGTATTCGTCTAATAAAGAAGAAATGCATTCGATGGATTTTGGTCTTCTGAATCTGTATAAAGATGGGAGGATCACGGCGGAGACGGCTCTCTCCTATGCATCAAATCCGGAAATGCTGAAGAAAAAGCTATAGAAAAACATAACAGGAAGGGGCTGCGGTGAAGCAGTCTCTTCCTGTTTATCGTCAGTGTTTTAAGATTTAGCCAAGGGCTGCAATTGCTTCGATCACGATATCATACTGTTTTTTGACATCGGCGATCAAACCGTCAAGGTTGTCGTATTCCTGGCTGCGGAGCTTTTCAGTCAGAGCACTGCTGACATTGTAAAGTGCAGTAAATCCAAGGTTTACGGCAACACCTTTTAAGGTATGCATTGCACGAAATGCGGTTTCGTAGTCCTTTTTAGCCCAGGATTCTTCAAATAAAGCCATATTGTTGTCCTGCGGAAATTTGAGGACAAATTTGCGTACCATATTTTCATTCATAAACCGGTGAAGAATATCATTATAATCGCCACCAATTTTTACATAACATTCTTGAAGTGTCATTGTCTACAGTCCTTTCTGAACTTTTTTATCTTTGTGAAATCCGTATATTTTTGCCCCCAACATTTTAACATGATTGTAGCATGACGTGTTACGCTTTACAAGATATTTCGTATTATGCATTGTCATGGTAATGAAAAAGGCTTATTTATTCGAAGAAATTGCATCATTTAACTGATCGTACCATTCTTTAGTCTGTGCTTCGTTGCTGCTGTTCAGAAAAATGGTGGTATCTGTTGTCTTTATCTGAAGAACCGGAGGATGTTCAATCCAGATATACATCTGGCAATGTCCGGTTTTGCTGCCACGGAAATTACCGAGAAGTTTGCTGTTATCTTCGGAGCCATCAGACCGGTAGAATTTTTCATCCGGCAGATTATCCAGAAGAGTTACTGATTCAACATCGGCAAGAGCAAAGGTTGCTGGTTTATAGCCGGATGTAATAGAATACTGGGCAGCATTTTCCGTCAGGCGGATCGGTGTAAAATCGATCCGGATACAGAGGATACACATCCAGAGGAGAAGAAGTCCGGTGCCGACGAGCATTCCGCCGGTAATATATTTTGCAGAAGGGTGTCCGTAGTTTAGAGAATAATTCATGCTGTTCACACGGTCCTGTACAAAATACCGTTTGTCATTTGGATTGTTGTACCAGCCTTTTCGCCAGTAATAGTCATCATCAATATAAAATGGTGTGCTGTCCTGGGAGAGGATCTGCTCTTTTTCCTTACGCAGCCAGAAAAACATGATCAATATGATGGCAGCCGGTATCAGTTCGAGGAAAATGTAGATGCCCATTCCAACTCCGCCAATCCAGTTGCTGGATGCAATATCCCGGATGATCCCGAGATAGGCACCGGTATTGCAAATATTGGAGACAAAAAGGAATATGGTGTATAAACGCTTTTCCAGTGCATTGATCTGCAGGTTGATCTGTGAATTTTCACTGTAAATTTTGTTTGGCATATGGGCGAATAAATAGCCGGTACCCATGTAAGCTGCCGCGACAAGAATTGTGCAGAGAAGCATGACTCTTCCATCACTTTCGGTCAGCAGATAAGTACGGACCTGTGGGAAAAACAGAGGGATCAGAATCACTGCAGCCGGGATCAGATGAAGCTTTGCAGGCAGTATCTTTTTCGCAATTTGTGAGGAAGTGCGGGTATCCACTGCAGCGGACACATCTGCATTTACTGAGCTGATCCATCCATTTTTCTGCTTAATGTCGTATACTTTCTGATGATAATGATAGACACGGAGAATGGTAAGAAGGCAGAATTCTACGAACCACAGTGTCCATACGGTAATAAAAATAGAAAAGTAAGTAAAGCAAAGCAGGCATACCGCAATTCCTGCAAGCATGTTCCACAAATAAAACTGGCGGTTGTGCTTTTTATAAAGCTGGAGAAGCTCTTTTATGTCGGGATGTTCAAGTTCAGATTTAGGAATATGGACTCCCATCAGCATTCCTTCCCGGTATTTTGCAATATTTCCATAGACTCCGGCAAAGATGCCGACCATGGAAATGTCTGTAATTAAAAATATAATCAGCATCATCATTTCGCTGTTACCTCCATTTCGTTAAATGTTCTCTGGCAGAGTTCCAGGAAGTCGGTCAAAGTCATGCCGTGGAACTTTGCTTCTGCGCTTAAAAGTTCCAGTTCATCTGCCAGCTTTTCGTCAAAGCGGTTATCTTGTGGAGCAGAGGAAGTGGGATAACAGATGGTTGTTCCCTTACGGCGGTCTGTCTCGAGAAAGCCTTCTGTTTTCAAAAGCTGGTAAGCTTTGCTGACGGTCATGGTGTTGATACCGAGATCGGTTGCCATCTGGCGGACGGTCGGAAGCGATTCCCCCGGCTCAAATTCCCCTCGCCCGATTCCTTTGACAATCTCGTTGCGCAGCTGAAGGTAGATCGGGACTTCGGACTGCATGTTGATCTTGATGATCATATATCGGCATCTCCTTTCTGTGAGATTTGATTGTATTATACCATGTAATACAAATAATACAATAGGAGGATAAAAAAACAGGAAAATGATGTACACGCTTTCAAGGTGCAAATAAATCTTAGAATTTGTTTTCCTGAAAGCGCGTATGTCAGTTCCTTGATTTCGTGAACTAAGAAGGTTAAGATAACCGACTGCCTGTATGTGAGTTAATAAACTTCTGCATATAAGTCCGAATTTTTTCCATTTGCTTTTTTGTAGAAGGATTGCTATATGGAATCCTGTCGATAATGCGGTTTAAGTAGTCATTTTCCGCTATGATATCAAAGCTTTCTTTGAAGTTAATATCGAAGAAATAGACAATATAAGATACCCAGTAATCCATCTGTGTGACGCGGTCTGTGGAAAGGATACATTTGTTTTTAAAAACTGTTTCGTATACCTTTTGGGTTATGTTCTGTGTACCGAGTTCTTCTTCAGAAACGTTAATAAAGGTGCTTGTGGAGTCTACGAGCTTTACCCGGCAGTTGTCCAGCTTGTCCTCATCACGGATCAGCTTTGCGTGTAAAAGTGTCTGCGAATCTGAGATCTCAGGGAGTTCATAATCGCTGTGGTGGGCGATTGCAGTGTAAATGATGGAGTCCCATTTATCATCCGGAAGAAAGCGGCGGATCATGCCTTCATCAAAAAGCACTTTTACACCGTAAGCAGCGTGATCCATTGTGCCAGGCTCAAAGCTGTCGTAGCGCTTTAACTGCTCAAAACGCCCGATGTCGTGAAGGAGTGCAATCAGCCTTGCAAGGTCGGTGTCTTCGGTTGAAAGATGCATCCTTTCGGCAAGCTCTTCTGCCTGTTTTACAACGCCGTAGGTGTGGATGATTTTTAATTTTATGCGGTCATTTTCGCGGTCGTATCCGTTAAGGTAAGATTCAAATTCTTGTTGTGCGAGTGGATAGTACATGAAATTAAGCCTCCTGGAAATATATGGTTAGTGATTAAAAGCTTTATGAATATGATAACACAAATTTTATTATTTTTTAATTGTTTCTGCCAAGAGAAACCAGTATTATTTGAAATAAGGCGAATGTAGAAAATCAAATCATATATAGATATGAGTGTATTTATTGTAGATAAAATTTTATATCTACACGAAACATGAGTTATGACGAATTTACTTATTAACCTTTTTCGATTATAATGGAGGCAGAAATGAGAAAACAAAAGAAAAAGATTCGTCATAACAAACAAACTCATAACCGGCAATATAAAGATCGATTATGGAGAATGATCTTTAATAACAAAGAAGATCTGTTGCAGCTTTATAATGCAATCAATCACACAGACTATCAGAATCCTGATGATCTGGAAGTAAACACATTAGAAGATGTCCTTTATCTATCTATGAAAAATGATGTATCCTTTCTGGTGGGTGGTACAATGAATCTGTATGAACATCAAAGTACCTTTAATCCCAATATGCCACTACGTGGCGTGTTCTATTTCGGAAGGCTATATCAGGGATATGTAGCAAAGAATGATCTGGATATATACGGAGAAAAAAGACTACGGCTCCCGATACCGAAGTACATTGTTTTTTATAATGGAACAACGGATGAACCAGATTCAATGGAATTAAAGCTGTCTGATTGTTTTGAAGCGACAGATGATGAAAAATCGTGTCTGGAATGTACAGCGATTATGCTGAATATCAATTATGGTCATAATCAGGAGCTTGATGCATCAGTGCAGACGGCTGGAGGAGTATGCAATATTTGTGCGATGTGTCAGGGAATATATGCAGTTGGAAGATACAATGGAAGATGCGGTTTCTAAAGCAATGGATGCCTGTATCAGGCAGAATGTGTTGACGGATTTTTTGAAGAAACATCGAGCGGAGGTGTTGGAAATGATTTTGACAACATATAATAAAAAATTGCATGAGAAGACGTTGAGAAGAGAAGGGCGTGATGAGGGGATACAAAATATCAATCGACTGAACGGATATCTGTTAGCAGATAAAAGATACAGTGATTTAGAACGCTCAACGAAAGATACCGAGTATCAGGAAAAACTCCTGAAAGAATATGGAATAGAGTAAAATAAGAATCCCGTGTCAGATGTCAGGACAAAGTGTAAGTTACTTTCTCCTGCGCCGGACACGGGAATTTTCTTTTTTATAATTGCGGATTTCTTCTAAAATACTATTGATTGTCATAAAAATGCCTCTCTATTCAGAAATCCCAATAAATTCATAAGCGATCCGCGGAGTCCCGTCACTGACGTAAATAATCCCACATTCTTCAAATCCATTCTGCTTAAAGCAAGCCTGCATTGGTTTATTATCCTTGTGGGTATCTACACGCAGATGTGAGATCTGTGTCTTGCAAAAATCAAAACAAGCCCGTGCAATCCCTTTGGTTGTTCCGTCAGATGCAAGGCGGTGAACGGTTCCGTATGGAGCCTCGGAACGCCAGCCTCCATTTTCAATGAGTTGATAGTTCGGCTCGTCTCCGATGATAAGTGTAAAAGTGGCAACGACCTTATCATTTTCTACGCAGACATAACTGTTACCATTCTGGATATCCGGTTCGAGATCTTCGAGAGCCGGATAATTTGCATTCCATTGTGTCGGGTTTCCGGTTGCGTGCATGAACTGGCGTGCGGTGTCAAAAATATTTAAAATCGTGTCTACATCTTCTGGGAGTGTTTTTCTGATTAACATAGTGTTTCGTTACCTTTATTTGTTTTTTGCTGTATATGAAGTATAACATTTGAAATAAAAAAAGAAAAGGTGGAGAAGAAGGGATTTCTGGAAGCGGTAAGGATTTTGCTTTCAGAAAAAAATATGCTGTTTGAGTCGTTGCGTGAAAAACTGGAAAGCTATCCGGAACTGAACAGTATGCTCTATTCGCTTTTATTTACGGGAAAAGCAATTGTGTAACAGTCAGAATTAAAAATTGTGTAACAATCAGAATTAAAAAATGCCAGGCAGGATACAGCATGCAAAGGAGGAAAAGGGATTGCTGTACCCCGTCTGGCGTTTTCGTATACGGGAAGCTTGGGGAAATTTCCCATATACGATTTACTGAATTTTATCGAATGTAATGTGGGCATTTGGGGAATGCACCACAATCTTATAATCATTTGGATAATATCTTGTAGAGAATACGAATTCTCCGTCATTTACAAATACTTCAACGGAAGAAGTATCTGCAAGGATTTTTACATTTTCCAGAGTGCCGACTTTAGCGTAGCGAAGGCTTCTGCCTGCGGATACGGAAGTTTTACTTTTGTTTGTGAAATGCATCTGGAACCGTCCATTCTCATAGTCAAGAATCAGTTCATCTGAAAGGACAGCCTGGAAATGATTCTCCTTAATTCCATTTACATTTACTTCATATACCGGGCAGCCGCTCTGGGTAAGTTCATTCTGAACATCCTGAAGCTGTTGTTTTTTTGCATCCAGCTCGCGAACCGGTTTCTGGCAGACTTTGTCATCTTTTATGAAGACTTCTCTTGGAAATGTAAAGCAGTGCTGCCATCCGTCTTTGATGGTCGGATTGGTATATTCTTCGCAATCCGGCATTCCCATCCAGCTGATATGGATGCGTCTTCCATCTTCTGCTTCGAAGCTCTGCGGAGCGTAATAGTCAAAACCATAATCCCACAGATGATAAGGGGATAATTTGTAGGAATCTAAAATGTCGCCGTCCACAAGAAAGTAACCGGACTGGTATACATTTCGGTCAGCCCACTCTTTGCCTTCCAGGCCCTGGACGGAGGAGGAAAGGATTTTGATGCCGTCCGTTTCAAAATAATCCGGGCATTCCCACATATAACCGAAAGGCTTTTCGGATTCTATACGGCTGCGAAAGTGCCAGTTTATTTTATCGGAGGATTCAAAAATCAGTGCCTGACCGACATCATTTTTAGTACGTGCGCCCTGGATCATGTAGTAGATATCGTCCTTTTTCCAGACCTTCGGATCGCGCACATGGCAGGTCAGGTCAGAAGGATAATCGCTGTTGCGGAGCAGCTCTTTTTTGCTGCCAAAATGGATTCCGTCTTTGGTTGTGACGAGTACGGTATTTGCCTCACGGCCGGTGTTGATATAATCAAAATCTCCATCTTCCAGCTTGACATTTCCGGTGTAGTAAAGATACATTGTACCGTCTTCGAGGAAGGCAGATCCGGAATATACACCGTGGCAGTCAAATGGCTGATCCGGGTAGAGGGATACACCTTTGTATTCCCAGTCGATCAGATTGGTGCTGGTGTAATGACCCCACATTTTCACACCGCCTTCGGCGTTAAATGGGGAGTACTGGAAAAATGCGTGGAACACACCATCCATCTGACAAAGTCCGTTCGGATCGTTGAGCCAGCCAACCGGAGGCATCAGGTGCAGTTTCTCGCGGAACTGTGTGCCGGATGTCTGTTCTTTTGCTGTCTGGTTCTCTTCTGCTGTATTTACTAAGTTTACAAAATCTCTGGTTAATGCGTTCATATTGATTCACTCCTGGAAATAGTTCCGCAGGCAACGGTCCGGAAAACGTATTGATACGGATATCCGACACCCGCTGCGGGAGACAAATCTGATTATTTGTCATGAGTTATTTTATTTTGTAAGTTTCATAACAGATGATTTACCGGTTACAGTGCCGGGTGCGGCACATTCTACAGAATCATACAGATCTGTATTGGTAAGGATCATCATGGTTGTTGCTGGATGTCCGGCTTCTTTTATTGCATTTAAATCTGCTTCGATCAGCACGTCTCCGGCGTGTACTTTTGCACCGTCAGATACTTTCTTTGTAAATCCATTTCCATCCATTTTTACAGTGTCGATTCCGACATGGATCAGAAGCTCTGCGCCGCCGTCAGTCAGGATGCATACTGCGTGACCGGTATCAAAAATGCTTACGATTTCGCCATCACAAGGTGCGGTGATGATGCCGTCAGCAGGTTCGATCGCTACGGTTTTTCCAAGGACTTCTGCTGCAAATGTATCGTCTGCGATCTGATCATTTGGAATGATCTTTCCATTTACCGGAGCATTTAACACTTCTTCGGAAGAAGTGTTTTTTGTATTGCCTGAAGCTGTTTTGGTTTCGGAAGCAGCAGATTCTTCGCTGTCTGTTTCCTCTACGGAAGCTGCAACAGTAACAGGAGCTTCTGCGACTGGTTCTTTCTTCTTGTCTTTGTAAAGTGCGAAGGATACTGCAAATGCAAACACCGACTGCAATTGCCATCTCAATGACATACTGAAGTGGCTGGTTCAGGCAGAGCAGGATTCCGAAGATACCGGTTACACCTGTTCCTTTTGCACCGAGGTGAACAAGGGAAGCATAAAGGGCTCCGCATCCTCCACCGATGCATCCGGCGATAAATGGTTTAAAGAATCTTAAGTTTACACCAAAGATTGCAGGTTCTGTAATTCCCATAAATGCACTGAGTGATGATGGAAGTGCAAGGGATTTGATCTTCTGATCTTTTGATTTTACAGCAACGGCAAGTGCTGCCGCACCCTGTGCCACGTTTGCTGCACTTGCGAGTGGTAGCCAGTAGGTTACACTGTATTTTGCAAGCTGTCCGATATCGATGGCTGTGTACATCTGATGGATACCGGTAACAACGGTCGGTGCATATAAACTACCCATGATCAGACTTCCAAGTCCGAGTGGAAGTGTCAGCATCCACTGGATTGCTCCGAGGATTGCATTTTCAGCCCATACGAAGATTGGTCCGACGATGGAAAGTGTAAGGTATCCGGTTACGAATACGCTGACAAGCGGTGTGACAAAAAGGTCTAAAACTTCCGGTACGATCTTGTGAAGCTTCTTTTCAAGTACGGATAAGATCCATACAGCGATGACAACCGGAATAACGTGTCCCTGATAGCCGACCATGTCAATGTGATACAGTCCGAAGAACACGCTCTGTGTCTGCTGAACACCTTCCGTTGCAACTGTGTAGGCGTTCTGCAGGGACGGATGGATCATGATCATACCGATAACTGCGCCAAGGTAAGGATTTGCGCCAAATGCTTTTGCAGCGGAGAATGCAATCAGGATCTGCAGGAATGTGTAAGCAATGTTACTGAAAAGGGTTGCAAATACATAGATCGAGCTGGTTGTGCTGATGTGTAAGAACCCGTTACTGTTCATGAAATCCAGTGCGTTCATGATTCCCATAAGGAAACCGCTGGCTACGATTGCCGGGATGATCGGTACGAAAATGTCTCCCAGAAGCTTGATGGCTTTCATAAACCAGTTCTGCTTTTCGGCAGCAGCTTCTTTTGCTTCTGCTTTCGTGCTGGCTGTGATGCCTGCGATTGCAATAAATTCATCAAATACTTTGTTGACGGTTCCTGTTCCGAGAATGATCTGGAGCTGTCCGGATGCTTCAAATACACCCTTTACCCCGTCTACATTCTCAAGTGCTGTCTTATCCGCTTTCGTGTTGTCTGCAATGACAAGGCGAAGTCTGGTAGCACAATGGGCAGCAGATACGATGTTCTTACTTCCACCCACATGATTCAGAATTTCCTTTGCGGTTTTTCTGTAATCCATATTCTCTCCTCCTTTAGATACAATGTGTAATCGATTTCATATCTTATGCTTAAATAATATGAAAAAAAATGCCATTTGTAAATATGGCATTTTTACTGATAATTCATATTGTTTTTTGTGAAAAGTGTTGAAAGAAACTTTCGTTTCCTTAAGAAACTCCGGAAAATCAGGAAAATCAGGAAAATCAGGTAAGATTTTCGGAGTCTGAAGGGTCTGCTCCAACAAGACGGAAGCCGAGCTTCATCTCGATCGGGATCTGTTCTCCTCTTTCAATACTGTCAAGAAGTAGCTCTGCGCCGCGGATTCCACTGGTTTTGTAGCCGAAATGGATGGTTGGGATTCCTCCGGTGACGGCTTTTAACATCTGGTTATCTCCGAATCCGGTTACTCGGATGGACGTATTTTCAAGGATATAGCGCATTCTTGCACCTGCATCGGCTGCATTTGTCGGAATCTGCTTTTTTAAGTGGGTCTGAATGGCTTCGATTGCTCCCGCTGCTATGGTATCGGTTGCACATGATATGACATCGATATCACATTTGCTTTCCAAAAGATCCAGAGCAGACTCATATCCGGATTCCAGCGTGAAGGCTGAGGTTCGCTTATTTTCCTCGAAAAACGTGACACCTGCATTTTTGAGTCCTGCAATAAATCCGTCCTCTCTTGCGGCACCTGCAGCTTTGTCATCACGGGTAACGCCGATGTAAGCAACTCCTTTTTTACTGAATCCGGCAACGGCCTGTCCCATTGCCTTTCCTGCACCGTAATCGTCGTGGTAAATGCAGTTTGCGTGTGAGGTGCGCTGCCCGATCACGACAACAGGAACCTTTGTCTCTTTTAAAAATTTCCGGTGACCGGCGGTGAACATCGTACCGACAAGAATAATTCCGTCCACCGGATAATTTTCAAATAACCGGAGGTATTCTACTTCCTTTGCAGGGGTGTTGTTGGTTCCGGCAAGAAGCATCTGATAGCCTCTTTCGGCGAGAACACTTTCAATTCCGGCAGTGATCCGGCTGATGGATTCGGAATTGATCTTCGGGACGACCACGCCCACCAGGCTTGCCTTTTTAGTACGAAGCATACGCGCCTGTGCGGATGGCTGGTATCCGGTTTCTTCGATGACTTTACGGATCTGTTTTTTTTTCTCTTCACTGACGTAGCCGCCGTTTAGATATCTGGATACAGCTGCGCTGGAGACACCGGCGAGCTGTGCGATTTCTTTGATGGTCATAATCTGGTAAATGAAACTCCTTTGTATTTGATACTCTTATTATAGTGGAAAGCAAAATAACAGACAAGACCGGAGAGAGGAGAAAATCCAATCTTGGTCTTGCCTGTATTATTTTGGTTATAACTTTTTAAAATGATGTGAGTGTCAAAAGTAAATTTTGCCGCTCACATCATTATTATAATCTGCGATACAGATTTTTATAGCGTTTTTTGTCTTCTTTCGTTAAGATAACAGCCAGAAGCATGAATGCGACTCCTGTCAGAAGAACGATGATCCAGGTAAAGGTCGGCGTATGATTTTTGTAAATAAATCCGATCAAAAGCTGGTACAGACTCATAAATCCGATACGGATGATCTCCATCAGCCCGTGGATTCTTCCGCGGTGGCTGGATGGGATACGCCTGGTCATGTACGGACTTTCCGCCAGCATGTAAGAAATCTCACCCCATGTCAGTACGACCATTGCCGCATAATAGAACGGGATGTGTCCGGAAAAGAGGATGAACATCACGTAGCCGACCAGTGTCAGTAAAAATCCGTAGATTGTCTTTTTTGGTTCGGAGGATCGCTTCAGAATCTGGGTGATAAGTGGTGTGAAGAGAACAACGATAAAGCAGTTGATGCTTGTAACTGTTCCGAATATCACCGCACCGGTATCCCCGTGCAGACGGATCAGATCCATAGGAAAGAGATAATTATACATCTGGTAAAGTGCTGTGTACCCGCTGGTGATCAGAATGAACAGCAGAACAAGCCGGTTTTCTTTAAGAATCGTCAGCAGGCTTTCCCCGTGGCGTTCGGCCTGATAAATGGCGTTGCTATCATTTTCTTCTTTTTCCGGTGTGATATTCTGTACAAAGAAATAGATCAGCACAGAAGAAGTGCCGATGGAAATTCCACTGAGCAAAAATGCAAGCCATAAGTAATTGCGAAACATAAATCCGGCTACAGCAGAAGCCATCACGCCGCCGAGATTTGCTGTCAGATACTGGAGGGAATACCCTCTCTCCCTGTCCTTGCTGAGGGTGATGTCCGCAGTAAGCGAATTGTAGGACGGATTTTCCATGTTCTGGCAGGTCGATGCGATAAACATCAGCACAATGGATTTTGTCGTCAGCGGGATCAGTCCGCAGATGATATAAGAAATGACGGAAATCATATCCAGGTAAACGATATTCATTTTCTTATTAAAACGATCGGCCATCTTTCCACCGATCAGATTTGCCGGGATCGTCAGGATCCCCATCAGTGCCGTGATCCAGGCAACCTGCACGGCATTCATCCCAAGCTTCTGGCTTAAGATCATCGTCAGCATCGGACGGACCATTGCCCCCATGGCCGTCACAAAGCGTCCGAAGCATAAGACATAGTTTTCTTTTCTAAGACCTTTGTATTGTGAAATTAGATTCATGATACGTTTTCCCCTTTGCATATTCCCCAGTTTCAAACTACTAATAATATACAATGCGGGCACTTTTTTGTCTATCTTATTCCGTCGGGTTTCAGCAAAAAATGGTGGTTGATTGAAGCCGGAAAATGATGTATCTTAGTACCTAGGAAATAGCAGTTG
>SKEO01002041.1_pt1 | contig 14735 bp, 6 predicted proteins | sample 4826801 | NCBI WGS metagenome assembly SKEO01 (sample SAMN11008807, study PRJNA524170) | human gut metagenome | biome: Human fecal sample; material: Feces; isolation source: fecal sample from pouch patient p3 | host: Homo sapiens | place: Israel: Tel-Aviv | collected 2016-02-25 | reverse complement strand
CAGATAATACTTTGTGTATTATCGAGCATTTTGGCAACGCAGATGCCGTGCCGCAGCTGCCGGAGCGGTGCTTAAGCCGCAAGGCGGGAATTGTGCGGTGTTGCCTTTATTAGCGGCTGCTCATCCGTTCAGTTTGGCGTACTCTTCGTCGGTAACGGGCTCGCACCATTCGTTGCTGCAATCTTCGCCGGGAACTTCCACAGCAATGTGGCTGAACCAGCTGTCGGCCTTGGCACCGTGCCAGTGCTTGACGTTGGCCGGGATGGTGATCACGGTGCCGGGGGTCAGGCTGACGGCAGGTTTGCCCTCTTCCTGGTACCAGCCTTCGCCTGCGGTACAAACCAGCAGCTGGCCGCCGCCCTTGGCCGCGTGGTGGATATGCCAGTTGTTGCGGCAGCCGGGCTCAAAGGTAACGTTGGCCAAAAACAGGCCGGTTTTAGGGTCGGTCAGCGGGTTCAGGAACGACTGGCCAATGAAAAACTTGACATAAGCGGTGTTTGCGGCACCGGTGCCAAAAACATTCTGCTGCTCAAATTCATGTTTATCCATGCACTTCATACTTGTTGCCTCCTGTTTTTCTATGTCCCTGCCCTGTTGTGCTTGACGCTGCGGCGCTGGGATACTATGTGACCGCTATATTTTTTCAAAACCCCTTATCGAAAAAACTGCCCGCACAACGGCTTATCATACCGTGTACGGGCAGTTGATTTATAATTTTCTACTTTTCTCTCAGGTCTGGGTCGATAAGCGCAACCCCACCTGGTACCCCAGCAGGGTGCGGGTTTCCACCGGCTGGTGGCGGATGAGGGAAAGCAGCTGCTGTGCGGTACGGCGGCCCAGCTGTTCGGCATCAAAAGAGACCGCCGTGATCTGTGGCGTACACCCCTGCAGCGCTTCGTCGTCATACAGGGAGGCAAGGCGGATATCCTGCGGCACACGCAGGTTCAGCTGTCTCAGGGTGTTCAAAGCCAGCTGGGCAACCTGGTCATCCATGCACAGGATGCAGTCCGCCCCACGCTGTACCGCGAGCTCCACAGCGCTGGTGCGTAGATCGTCGCTTTCCAGCTCCAAAAACAGCAGGCTCTCATCAATCTTGCAGCAGGCGCGGTCATGCGCCTGCTTATAGCCTTCCAGGCGGGACTGGTTGACGGTGTACAGCATGGATCCGCCCAGCAAAGCAATGCGATGCAGGCCCTTCATCAGCAGCAGGCTGACCAGCTCGCGGCAGCCGCCCACCTGATCATGGTCCACCGAGATGACATCCTGGTCAGCCGGGCGGCCAATGGCAACAAAGGGGATGCCGCTTTTTTGCAGCATAGGGATCAGCGGATCACGCTCCAGCGTGCGGGCCAGAATCACGCCATCGATCTTGCGGTTGACCAACAGACGCTGCATCGGGCTTGTTTCCTGCTCGCCCACCATCGTCATCAGCACATCATAATCATTGCGGGCGGCAATATCGTACACGGCACTGACGGTTTTGCGCAAAAACGGTGCGGCAAGGTTGCCGAACTGGCGCGAGAACACCAGCGAGATATTATAAGACTGCTGGGTTACCAACCCGCGTGCCAGCATATTGGGCACATAGTTTTTCTCTTTGGCGTACTGGACCACGCGGGCGCGGGTCGCTTCGCTGACACGGCCATTGCCCGAAAGGGCACGGGATACCGTGGTCTTGGACACGCCAAGGTCTTCAGCCATCTGGCTGATGTCAATTTTTTTTTCTCCTTCTGTCTGTTTACGGCGCGGCATGGGTTTACTCCTGTTAACGTTTGCTTCTATAAGATCTTCTTTCTGTCCTTGCCGGTTTTCTGCCCCACGGGCAGTTCCCAGGGTACTGTTCCAGAAACCAGTCCCCCGCCCCGGCCATTCCCTACTTGGTTAATGGACTTAACATATTATACCACATTTCCCTGGATCATGGTAGCCCCCTGTGCAAAGAAAGCAAAGAACACGCTACCCCAGTATGGGGTCATTATATCATTCCTGGCTCTGTTTTTCAACCGATTTCTGGCCCTGTTTCCGTTTTCCAGTGTGTTTTATAACCTGGTAAAGTTTTCTCATTTTGTCCGTATCCTGCTCAGTCATCGTACCTGCGCCAAATTGGGCAGCTTGGGCCAATGCCAGCAGAGCTTCGGCATCCTGGGGTTCAAGGGTGGGGACACAACTTTGCAAAAATGCGGCAAACTCCGGCGCATCGGATGGTGTATCCGGCGGCAGGCCGCGACGCACCAAAAGGCGGTAGATGCTGCCAAACACGGCCAGCACCCGCGCGTTGCAGCTGCCCCGGCCATACCCCATGGCATGGCGGCGGGCCAGCACCAGCAGCACCGCAGCAGCCAACAGGCAACCCCCCAGCAACGCCGCCAAAACCAGCCTGCTGCGGGGCACGATGGTGGCTGCGGGTTCGTTTGCGCTGCTCTCCCCTGCTGCGGGGGCGGTGTCTTGACCTTGAGTTTCGGGCAGCGGGTCGGTGCGCAGGTCGGCCTGTTGGGCGCTGACCAGCACGCCGGGGGTCATCTCCATGGGGGTCCAGCCCTGGCCGGAAATGTACACCTCCGCCCAGGCGTGGGCGTTATCGTCCTGTAAAATGGCGTGCCAGCTGCCGTCCTCCTGTTGGGTAAACAGGCTTTGCGGCGCGGCATAGCCCACCACATAGCGCGCAGGCAGCCCGAACATGCGGAACATAACCACCGCCGCCGAAGCAAACTGCACACTGTACCCCTGTTTGGATTCCGTTAAAAAGTAACGGATGGGGTCGGCCCCCTCCGGCGGCTGGGGAGCGCTGGCGTTATACTGGTAGTTGGTGTTCAGGTAGGCGCGGATGTAATCACCAATGTCCGCAGCTTCGGTCAGCTTCTGGTCCTTTTTGGCTTCATCGCACAGGGCTTGCAGCTCGTCATAGCCGTCCGGCACGGCGGTGTAGCGGCTGGCGGCGTAAGCGGCATAGGATGCTTCCATCCGGTCCAGCACGCTGGGGTCGGCATCGGCGCGGGCTTCCAACTGGGTTTGGGCGGTATCCCGCGGGTAATACAGGAACACATCGTCCTGCGCGGTCTGGCCCGCGGCGGCGCCATCGCCCTGGATGGTGTAATAATCGTCCCAGTAGGCGTTGTACGGTGCATAGGTGTACTGGGTATCGGCGTGGATGCGCTCCACCGTCAGCGTCTGGGGCTGGGCGGTGCCGTCATAGGCGGTGCGCAAAAACGGCAGGCTGGCAATGGTCAGCCGGGCGTTATCCTCGGTTTTCCAGTTCATAGCGGCGCTGTCAAAGGCATCGGCATCAGGGGCCTGCCAGGTGGTGCCGTCATAACTGCCGCCGATAAATCCCCGCAGGTATACGGTTTCTTCGGGTTTGTCGCTGGCGGTCAGGGCCAGATCCGTCACTCCGCTGACCTGGATACCCCCGCCCTGGTTCAAGGCGCCATCCGCCACACCACCGGCGGCGGCTTCTACCTGAATGTTCAGCCTGCCGCCGCTGACCCGTGGCAGCCAGGTAATGGCGGTGCTCAGCGCGGCGGATTCCACCCGCTGGGCCGCGGGCTGCAGCCAGCCAAGGGGAACCCCCAGCGCCGGGCGCAGCAGCCACCAACAGGGCAGCGCCAGCGCAAGGCAAAGCCCGCCCGCCGCCAGCGCGGCAGACTTTTGGATGTTATAATGGCGGCAAAGGTTCTGGCGGTAGTTTTCGGTATCGCGCCTGCCCCACAAGGCCCGCCGCTGCACCGAGCAGGAAGCCGCCCACGCTCCCAGCCAACCGGCCAACAGCAGCAGGCAGGCGGGCACAGCAGGCACGGCCCCGGCCAGCGCCAGCAGCACAACAACGGGCAGCAGCATTAGATCCAGCAGCAGGGCATCCGCACGGCGCAGGGCCGCAGCGGCTAGCGCCCCGGTAACGGGCAGGGCGGCCAGCAGCAAAAACAGCCCCAGCTGCGCCGCACTGCCGCCCTGGGCCACCGGCAGCGCGCTGCCAAGGCGGGCGTTCAGGCTTTGGGCAATGTTCCCGGCGCACTGCTGCGCCCCGGCCAAAAAGTTCCGCTGGCAGATGAACAACACCACAAGATACACAATCACCCCCGCCAGCAGCCCCCAGCGGCGCAGGGCTTGCGGCGCACGCAGGAACAGCGCCCACCCGGCGCAGAAAGCGGCTGCCGCGGGCCACACCCACAACGGCACCGCAATGCCGAACCCGGTGGAAAGCACCAGCAGCAAACCAAAGGTGAGCGCCAGCAGCAGCGCGGCATCTGCCGCCAGCCACAACGCGGGGTGCGCTGCGGGGCGCTGGGTGCTCACCAGCACACGGTCCACAAACTTCAGCCCACTGCCGGGGTCGGCAGCGCCGCGCCGGCTCAGGGCAGTACGTTCTTTTTTGCGCTTGGGCGGGTTTTTGCGGTGCTTCGCCGCCTGTTGGGGAAAATCCCCCCATTCCTCCGCTCCGTCCAGGTCCCCACCGGGGGTCAGGGCAGCGCGCAGGGCGGTCAGCGGTTCGCGCACCATCAGGCGGTCCAGCTTGGCGCTCAGCTTCCAGTGTACCTGCTTGATGGTATCCCCGTCCCGGTACTCCCGCAGCTCATAGCTGCCGCCCAGGGCGGCGCGGGTGTCGGCTTCGTCGCCGTCCTCATCGGGGGCGGTTTCCGCTTTGGCTTTGCCAGCCGCGGCAGCGGGCAGCACACAGATGCTCTGGCTTTGCGCGGCAGCCGGGCATGCCGCGGTGAACACCCCCAGGTGATCCCGCAGGGTGATGCCCCGCACCGCAATGCTCCACACGCCGCTTTTGCCTGCGTTTAAGGTAATGCGCTGTTCGGCGCTCTCTCTGCCGCCCAACATGGCGGCGCAGCGCAGGGTGATCTGCCCGCCGCCCCATTCATCGGCGGCGTTCAGCAGCACCACAAGCGCAGGGATGGGCAACCGGCTGCGGTTGCGCAGCCGAACCGTCAGGGTAAAATCTTCGCCCTGTATCACGGGTTTGTCCGGCACCAGCAGCTCTGCCGTTACCTGCCTGCGCAGATAGGCGGCGTCCAGCCGCAGCAGCACCAGAAGCACCAGCGCAAACGCTAACAGGAACACCGCCAGCGGTGCCTGGGTGATGAGCGCCGCGGCCAGCAGCACCAAAAGCACCAGCGCCCGGCCCAGCTTACCTGCCATGGCGGTCAGCCTTTTCGGGGCGGGGGCGCGGCACGGTGCGCAGCAGGTCCTGCATTACGCTGTCCACCGTTTCGCCGCCTGCGCGGGCCTGGTCGTTCAGCACCAGGCGGTGGCGGGCAACCGCATCAAACACAGCGGTCACATCCTGCGGGGCAACAAAATCCCGCCCCGCCAGGTACGCCGCCGCGCGCGTCATACTGGCCAGCGCCAGGGTGGCACGGGGGCTTAACCCCACGGCCAGGCGTGGGTCCTTGCGGCTGGCCTGGGCCAGCGCCACAATGTAGCGGTACATCAGCTCATGCACAAATACCGTGCTGACCTCCTGCTGCATGGCAAGCAGATCCGCCTGACCGGCAACGGGGCGCACACGGTCCAGCAGGCGGCCTTTGCTCTGCCCGGCCAAAATTGCCAGCTCCGCTTCCTCATCGGGGTAGCCCATTACGGCGCAGACCATGAAACGGTCCAGCTGAGACTGCGGCAGCATCTGCGTGCCGGCGGCGCCGATGGGGTTCTGGGTTGCAATTACGGTAAAGGGTGCGGGCACCGGGCGGGTAACGCCGTCCACCGTCACCGTGCCTTCTTCCATCACTTCCAACAAAGCCGACTGCGTGCGGGAGGAGGTACGGTTGATCTCATCGCCCAAAAACAGGTTGCACATCACCGCACCGGCGTGGTACACAAACTTGCCGGTCTCTTTCTGGTAAACGGAAAATCCCACCAAATCGGACGGCAGAACATCCGGCGTAAACTGCACGCGGCTTTCTTTCAGGTCCAGCGCGCGGGCAAAGGCCAGCGCCAGCGTGGTTTTGCCCACGCCGGGAATATCCTCAATCAGCACATGGCCGCCCGCCAGCATGGCCATCCAGATGGTGTTTACCGTTTGCTGTTTGCCCTGCACGGCCTTGTTTACTTCGGCCGTAACGGCGGCGGCCTGCTGTGTGTACTGCATGGTTAATCCTCCCGGTGTTTTTTCCATATCACCATAATGCCAACGGCTGCGGCAATAACCACCAGCCCGGCCCACAGTGCGTTGTTTTCCAGCCAGATCATGGTATTGGAGATCGCGCTCCCCTCGGATTCCGCGCTGCCCTCCCCCGGCAATGGGGTCAGGGCCTGGGGGGCCACTTCGGCAATGGAGCTGCCGCCGGCATCCTCCACGGTCACCTGGCGCGGCGTTTCGTCCCAGGTAGCGGCGCTTTCCTGCAAATCCTCCTCTTTGGTGGTGTCCGCAGCGGCGGTGTCGTGCTCCGCAATTACCAGGTAGCGCTGGCTGTTGCGGGTGTAGGGGTGGCAGGTGGAAAGGGTCAGCAGGTCCCGCCCCGGCTGGATCAGCACGGCGTTGATATCGCTGGGGTCAATAATTTTCAGCTCGCTCACGCGGTAAATCAGCGTTTCCCACGGGGTGGTCAGCTGGATCTTGTCCCCCACCTGGATCTGCTGCACGTTGCGCAGCATTTCCGCGCCATAATAGCCGCGGTGGGCGGCAATCACGGTGTTGGTGTTTTCGCCGCCCAGCGGCATCGAGGTCTGGCCCAGCAGCGCCGCGCCTTTGGCCAGGTTTTCGCGGCTGGCGCCCAGGTAAACGGGCAGCTCCAGGTTCAGGCGCGGGATCCACAGCACAGCCAGCACATCATCGTCATAGCCATAGGCAGCAAGATCCAGCGGGGCTTCCTCATAGGCGAACGGGTCGGTCAGGCCGCTTTGGCCCCCGGCGTAAATTTCCGCGTTATAGTCCTGCATCGCGGCGTACAGTTCAGGGTAGGCGCGTTCCGGCTCCGGGGGTTCGGCTGTGGTTTCCTCCGCCGCGGGGGCGGTTGGCTGGGCTTCAGCGCGGGCCGCAAACTGCGCAGCGGTTTTGGCGTTGCGGGTGCTGGTCCACCACTGGGCAGCGGTGGGCTGTATCAACAGCGCCAGCCCCAGCAAAATGGCCAGCCAGGCCAGAATTTTAGCAATCAGCCGTCCCATTTAGTCATCCTCCTCGCGCTTTTTGCAGCGGTGCAGCAGCAAAAGCAGCAGCAGCGCTTCGCCGCCGATCACAATGCTGCCCGTTACCGCGATCCACGGCCAGGCATCCACCACGCGCTTGACCACCGTTCCGGTGCGCAGCGCCTGATACTGCACGGCCTGCGGGGTGTTGGTTTCTTCCTCTCCATTATAAGGGATGCGGGTGCCGCGCACAAGCATGCGGTGGGTGTTGATGGCATACGGCGTGCAGGTAACAAGGGTGCAGTAATCCTGCCCCGCGGTGATTTCCAGATCCTCGGTGTGCTCCGGTTCCACCACTTTGATTTGATCCACCTGGTACGCCAACGTTTCATCCAGAATATGCAGGTAGAAACAGTCGCCCTCTTCCAGCTTGTCCAGGTCGGTGAACAGCACGGCTTCGGGCAGGCCGCGGTGGCCGGTCAGCACGCTGTGGGTGCTTTCGCCGCCAAGGGGGTAGCTGGAGCCTTCCAGATGGCCAACGCCCCTTTGCAGCACATCATCGCTGGTGCCTTCGTAAATCGGCAGGTTGACGTCAATTTTCGGGATGGTGATATACCCCAGGCTTTCGCCCACATCCACAAGGTCCACATAGCTGGTGCCGGTATCCTCCGCTTCGCCTGCGGCATCGCGCTCCACGGCGCTGTCCAGCTGCTGGTTATAGCGGCGGGCGGCCTCCTTGGCGGCGTCCAGTTTTTCGGTATCCATGCTTTTTACGGTATCATCGTAATTTTGGATCGCTTCGCTGGCGTGGCGCTGCGCCACCGCGTTGCTGATAACCGGGTACGATGCCACCCCAATGCCGGACAGGATCATCAAGGCCGCAAAGCCGACTTTTAGTTTTGTTGTGGTATCCATAGCGTCACCGCGAACCTTTCCGTAAGAGGGTTGAAGTTGGGAACTGATGCAATTAAGAATTAAGAATTAGCAATGAGGAATTGGAGGCAGACAAAATAATAAAGAATCATGAATCATTGTGGTGGACCGCGGCGCATTTGCGCCGCAAACATTGCAAATCATTTGTAGGGGCCGATGCCCGCCATCGGCCCGTTTGACGGGCCTTGCCCTATTTATTTTTAGGCTCTGCACGGGGAACCACCCCTCAGTCACCTTCGGTGACAGCTCCCCTCAAGGGGCGCCAATATCTTACCTTATGTTTGCGGTGGCTCCCCTTGAGGGGTGGTTCCTCGCCGCAAACCTGACGCCCGCGGGGTGGTTCCCCACGCAGGGCCTAAAAATCAACCGAACAACGGCCACGTATGCCCAAAAAATTTATTCCCCAATAACCCACCATAGGGGGAGGGCCAAACCCGGCCCTCCCCCTGTGTATGATGGATTATCCCTCTATACCCTATTGGTGAATTGTAAAATTGTTTTGCCTTGCGGCGGGCGCATCAGGCGCGGTTCTTCTTTTTCAGGCTCAGCAGCACGCCAACACCGGCCACAACCAGCAGCACACCAATGCCGCTGAACAGCAGGGTGCCGAAACCACCGGTGGTGGGCAGGTCGAAGCCCTTGTTGTTTTTGATGATAACCTTATAATTACCGCTGTTGTTCTCGCCGCCAACATATTTTTTGCTTTCTATCTTATTAGTGGTCACATTGCCATTTGCGTCCGTCTTGATGGTGGTGGTCGTGGTCACTTCATACTCAACTTTCACAACAACCTTGACGGGTTCTTTCAGCAAGTTATAGCTATACGTTTTGTCTTCGCCGTTTTCTGTTACAGTATAAGTGGGTGCCTTGGTTTCGACCAGATAGTAAGTGCCATTTTTCAAGCCGTTTACATGGATCTCGCCGTTTTCATCGGTCACATAATGCCCAACAAATACTCCGTTCTTCGCAAGCTCAGCTTCCGTCGGATTTGTTTCGCTTCCGTTGTAAAGGTACAGGTTAAATTCTGCGCCTTGCAGTTTGATGCTGCTATCCTTGCCATCGACCTTTTCAACATTCATCCCGAAGGTGTAAACGCTTGCCTCGTTTTTGATTACTTCATCTTTGGGGTCCGGCTGTTCGGGATATCCTTCCTTATCAGACTTAAAGCCGTTGGAATAAGTCAGGCTTGCATCATTCAGGTTGCCTGTTTTATTTACCGTTGCATTGTCATTCAGTGTGGTATTGAAAGTAACGGAGATAGAGGTGACTTTATTTGCTGCCAGTTTTTCCTTGCCAGCGGTGGTAAATTCGATTGTCCATGTGCCGCCCTCGGTGCCATCTTTGGGAACGGTCAGTATATAGTCAGTATCCTCTAGTGCAACATTCGGGTTGGTTGCAATCGTCAGGTTTGCTTCGGTTTCGCTTTCCCAAGTAAGTGCTTTGGACATAGTATCCGTCAGGCTATACTTTGCAAGCTTATCAACATTGCTGGGAACTGCAGCGGTAACTTTCCACGTTACAACATCACCAACAGAAGCATCCGTTGCCTTGCCGTAAACATCTTTCTTGTCAGTGTCTACACCGGTTTTTACCTGCTTTTCCACATTCGGCTTTTCGTTGACAACTTTGATGGTATTCTCAAGCGTATCCTTATAGGCATCATCAATGGTAACGGTCTGATTATTATTGATGGTAAACTCATATGCCGCCTTGCCATCCATAATGTAACCTTGGGGTGCGCTGTACTCGATAAAGCGATAGGTACCCGGTGCAAGGTCCGTAATGTTGATCATACCATCGGCGTTAGTCGTCAGCAGGCCATTTTCATCTACGGTTCCGTTGCCGTTCGATACCGTAGGGGCAGTAACTGTTACCCAATTATTTCCATCTTTGCGCTGAAGATAGAACTTTGCACCCGAAAGTGCTACCTCGGTAGATGTTCCATCAGCATTATAATTTTTACCGTACTTTTTCAGGCTGATACCGCCGTAAACCGCCGCGTTTTTGGGGTATACCTTAATATCATAGTCCCAACTTTTTCCATTTTCATTGACCATAGGAATGGAAACCAGGAAGTTTGCCGTTTTGTTTACGATCTGGGAAGGTGCATCGGTTTCAACGATCAGGTACACGCCAACTGGCATCCCGCTGAACACAGCCTGACCATTGGTACCATTAGCACCAGTCGTGGCCGTAGCAAATGCAGTAAGCTTCGGGTTTGCATTTTCTGCAAGTGCTGCATCTACAGTGTCCTTGATGTCTTCATACTTTGTTTCGCTCGTAATTTTAATATCGGGATCAATGGTCGTCAACGCCTTAACAGGCTGCATTTCCACACCCGTGGTGCCTGTTGCATTATCGGTAGGCTGCACAATATCAGCAACCTGATATGCAGTAAAGGTAACACCATCCAGCAATTTATCTTCCGTTGCCTCATTGCCTTCAAACTTATAGATTGTCAGGCTGCCTTTTTTGGTTGTATCGATTGTGGTGGGGGGTAAAGTAGCGTTTGCCATTGCTGGCATGGCGCACAGGCTGAGGGCCAGAGCGGCGCTCAACAGGCCTGTGAGAAAACGTTTTGCTTTTTTCATTTCAGTACCTCTTCTCTTAAAAAAATCATCATCGGATGGGCGGCGGGGCCGCCCGGCTTAAGGGTTCTGCATCAGCACGGCGTGCAGTGCGGGGCGCTGCAGCGGGGAAACGCTGCCGCGCCGCCCGCACTGTGCCGTGAAGAAAAAAGGAGGAAAAACTGGGCCGCTTGCCCACTTGGCTTAAGGCTGCGCCTGCCGTAAACAGGCGCGCACGGGCGGGCAGGCCCTGCATCCTGGGGGTTGCTGGGTTTCCGGGGGATGGTTAATGTCGCCGGCCCCCTTTCCTGTTGTAGCGGAATGTGAATATCAACAGCCCTGCCACCGCCAGCGGCATGCCGATCAGCAGCCACAGGCTTGGCGCGTCTGCACCCGTGTGGGGCAGCTCAGGCGTTTTACGGTTCAGAACGGTAAGGTGCATGGTGTAGATGTTGTCGGACTGCGTAAACTTGTTTTTGTCATCAATTAGCTGCCCATCAATAGAACACGTGCCTTCTTGGGTAAATTTGATCACAATTGGCTGTGCCAACAGGTTGTACCCCGGATGTGCCTTGGTTTCCGTCAGGCGGTATGTACCGGGTTCCAGATCTTTGAACGGGTTCGAGATTATCTTGCCGTTGTCGTCCGTTGTACCGGTATAGGTAGTATCTACCTGCGTTTTTCCTTCGGTTGTTTCGACCAGCTTTTCCAGCTTGAACTCAACATCTTTCAAGAATACTTCATTGCCATGTTCGCCTTTTTCCGCGTCCTTCTTGATGATATCCAGTACAAACTTCGGGTTCTGCAGCGTGTTGGTCAGCTCAATCTTGCCGCTGCCGCCGGTGATGGTTCCATCGGTGGCTGTGGCTGGCGTTGTAGTTGCGCCGGTTTCGCTGTCCTTTTCGCTGTTTGCTGTGGCTGTATTGCCTGTTGAGCTGCCCGCGCTGTCCGCTTCGCTTTTTGGTGTTGCTTCAGCCTTTACCGTTACAACATACGTATTGCCCTTAATCGTAATGGTTTCGCCTGGTGCTACCTGTTCAAATTGGTCATTCTCCACCGTACCTTCCACAATGCGGTACACATAATCGGTGTGGCTATTATCCGTATTGATTTGGTACTGATCCAAACCGCTAAAGGTATACAGCCAGCCGTTATCTTTGTGGTTAACCGTAACATATTTGCTGCCCGAGGTCGGGTAGTCAACAACATCCCACGGGGCATCCTCAGCACTGTTTGCCAGGCGGCGCTGGAGCTGGATGTAGATTGTATCCGGCTGGTTCTCTGTACTAAGGTCCGTACCATTTGCATCTTTCCAGAGCTTGTCGAACTCAATGTTGATCAGTGTGTGCTGGGTGTTGGTAAAGATTGCGGTAATTGGGGAGGTGCCTGCCTCCTTAATCTCGCCTTCCACCATGGTGTTGTCGATCACATGGGCGTATTGACCATCCGGAACGGTTACGCTTTGCAGTTTGGCACCATCGGTGCTTCCGATTTCCTGGATGGTATAGCGGGTGCCAACGGGGATGCCGGTGATGGTTCCGGTGTGTTCTGAGTTGCTATCATCGCTCATGTTGATCTTAACATACCTTATGATGTCCTTTTCTTCCAGACCCTCACCGCCAACATCACTAAATGTAACTTTGAACTCGTAGGTTCCGGTCAAGTTTTCACCGTCTGCGGCCTTCTTTTGGATTGTCAGCCCGCCGGTTCTGACGGTGTTGACGTATTTTACTTTTAGCTTTGTCAGCGTGGAGCTTGTTTCGTCCGGGTTCTTATAGGAGCGGAAGACGATGGTGTTGGCTTCTTCGGGCTTTTTGCTCACCTTGTAGCCATCATTCTTTACACTATCGTCATAAACTTCCGTTCGGCCATCATCGGGGCCTCTGGGGGGATCCTTCTGCTTGTCCAGCGACTTGCTCGTGTTGTCAACTCTCACGGTCTTTACCGTGTTATCGCCCTTCATCGAAGTAACCACCTGCCCGTTCTCGTACACGGTCCATGTGGTGTCGTACAGGCTTTCGTTCAGTTTCTCTTTGAGCGAAATGTAGCTGCCGCGGCGGAACTGGTCGCTGAAGGTAACGGTTTCTCCATCTTCCAGAACAAAGCGTCCGTCCTCGTCCACCAACTGGGTGTCTGTGTCCTCGGTGGAGGTGTACTGTGCGTATTTGGCTTTTTCCAGCTGACCGCTTTTGGCGGAGCCGTAATCCGGGATGTCCTCCTGATCGGTTGTAAAGCCGGTCATCGTACTTGGCACCGCTTTGGGAATGAAGGTAAAGTTCCTGAAATAGATGTTGCGGCTATAGTTATCGCCCACGCGGATGGTTTTGACGTTGCCGCTAAAACCGTCCTGCTCTTTCATCTTGTGCAGGTCCAGCTTTACGGTGACCCATTTGCCTGTCTTCAGTTCGACCGAGCCATACGTTGCGCCGTTAATGCCTGTTGTGCCAAGGCTGCCTTTTTGGACGTTTTTATCATCCAGCAGTTCCAGATACAGGTTGTTGAGGGAAAGGTCACCTCCACTATCCCCTGGATCAACGTAAACCTGGAACGTAAGGAAGCGCATGTTGTCTTTGATATTGATGGGGGCATTCAGCGTCAGGATGCCACGACGTTTATAACGCCATTTACTGACGGGTTCCGTATCCGTATAGCGTGCGTACCAGTGAAGGACCTTTTCGTCTTTATGCTCGGAATCTGGCCAGCGGTTTGTTTCCTTCTCGAAAATGTAGTCCTCGCTTCCTGTGGTTGCGGGGGCAATGCTGCTAACATCCGCATCCAAATTCACCTCTTTGGTATCGCTTGGATTCGGTTTAGCGGCCTCTTTTTCTCCATAATGGGTTGCCTGGTTCTTGATGGTGAAGTTGAAGATTTTCTGGCCTGTAAAGCAGTTTTTGAAGTCATCATCAGTAACGTTGGTCAGATCGACCTCTTTTTGAACCTGCAGCTCGTTATTATCCGGGAAGTTGAACGCCACCGCCATGTTGGACTCCCACATACCGCGTTCCATATAGTACATGGTAAGGGTGTGCTTTTGGCCTTTGTCGAATGTAAGAGTAGTGCCTTGCGCGTAGAAATTGATGACCTCGCCATTATATGTTACGGTCTTGACAGCGGATTTGACATTTTTTTCATCTTTATCTTTATCTGACGTTCCGCCTGTTTTGACCCTACTGACATAGGCTGTTACACTATTATTCTTTTCATCTGCCTTGCCAAATTCCAGCAGGCCGGAAACCTCACCATGGGCGCCTCCAACGTCAAGCGCCAGCTTGCCATCAATGAATACCCAAACGTCATCGTCACCGGAGAAGAAGAACTTGATGCTGGTTTTTACCTTTGTTCCATTTCCATTGTCTGTTTCCAGCATACCGTCATCCGTCAGGGTAAAATCCATCTGCAGCTTGGTGCCAAAGCCGTAATTGTAGGTAGAAGCCACACCAGGGTCTGCTGTTTCATTGAACGGGAAGTAGCCATATAGGATTTTTGGGGTCTCGTTCGATGTCGAACCCGTATTCTTTGAAGACTCTCTGTTACTGGTACTTTGGCTTTGGAGAAAATATTTTGAATCCGGATTTTGTCCCGAATCTTGTTTTAGATACAAGGTTGTATCCTTGCTGTCAAAGCACCAATAATCAACGTCCGGCTCATTACCAAAAAGATTTTCCACTTTAGTAAATGGGAACTTTACATTCTCATACACTTCACCAAGCTTTGCATTTTTACTATTCTCTCTTAAGAGGAAGTCTTTGTTAAAGTGCGGTTCTACTATTTCTGTACCTTTCAGCAGCGGTTCACCTGTTGCTTTACCGTTGGATGTTGTATTCGCAACCAAGCCCTGATAGGCATAGTCATAACGTGTACCCACTCCGTCTTCATTGATTGTGGAGTTATTGATTGCCATGAAGCGATTTTCATCTTTGAAGTCGTTATTAAGCCCCCAAAGATTCAATGCAGCACTAATCGCATCAAACCTATATCCCCAGTCAGAATAAGAAGGCTGGAAATGTCCGGTATAAATCGGGTATTGGGCATTTGCCTTCTTATAATAATCGCTCAGCGCCTGATCAAATTCACGGAAGGTTACCCAGTTGCGGTGACTTGCTTTATTAGATTCATTGTACTTATATGTATCACGGTTCTTGCCATTCAACTCGTAATCTGTATAAT
>SKEO01002034.1_pt1 | contig 14770 bp, 13 predicted proteins | sample 4826801 | NCBI WGS metagenome assembly SKEO01 (sample SAMN11008807, study PRJNA524170) | human gut metagenome | biome: Human fecal sample; material: Feces; isolation source: fecal sample from pouch patient p3 | host: Homo sapiens | place: Israel: Tel-Aviv | collected 2016-02-25 | reverse complement strand
ATTATAATGCTTGTGGTGAGTAAAGATGGTAAAAAGTTCGAAGAATATGTAATTCACCGTGTTGTTCGATTAAAGCCAGATATTTATTTTAATTATGTTTCAATTTCAAGAGAGAGTGTTCTTCAAATTCATTATTCAAGTCATGGAATGAATCAAAAGATGATGCAAAATCCATATACTTATCAAGCTTTGGTTTCAAGAATGAATTTAAAAGAGATTTTCACATGTTTTTATCAAGTGCGCAAATCAAATTATATTTTCCCTGGAGAAACACATGATTATTATGAATTGACATATATTGATCATGGTACATTAGATACAACAGTTGATGGACAGAAATATAGACTTCAAAAATATGATTTAATTTTATATTATCCTGGACAGTTTCATACGCAAAGCACAGATGATCAAAGTACTTGTTCATATCTGACGATTACGTTTGATATGGATAATAAATTGCCTGGGGATTTAAAAAATCGTGTATTCCATACACATAAAGATATTTATCAAGTTTTGTCTGAATTTATGAAATTCATTCAGTCTGATGGGCATTTAAATTCAGAAATGGTGTTGTTATATTTAAAACAAATTTTGATACTTTTATATCAATTTGATGATGAATCCCAAGAACAACAATCTATAACCGCAAATCCGATGCAAGAACACTATGAGAGTACATTGTTGAATGAAATCTTGGAATTTATAAACAATAATGTGTATAAACAGTTTACGGTAGAAGATTTATGTATGAAGTTCTCGATTTCAAGATCAAGTTTACAGAATTTATTTAAATCAAATATCCATATTACGCCAAAACAATATATTTCGAATGTGAAATTAAATCAGGCAAAAATTATGATTCATGAGCATAATCAAACGATTTCAGAAATATCCGATATTTTAGGTTTTACTTCGATTCACTATTTTTCTAGGAAGTTTAAGCTGCAATATGGTATATCTCCAACAGATTATGCCAAGAGTATTTCTCAATAAGTCCAGAAATGGGCTTTTTTTCTTTCGTTAATAGTGTATGATATGTACATGAAAAAGAATCAAATGTTAATGACATCTGGAACCATTTGGAAACAAATGCTTTTATTTGCCTTTCCTGTGTTTTTGGGCAACTTATTTCAACAACTATATAATACAGCGGATTCCTTGATTGTAGGAAACTATTTGGGCAGTTCAAGCCTTGCAGCCGTTACTTCTTGTGGTGAATTGATCTTTCTGTTGACTAGTTTGTTTCAAGGAATATCCGTAGGTGCAGGAGTGGTCATTGCACGCTACTTTGGTGCGAATGATAAAGAAAGAATGCAGAATGCAATTCATACACTTATGGCGTTTGGGATTATTTTTGGGATTGGTTTAACCGTTTTTGGATACTTGTTGGCCCCTGTATTGTTAGGGTGGATGTCAACACCAAAAAATGTGATTCATTTATCCGCTACATATCTTCAAATCTATTTTCTAGGTTCTCTAGGCATGATTCTATACAATTCTTGTGTTGGTATTATGCAGTCGGTAGGAGATAGTAAACATCCATTATATTTCTTGATTGTGTCAAGCTGTGTAAATGTTGTATTGGACATTGTATTTGTAGCAGGACTTCATATGAATGTAGAAGGGGCAGCCTTAGCTACGATTCTGTCGCAGTTTTTAAGTGCCATTCTTTGTTTGTATCTATTGATTCGGACAAATGAAAGTCATCAGGTACATCTTTCTAAGATTCGTATACATGCTGATGTAGGTAAGGAAATATTGGAAATGGGGATTCCAACGGGAATTCAGAATAGTTTAATTTCAATATCAAATGTAGTTGTGCAATCCAATATTAATACTTTTGGATCCTTGGCGATGGCAGGTATGGGTACCTATTCAAAAATTGAGGGTTTTGCGTTTTTACCAATCACGAGTTTTATGATGGCTTTAACTACGTTTGTTTCTCAAAATAGAGGAGCCAAAGAATATGAAAGGGCTAGAAAAGGAGCTCGTTTCGGACTCGTTTGTTCCGTCAGCTTAGCTGAAACCATAGGGTTATTGATTGCACTGTTTGCCACTCCATTGATGCGTTTATTTGTGGATGATCCACAAGTAATACAATATGGTGTAGAGCGTGCACATTATGCGACGATACTATTCTTTATGTTAGCATATAGTCATGGTGTGTCGGCTGTACTTCGTGGAGTTGGAAAGTCTGTTGTTCCAATGGTTGTCATGCTTGTGTGTTGGTGTCTTGTGCGAGTTACTTTATTAACAATGCTGAACATGCTATTTCATAACATTTTATTTGTATATTTGATTTATCCTTTTACTTGGTCTTTATCAAGTATTGTATTTTTCTTGTATTATCGCAAAATCAATTGGCAAGAATAATAAAGAAACCATTCTAGTGTTGGCGTCTAGAATGGTTCCTTTTTGTTTATTATTATTTTTTAGGAGAGAGATATGAATATTGGTTTATTTCTATATTCATTGCCTTATCTTTAAGGCACTTATAGAATAACATTCCATGTTGTCATAAATTTAGTATAACTTTGGTAAATGTTGTGAAATCGGATTGAATTATGTGAAATTATCAAAAAATGCATTTTTTCTCGAAAAACCTTCCAAAAAAACGTTTAAGAATATGGAGGTAAGAAAAGATGAAGATAAAAGACAAAACAATGAAAGAATTTCTAGAAAACAATGCCTATTTTGTCGACTTCTTTAATGCATATTTCTTTGATGGAGAAAGAGTTCTTAAACCTGAAAACTGTATGGAACTTGATTCAGAGATGAATGATTCGAATATGGATCTAGAAAAGCATGTGGATGTGATTCGTAAGTATAATGATGGAAATCTTTATAGTGCATTCATTATTGAGAATCAAAGTTATGTGGATGCTTCGATGGTTGTAAGAGCGGCTACATATGAGTATGTAGCGTATGACAGAATGTTAAAGAAGTTAAAGAAGAATAAGGCTAAAGAAAAACTACCCATGGTGCATATTCTTGTGTTTTATACAGGAGAAAGGCCTTGGAATGCAGCTAGTAAGCTTTCTGAACTTGTAGAGGTGGATGAAAGATTTGAATCCTATTTCCATGACTATCAAATGAATCTGATTGAAATCACAAGAAATACTTCATATAATTTTAATGAAGAAGACGTGTATAATCTATTCTACATATGTCGAAGTATTTATGATCAGTCTATTTATGAAGGAAAGAGTAATAGCTTTGGACTTGTGAAGAGTAGTGTGTTAAAAGTAGTCAAGACATTAACGGATGTAGAATGGTTGGATTTAGAAGAATTAGAGGAAAAGGAGGAGATTGAAATGTGTGAAGCTGAAAAGAGATGGCTTGAAGTAAAGTCAAAGGAATGGGAAGCTGAAGGAATAAGAAAAGGAATCGAACAAGGAATTGAGCAAGGCATTGAACAAGGCAGTAAGAATAACCGAAAAGAAATGTATCAAACGATGATGGATAAAGGATTCAGTATTTCAAGTATCGCATCAATCTTCTCGGTAAGTGAAGATTCAATTAAAAAGCTATTGATGAAAGCTTAATTGAGTGGGAACGTATATCGTACCCATTCTTTTTATTTAAAATTTAATGAAAAATTGCTACAATAGTTCCTGTATGAAAAAAAATCAGAGTGTTGACCTATTACACGGTCCTATATTTAAATCGTTAAGTTTACTGGCAATTCCAATCATGGCCACTTATCTTATTCAAATGGCATATAACCTAGTTGATATGTTATGGATTGGATTTTTGGGTTCTGGCGCCGTTGCCAGTGTTGGCGTGTCTGGAAATTTCATGTATTTGGCAAATGGATTAGTAAATATGCCTAAAATTGGTTCTCAAGCATTAGTTGGACAAAGCTTAGGAGCTAATAATAAAAAGGAAACAAAGAATTATATTGAAGCCGCTTTTCAAAGCTCAATTTTGTTTGCGTTGATTTATGGAATCATTATTATTGTTTTTCAAAAAAATTTAATTCAACTCTTCAATTTGAAAGATTCAACAATTATTCAAGACGCACAAAATTATCTATGGATTACATGTGGTTTTATTATTTTCTCATTTGTGAATCAAATCTTCACAGGTATTTTAACGGCTGCCGGTCATTCAAAAAACACTTTTATCGCAACCACAACAGGTTTAGTTTTAAATCTTATTTTAGATCCTGTTTTGATTTTTGTTTGTAACCTTAGAGTCATTGGTGCCGCTCTTGCAACCATTATTGCCCAAATCATTGTTACTTTAGTTTTTTTATATGACGCTAAAAAATTAGATTTATTTCAAGAAATAAAGTTATTATCAAAACCAGATAAAAATCACATATCTAAAATTTTAAAAATAGGCTTCCCACCTTCTATTCAGAGCATGTTATTTACATGCATCTCCATGTACATTGCTCGTTTAATTTCTAGCTTTGGAGCTATAAGTGTTGCCGTTCAAAAAGTAGGATCTCAAATCGAATCCATTTCATGGATGGCTGCCGATGGATTTAGTGCATCGATCAATGCGTTCACTTCGCAAAATTATGGAGCAAAAAACTATAATCGAGTTCAAAAAGGTTATAAAACTGGAATGCTTGTCGTTGGTTTATGGGGATTGCTTACTTCATGTATATTAATTTTCCTTCCTGGTCCTATTTTTTCTTGTTTTATCCACGAATCCGATATCCTTCCATATGGAATTGACTATCTAGTTATACTTGGATTTTCCCAACTCTTCATGTGCATAGAAATCGCAACACAAGGAGCGTTTAACGGATTAGGTAAAACATTACCTCCAAGTATTGTTTCCATTGTCTTTACTTCCGCAAGAATTCCTATGGCTATTGTATTATCTCATTTTTTAGGCGTTAACGGCGTATGGTGGGCTATCTCTATTTCTAGTATTATAAAGGGTACTATTTTAGTAACATGGTTTATTTTGTATTCAAAAAGGAGGCTTATCGCATGAAAAATCACTCTTTAACTCAAGGAAGCATCGCAAAAGGATTACTTTTCTTTGTGATTCCACTTTTCTTTTCCAATCTATTTCAACAACTCTATAATACAATTGACACTATATTAGTTGGTCATTTTTTAGGAGACAATGCACTGGCTGCCATGGGAGCAACAGCTGCAATCTTTGAATTGATTGTACAGTTTTCTAATGGCTGTGGCACTGGTTTTAGTATTGTTACAGCACGCTACTTTGGTTCAAAAAATGAAAATGAATTAAGAAAAAGCGTCGCGGCTTCTTTAATTTTAGGACTCGTTATTTCAATCGCAATTACTATCATTTCATATTTTTCTATGCCCTACCTATTAACCATTTTAAAAACTCCACAAAGTATTTATCACGACTCTTTAAACTACATTCGTTGCATTTCAGCTTTCTTGATTATTACCATGTTCTATAATTTAGGAGCCGGTATGTTACGAGCTATAGGAGATAGTCTACGTCCTTTGATTGTGCTTTTTTGTTCTTCTATCATCAATATTGCACTCGATATACTTTGTATAACAATACTTGATATGGGTGTCTTCGGAGCTGCTGTTGCGACTGTTATTGCACAAGGCATATCTACCATTATATGTTTCTTTCTAATTTGGAGAAGTGCTAAAATATTGATTCCAAAAAAAGAACACTTTCATATTGAGTCGAATATGGTTAATGATTTATTGGGACAAGGATTTTCAATGGGATTTATGTTTTCCATTGTATCCATCGGTACAATCATTCTTCAAACAGGAATCAATAGTCTTGGAACACAAATTATAGCTGCTCATACAGCTGCACGAAAGTTGATGTCTTTATTTTGTCTTCCACTTTCTACTCTTGCTGCTTCTATGGCAACCTTTGTATCTCAGAATAAAGGTGCACAAAACTATGATCGTATTATAAAAGGTGTCCATCTTGCGAATATGTGTGGCATCATTTACCCAATATTCTTAAGTATTCTTATCTTTTTTTCAGCAGATAACTTAGTTCATTTTCTTTCTGGATCCAACAATCCTATAGTACTTGAAAATGGAGCTATGTATTTAAAAATCAACATTCCATTCTTCATAATTCTAAGTATCTTACTTAATTTAAGAAATGCGATTCAAGGTTTTGGATATAAAATCACGCCATTAATTTCGAGTGTAATTGAGTTCCTTGGAAAAATCGTTTTTACTCTATTTTTCGTTCCAATATTTAAATATTTAGGTGTTTGTCTATGCGAACCCATTATCTGGTGCTTAATGGCCAGCCAATTATTATATTCATACCAAAAGATTATAAAACCATTTAAAGCGCAGAATTAACTTCTGCGCCTTGTTTTGTATTATGCCTGAATAAACTGTTTTAAATAATCTTTGTCTAAAACGACTATTTTTTGATTCACCATTGTGATGACATTTTCTTCACGTAAACCTCTTAAAATACGATTTACACTATTTCTTGTAGAAATACCACAGAATCCCGCAATATCATCATTTGTAACTTGGAAATCAATCAAAATACCATTATTTACTTCCCTTCCAAATAACGAAATCAATTGATAAATAAATGCACAAACTGCCCCATTCTTGCCGTTCATTGTCATAAGTTGCTGTCTAAAAATAGCTTCTGCTAATTTATTACGATAATATAAATTCACATAATCTTGTAATTTTGTATCTTGGTTTACATATTCCCAAAATAATACTCTTGGAATACGATAAAACGTCGCTGTTTCACTTTCTATACGAACATTAAATGGTGCCGATGTATATTGACTTACTTCATCTTTTAAAAGCGAGATAATATCCGGTCCTTTAATATAAGATATATTAAATTCGCGGCCATCACGCAAAATTATACTTGTCTTAATAACACCTTCTTTTAAAACATATGTATCTTGTTGTTCCAATCCATAATACGTTAAATATGTATGTCTTTTCTTTGTGATTGTAGGCACTTCTTTTTCTTCAAGAAATTTTATTAAATAATTACTGCCCATAAAATATCCCTTTCTGTATCAGTTAAATCAGTATAACACAATCCCTAAAACAAGTAGGTAACATATGTTATTCATAATTCTTTAACACAAAAGAAAAAGGATACAATTACTGTATCCTTAACTTTGCAGAATTTGTATAACTAAAAAATAAAAGAAGCATTAGTAGCTGAATTCACCAATGCTTCTGTCAATATATTTTTCATCCATATCAAATTGTTTTAATATCAATTTTTGTTTTGCAGTCAGTGCGTATTTTCTTCTGTATTTTCCTACACTGTTTCTTGTACATTCTATGTTTTCAAGCTCCGATATCATTCCTGGAACCGTATATGCTTTACGGTTCTTTTTTCTTAACTCCTCAGCTTTCTGAAATAGCTCATTCCTTACAATCATTGCGATAAATGTTACGAATACTTTTGATTTCAAAGACTCTGTTGTATGTACACGTGCCTTATTAAAATCTATTCCACTCTTCAAACTTCTGAACATCTTTTCTATATTATCTCGGCCTCGATATATATCCAGTGCTTTGGACGTGCTCATTTCTTCTGACGTTATAATAAAGAAAAATCCCAGATTTCTTATTTCTTCCTTTATATATCGGCTGTTTCTCTGGTATGCCACCAAATATCCATTTTGATCATACTTTAGCTTGAATACTTTTCTATATTTTTTCATTTCTCCTTCTGTTGCTATTCTTTTTGCCACTTTCTTTTCAATTTCTTTTTCCCACGTTTCATATCTACTCATAAGCGCTACTTTTTCTTCACTAGCTCTTATATCGTCATAGTAAACATGTATATTTGTTTCCTGACCATATAATTGTTTTTTTACTGTTGTTCCATAAACTCCATGTTCACCAATATAATATCCTTCTAATGACTGCACCGCCGCACCATATTCTTCTATTATTTCCTGACATATTCTCTGATTTTGCTTCATCATCAGAATATATTCATATCCTTTTGTTCTCAATGCCTTTATATTCTTTTCCGAGATATATCCACGATCCATTAATACCCCTAACTTTTCGTGTCCAAACTCCTTCGCTTCTTCTAACATGATTTCCAGTTCTGTATTATCGATAACACTTCCATCATACAATTCATAAAACAACGGTGTAGAATCCTTCTGGTTCACTGCATAGGCTAGATTATACTGTGGCAGTCCTTCATCTACTTTTGGATGTCCATAATCAGCCAATTCAATTCCATATGCATTCGTATTGAAATTGGTGCTGTCATACCCAACATAGACACACTCTTTTGTGTTGTTCATCTGATTCCATGCACGCAAGAACAGGTTAATATCCTCTTCCTTAATGTTGTATTTTAATAATCTACTAATTTGAGTATCATCACGCATATTCTTATCCATTACAGGATGATTCCTCATAAAATTAGAATAATACTGAAATGTACAACTCTCATTCGTGATCATATAAGAAACAATATCTTCAATAAATAATCCCAGATCACCAAATATAGATGACAGCACATCCTCAATCTGTAAATCTCTAAATAGTTTTTGAACAACAAGAAAACAACCAATACGCAGTGTATCCGAAAACTCAGGTGTTTCCTGTTCTACACAGACATCCGGATAATACTGTTCAAAATATTCATTGGGAATCATCCATTCCTCATCAATCATTTTACCAATCAGCTTTCTGTTTTCCACCGTATATTTTTTATCCTTTTTATAAGATTTTCCAATAACCTGATACACATATCCGATACCATTTCTTTTCTGAATTTTAGTCGTTTTAGGACGAAGAACCTTAACATTTTTGAGTAACATAATAGCCTCCGAAAGTAGTTATACTGTATAACTTTATTATATCATACATTCCACCAACAAAAAAGTTGAAATCGCCCATAAATACAGGAAATTTCAACTATTCATTTAAAAATTCAATTGTAGTTATACATTTTTTACAAAGTTAAGGCTGTATTCCTTCTTCGCTATTATTTATGTTTTGAACAAATTGCTACTCCTACACCAATTGTTGCCATACAAATTACTGAGAACCATCCAGTGTGAGTGAAAATTTGATTGCTAGAACCAATTCCTGCTGCATACAGAGGCATTGGAACAAACAATAATGATGCTCCTGCTAAATAACCTAACTTTTTCATATCCAATCCCTCCTTTTAGTTGGGTTAAAGCTTTTCTACACCAACGTTATAACGCACCTATAGAAAAAAAGAAACCAAGATGGTAAACTTGGCCTCTTTTATGGAATAATCTGCTTTATTTACTTCTTTCATTTAAAATGAATTTTTCGATTTCTTTAAACATCTTCTTAGCTTTCTTGCTAGATTGCTTTTCCGCCATTTTTTGTTTCCAGGCAGGAACATTTTGAGAAGATACATTTTCATATACTTCTTCATAGGTCACTTTAATTTTTGATTCATTCAATGCATCAATTTTATATGAAATCGTTGTATGATCAATAGCTGTATTAAAGGTTGCCACATATAATTCATTTGGAACCAATCTTTTAATTTGTACTGTAATTTCGGATCCAACCCCTTTTCTTTGGGTTGATTTTTTCTTATATTTCAATCCCTCTTTTAATTCCAATTTTTTCTTTGAAACATGATTTAATTCTTCCTGCAATGATTTCATCATTACATCGTAGAACTCTTTATCACTCACATTTAACTCTACACTAACTTTCATGTTGCACCTCGCTTAACACAATTATATACTATTTTAAAGAAAGAAGGTTATTTATGTATACAGATAGTCATTGTCACATCACTTGTGATCGTTTATATAGTCGAATTGATGAAATCATAGAGAATATTCAGGCAAAGAATATTACATCTTGCATGATTATGTGCACAAGTCCAGAAGAATTAGAACGTGCAAAAAAATTAAAAGAAAAATATCCGTTCTTTAAAGTGGCGTTTGGATGGTTTCCAAGTGATGCGAAAGAAATAAAAGAAAAAGAAATTCAATATTTAATTGATCAAACTCCATACTTAGATTGTTTAGGAGAAATTGGATTGGATTACTATTGGGATACAAGTTTTAATGATTTACAAAAAGAACTGTTTATCAAGCAGATTCAAATCGCAAATGAACACAATCTTCCCATTTCGATTCATATGCGTGAATCCACAAAAGACTGCATGGACATTTTAAAACAATACGCAAAAACAAAAATCATCTTCCATTGTTTTAGCGGAAGTAAAGAAACAATGATGGAATGTTTAAAAATGAATTCTATGATTTCTTTTGCGGGACCGATCACTTTTAAAAATGCTAGACAAGCACCTGAATGCATTAAAGCATGCCCAATTAATAGAATTATTACAGAAACAGATTCTCCATATCTAACACCCGTTCCATATAGAGGTAAAGAAAACGAGCCTATGTATGTAGAATATGTTGCAAAAAAGATTTGTGAAATTAAACAACTTGATGAATCCAATGCATGTAAACAAATAGAAGAAAATTTCAATTCCATTTTTAGATAATGAAAGAAAGACCTGTCATTGACAGGTCTGTTTTTGTAATTTCTCGTATTCTGAAACTTTGTTTCCTATGATAATCATATCACCTTGAATCACAATCGGTCTTTTTACTAACATACCATTTGAGGCAAGTAATTCAATCAATTGTTCTTGTGTATATGTCTCACGCTTTTCTTTTATATTTAATTCACGATACAACATACCACTTGTATTAAACAATTTTTTTAATTCCACACCTCGATCGATCCAACTTTGAATTTCTTCTTTTGTCGGATTTTCCTCTTTAATATTTCTATATGTAGCTTCAATCCCTAAATCTAACAAAGCCTTATATGCTTTTTTACAAGTTGAACAAGGTGGATATCCAATAAACAACGTTTCCATATTAGTCATCAAAAGCGTGTGCTAATACTTCTGATAGTGAAGAGTTTTCTTCAACAGCGTGAATTAATCCAGCTAACAATGGTGCCATAGAAAGTACAGTCATTTCTGGATAAAGCTTTTGATTTTCTGTTTGATCGATTGTATTTGTACAAACAAATCCAGCTAATTCAGCAGCTTTTAAACGATCAATAGCAGGTCCTGAAAGAATACCATGTGAACATGATGCATAAACAGCTTTTGCACCTTTGTCTTTTAACATTTTAATACCAGCAGTTAACGTTCCAGCTGTATCTACCATATCATCAATAATAATTGCAGTTTTTCCATCAACGTCACCAATTAAGTTCATAGCTTCTGCTACGTTTGGTTTTGGACGACGTTTGTCGATGATTGCGATAGGTGCACCTAATGCATTTGCTAAATTACGAGCACGTACAGCTCCACCGTGATCAGGAGATACTACAACGATTTCTCCTAATCCTTCCTTATGTTTGAAGTAATCAGCAATCAATCCATTCGCAGTAATATCATCTGCTGGAATATCAAAGAATCCTTGAATCTGAGTAGCATGCAAATCAACTGTTACAACACGATCAGCTCCAGCTCTTTCCAATAAACTAGCTACTAATTTAGAAGTAATTGGTTGACGAGGTTTTGCCTTACGATCCTGACGTGCATATCCAAAATATGGAATAATAGCTGTAATACTAGCAGCACTTGCACGTTTACAAGCATCAATACCAATTAGAATTTCCATTAAATTTGAGTTTACAGGTTTATTTGTACTTTGTACAAAATATACATGTTTTCCACGAACAGATTCTTCTAATTCTACCAAAATTTCTCCGTCAGCAAAATGTTTTACTTCACATTTTCCTAATTCCAATCCTAATTCTTTACAAATATCTTTTGCTAAACCAACGCTAGATGATAAAGCAAATACAATAGTGTTTTTCATGATTTATCCTTTCTCATACCCTATCAGGCTATTTTATAATTTTATTGTTGCTTACATAAGACATAGGTCCCACAATAGTTCCTTCACTTATGCAAGAATCGACGATTTTACTTGAATCTACTACAGCACAATTTTCAATTTTTGAATTATTCAAATAAGAACCTGGCAAAATCTCAACGAAATCTCCAATCTCTGTTTTGCCTAAAATTTCAACATTTGGATGAATAATTACATCGTGACCAATTTTTACATCTTTTCCAATAACTGTGCGCTTAGGATCTACAATTTGTACCCCTTCTTTTAGCCAGTTATTGTTGATTCGATTTCGCATCCATTCATACGCTTTATTTAATTCTACACAATCGTTAATTCCCATGACTTCATCACGGTCTTCAACAACTAATCCCTTAACAACTTTACCTTGGTTAGCTAAAATTTTAACTAAATCTGTTAAATAATATTCATTTTGAGCATTGTTTGTTGTTAGCTTATCAAGATTATCAAATAAATCTCTATTTTTGAAACAATACATACCCGCATTGATTTCACAGATTTTCTTTTGTTCTTCTGTACAATCTTTTGCCTCTACAATCGCTTGAACATGCCCATTTTCATCACGAACAATACGACCATAATGAGCTCCATCATCTAATACAGAAGTTAATAAAGTTAATGATGCATCTTGATTTGTTTGGAATAGTTTTTCCAAAGTTTCAGGTTGAATACAAGGACCATCACCATTGATAATTAATGTGTCTCCATCTTCATCCTTTAATTGTGTAGCCTGCATAACCGCATGACCAGTCCCTAATTGGGGTTGCTGCAAAGCAAATTCAACATCTGGAAAAGCTTCTTTGATACTCTCTGCTTGATATCCAACAATTACAACGATTCTTTGTACAGATACAGCTCTTAAAGCATCAATGATATAAGCCAACATTGGACGATCAATAATCGTATGTATTACTTTACTACGATCTGATTTCATTCGAGTTCCTTTTCCAGCCGCCAGAACAATCGCATTACGCATATTTTCACCTGACTTTCCGTATCTATTCTAACAAAAATCGTAAGACATTAAAAGCTTACAATAGAAAAAGACAATACAAAAATGTATTGTCTAGTCTAAATCGTCCAATTGACTTTGATAATCATTGATTTGTGAATTTAATGAATCCACTTTTGATTGTGCATCTTTTACATCGGAACTAGCACTATTTAATTTTGTTTGTGCTGTACTCAATTTATTTTCTAAAGAAGATACATTTGAATTCTTCTGTGCAGTACTCAAAGCCGCATTAGCTGCATCCAAATCATCTTTAGCTGAATTGACTTCATTTTCTAAATTCGGATGATTTGTTCTTATATCCGATAATTCGGAAAGTTCATCCTGTGTGATTTGATCATTTGGTATATTATCAAGTTCTGCTCTTCTTCTTAAAATATCAACCAAATTATTGTAATCCGATTGTGCACTATTTACTGCGTTTTGTGCATCCCTTAATGAAGAATTGGCAGAATTGATTTTGGAAGTTAAAGAGTCCACATCACTCTGTGCAGATTCCTGTGCTTTTTGTGCACTCTCTAAATCCGCTTTAGCCTCTGAAAGCTGATTCTTTAAATCACTGATTTTTTTCCTTAACTCTGCTTTCTTTTCTGCAATTTCTGTGTTGTTGTTCTTCTTATTCTTATTCGTTTTTTTGTTTGCTTTCGCAAGCAATTCATTAAAGTTTTTACCCGTAGCCTTCTCTAAAATTTCATCAATTTTTTCTCTTTGTTTACGAGTCAAACTGTTATATTTACTCTCAAGATCAACAATTTCTTTCTTCTCGCTAGAAGATAATGAATCGTAGTTATTCGCAAAATCTAATAATTCTTGATAATTCTTCTTTTGAACTTCTTCTGTTTTTTCATCCGAACCCGATAATCCACTAGTTACTAGTTTAATACCACCAAAAATCAATAATGAAATCAATAAAACACCTACAACACCTAAGCCAATATATAATCCCGTCTTAGAGTTATTTTTCTTAGATGCTTTTTTCTTAGAATCCTTCTTCTTATTGATGACCTCTCTTTTTAGTTGAGGCCCCTTACCTTCTTCTAATAAAGATTGAATCTCATCGTCATCGATCACAACTGTTTTGTTTGTAGCATCCGCCTCTTGTTTTAGTTCATCCGCATTCCACATCACTGTGCGTGTTGCAGACAAATCTTCTTTAGGCTCATTCAAATCCTTTGATCCAACTACAAACGTATCTCCTAATGATGGTTCCTCTTTTTTTGACTGAAATGGAATCTCTGGTTCAGGTTTATGTTTCTTAACTCGACTGCGATTTTGAGTCTTTGTAAATCGATCCATTTTTTGTTCTAATGTATCTTCCTGATCCGCTTGAAACGAATCTAGCAATTGAGAAATCTCATCATTCTCGTTCTTTCTTTTCTTATCCATAGCTTCTATCGCCCCTTTGAAACTATTTTACCAAAACCCCTTTGATTTGACCACTATGTTTTCTTTATTTGCCTTAATCCATAAAGGATGCGCCGCTATCACAAATATACAATCTGGATGAATCAAATCCAAAGCAGCATACAATGTATTTCCCGTTGTACACACATCATCCACAAGCAATATTTTCTTTTTTTTAGGCAATGGATACATCTCTTTTAAAGCTAATACATCTTTTATATGTGCTCTTTCAAGCCTGGATTTTGAAGATTGTTTTACATTTTCTTTTTTATAAAACGGCGAATGCACAAAGACACCTAAAGTCGCATATATATTCACCACTGGCTCAAATCCTCTTTCCATACGCTTAGCATCACTACTACATAAACTACACACACAATAATGTTTAAAAGTCTTACTCAAGTATTTATGAGAATTTAAAAAAACATCTTTTAAAACAATATCCCTCTGTTCTTTATATTGAAAAAACAATCTTTCTAAAAATTCATCATATTCATACAATACATACA
>SKEO01002030.1_pt1 | contig 14788 bp, 14 predicted proteins | sample 4826801 | NCBI WGS metagenome assembly SKEO01 (sample SAMN11008807, study PRJNA524170) | human gut metagenome | biome: Human fecal sample; material: Feces; isolation source: fecal sample from pouch patient p3 | host: Homo sapiens | place: Israel: Tel-Aviv | collected 2016-02-25 | reverse complement strand
TTATAATATAATATAACTGTTGTTATAAGGAGGGGTGTGCCACGGCGCAGACCAAACCACAAAAACAGGTGCTGGGCATACTGGGCGGGCTGGGGCCTGCAGCCAGCTGTTACCTGTACCAAATGCTGATCGACCACACCCCGGCCAGCTGCGATCAGGACCACATCGACATTGTTATTTCGTCCCGGGCGTCGACGCCCGACCGCACGGCGTTCATCATGGGCAAAAGCAGGGAGGATCCCTTTGCCGTGATGGAGCAGGACGGCTTCAGCTTGGTGCATTACGGCGCCACGGTGCTGGCAATCCCCTGCAACACGGCGCATTACTTCTATGACCGTCTGGCCGAGGCACTGCCGGTGCCGGTGCTGAACATGCCGCGGCTGACTGTAGCCGATGCCAAGGCGGCGGGCTGCACAAAGCTGGGCATCCTTGCCACGGACGGCACGCTGGCGGCGGAGACCTACCAGATCGCCTGCCGGGCACAGGGTATCGACTGGGCCGTGCCGTCACCGGAGCATCAGCAGGAGGTTATGTCAGTCATTTATGACGACATCAAGCAGGGCAAGCGCGCCGATATGACGAAGTTCGGCGCGGCGGTGCATGATTTGAAAAAGCAGGGCTGCGATATGGCCGTGCTGGGCTGCACGGAGCTGAGCCTTGTCAAGCGGGACGAGCATTTGGGAGCGTTCTTCATTGACAGCACCGAGGTGCTGTGCCGGCATGCGTTACAGGCGTGCGGGGTGGAGCCGGTGGGGTTCTAAAGGCGCGAGGAGGCGGCCGGAGGACTGGCCGCCCTACAGGGGACACAGAGGCAACCCGGAATGCCCATTACTGCGGCATACGGCCAGAACCCTTCCGGCCATCGCTGCGCTTGGCCACCTCCCCTGTGAGGGGAGGCTTTTGCGGGCTTCGCCCGAATAAAGCACACACTGCTTGCGGGGCGTCGGGGACGCCGCCCCCTACAAGGCACGTCATAAACGCAAAAAAACACACCAAAACGGTTTGTGTATATAAGGAGAGAAATCACAGATGGATCAGAAAAAATTCTACATCACTACGCCGATCTATTACCCCAGCGATAAGCTGCATATCGGCCATACCTACTGCACTGTGGCAACCGATGCCATGGCCCGCTACAAGCGCCTGCAGGGCTACAATGTCAAGTTCCTGACCGGTACCGATGAGCACGGCCAGAAGATCGAGCTGAAGGCCAAGGAGGCCGGCGTCACCCCGCAGCAGTTTGTTGATAACATCGTGGAGGGCCCCAAGGGCGTCAAGGATCTGTGGAAGCTGATGAATATCAGCTATGACCGCTTCATCCGCACCACCGACGACTACCACGTTGCCGCCATCCAGAAAATCTTCAAGAAGATGTACGAGAAGGGCGACATCTACAAGGGCAAGTATGTCGGCAAATACTGCACCCCCTGTGAGAGCTTCTGGACCGAGAGCCAGCTCGTCAACGGCTGCTGCCCCGACTGCGGCCGCCCCGTTGTCGACGCCGAGGAGGAGGCTTACTTCTTCCGTCTGTCCAAGTATGCTGACCGCGTGCGCGATCTGCTTGTCAACACCGACTTCCTGCTGCCGCGCTCCCGCGTCAACGAGATGGTACACAACTTTATTGACCCGGGCCTTGAGGATCTGTGCGTTTCCCGCACCAGCTTCAAGTGGGGCATCCCGGTCGATTTCGACCCGAAGCATGTCGTCTACGTCTGGATTGATGCGCTGTTCAACTACACTACGGCGCTGGGCTTCATGAATGACAAGTACCCCGACAGTGATTACGAGACCTTCTGGCCGGCCGATGTCCATTTTATCGGCAAGGAGATCGTCCGCTTCCACTCCATCATCTGGCCCGCCATGCTGATGAGCATGGATATGCCCCTGCCCAAGCATGTCTACGGCCATGGCTGGCTGCTGCTGGACGGCGGCAAAATGTCCAAGTCCAAGGGCAACGTGGTTGACCCCTACCTGCTGGCCGAGCGCTACAGCGCCGATGCGCTGCGCTACTTCCTGCTGCGCGACTTCCCGTTCGGCTCGGACGGCAACTTCTCCAACGAACTGCTGATCAACCGCATCAACATGGATCTGGCCAACGACCTCGGCAACCTGCTGAGCCGCACCACCGCCATGGCCGACAAGTACTTTGGCGGCGAGCTGCCCGCCGAGCAGGCCGAAGGCCCAGAGGATGCTGCCCTGCTGGATAAGGCCACCGCCCTGCGCGCCCGCTATGAGGCCGACATGGAGGCCTACGCCTTCCAGAATGCGCTGGCCGATGTGTTCGAGGTCATTGACAACGCCAACAAGTATATCGACGCCACCGCACCGTGGGTGCTGGCCAAGAGTGAGGAATCCAAGCCTCGTCTGGCCCGCGTGCTGTACAATCTGGCCGAGACGCTGCGCATCTGCACCGTGCTGCTGCAGCCGTTCATGCCCACCACCTGTGAGAAGATCTTTGCGCAGCTGAATGTTGCGGCTGAAGGCAAGACCTGGGACAGCGCCGCCGCCTTCGGCACCCTGCCTGCCAACGCCACCCTGCACAAGGGCGAGAACATCTTCCCCCGCATTGACGCCGCCAAGGAGCTGGCTGAGTTGGAGGCCCTTGAGGCTGCCCAGAAGGCCGCCGCACAGGCTGCCAACGCACCTGCCGAGGAGGAAAAGCCCGCTGAGAGTGCCGCTGCGTCCGCAGAGTTGATCGGCGAGCACGAGGAAGAAATCACCTTCGACGACTTCTGCAAGGTCGAGCTGCGCGTGGCCGAGGTCCGCGCCTGCGAGCGGATGAAGGAGAGCAAGAAGCTGCTGCACCTGACCGTCTTTGACGGCGAGCGCGAGCGCTGCATCCTGTCCGGCATTGCGAAGTGGTTTGCGCCCGAGGATCTGATCGGCAAGAAGATCGGCATCGTCGCCAACCTTGCCCCCCGCCCGATGATGAAGGGCAAGTATGTCAGCGAGGGTATGATCTTTGCCGCTGACACCGACGTCGAGGGCGGCTGCTCCATCGCGTTCTTCCCCGACAACACCCCGGCTGGCGCGCGCATCCACTAAGGCGGTGCTATGCAAAAATCTAAGTTAGACCAATTTTTCTCCATCCCGGCGGCGGCCGTTTTGATGGCCGTTGTCTGCAATGTGCTGTGGGGGTCGGCGTTCCCCTTCATCAAGCTGGGTTACCGCCTGTTTGCGATTGATTCCGCCGATACCGCGTCGATTTTGTGCTTTGCGGGTGTCCGCTTTATGATGGGCGCGGCGCTGGTCTGGCTGGCCGGTCTGGCGCTGAACCGCCGCCCGCTGTCGATGCCACACGGCAAAACGCTGGCTTCGGCCTGCGGGCTGGGCCTGTGGCAGACCGCTGCACAGTATTTCTTCTACTACTCCGCCGTCGCGCTGCTGACCGGCGCGATGGGTGGCATTTTGAACAGCACCCAGAGCTTTATGGGCGTGATTTTGGCGCACTTTTTGTACGGCAAGGCCGACCGGATGACCCCGCGCAAGGCGCTGGGCTGCGCGCTCGGCTTCGGCGGTGTGCTTGTCGCCACACTGGGCAACCACGGCAGCGGCAGCGCAAAGGGGATGGCGTTCATGCTGATCGCCTCCGCAATCTTTGCATTGGCCGGGCCGTGGAACAAGGCCGTGACCCAGCATGCGGACAGCTTTTCGGTCTGTGTGCTGAACCTCGGCGTCGGCGGTCTGGCGCTGGCTGTGATGGGCTTTGCCATGGGCGGCGGCCTCCACCCCGAGAGTGCCGCAGGTATCCCGGTGCTGCTGTTTTTGGCGTTTATCTCCGGCGCAGGGTATGTGATCTGGGCGCTGCTGATGAAAAACAACCCGGTCTCCCGCATTGCGGTGTTTGGCCTGATCATTCCGGTCATGAATGTGCTGCTGTCGGCACTGCTGAACGGCGAGCCGCTGTTTGAGTGGAACTACCTCGCCGCGCTGCTGCTGGTCTGCATCGGCATTTATCTCGTCAACCGCGCCCCGCAGGAGAAGCAGGCATGAACCATATTTTTGACACTCATGCGCACTATTCCTCGCGTCAGTTTGACGCTGACCGCGCTGCGCTGCTGAAGGCCTTGCCCGAGGGCGGCGTGGTGGGGGTGCTGGAATGTGCCACCCACTCCGGCGATGCGGCCCGCGTGCTGGAGCTGGCGCATGCCGCGCCCTACATCCATGCGGCGATCGGCATCCACCCGGAAAGCCTGATCGAGGAGGACGCTGCCACCGTGGCAGTCTATCATGGGGACTGGCATGCCGAGCTGGCCGCTATGCGCCCCCTGTTTGAGGACAAGGCTGTCGTGGCCGTGGGCGAGATCGGGCTTGACCATCACTGGCCGGTCCCGCGCGAGGAGCAGTACGCCCTGTTTGAGGCACAATTACAACTTGCGAAAGAGCTGGACCTGCCTGTGTCGGTCCACGACCGCGAGGCCCACGCAGAAATGTATGAGCTGCTGCGCAAATATAAGCCGCGCGGCGCACTGCACTGCTACAGCGGCAGCGCCGAGGACGCGGTTTGGCTGGTTGAGCAGGGGTTGTATCTGGGCTTTGGCGGGGCAGTGACCTATAAGGGGGCCAAGCGCGCCGCCAAGGTGCTGGCCGCCATCCCGCACGACCGCGCCCTGCTGGAAACCGACTGCCCTTATATGGCCCCCGAGCCGGTGCGCGGCACCCGCAACGACAGCCGCAACATTGCCCATGTGGCCGCCTACATCGGCACGATCTGGGATATGGACGCCCAGACCGTGCTGGATGTGACCGCAGAAAACGCGTGCACCTGTTTTGGTGTGTGAACCGTTAGCGTATCTGTAGGGGCGGGCATTGCCCACCTGTGGGCGACCGATGGCCGCCCCTACAAATATAGAAACAAAATTTTCAGGAGTGACTTACTATGAAAGCACGCATCCCTAAGCATCGTGAATTTATCATTGATTTCCCGCAGGATATGGATCAGGCCAAGGCTGACGAGGGCTGGACCAAGCTGAACGAGATCGTGGAGGAGTACAAAAAGGCCCACAACGGCCAGAGCGTTTACTCTGCGACCTTTATTGAGGACTGCGAGCCTGCCGTGAAGAAGCTGCAGGAGGAGTACGGCTTCAACTACACCATTCAGGAAACCAAGTGATCAAAACCGGCGGACAACTGCGTCCGCCGGTTTTCTGTTCGTACATTTTGCCAGAGGGGGAAACAGGGATGGCAAAGACAGTTATACGCCCGGCGGCGGAGGAGGACATCCCCGCCATTATTGCGCTGTACCGCCAGCTTGACAGCGCCATGGTCGCGCTGCAGCCGGAGTTTTTTTGCGAGGCCCCGCGTGAGGTGGACGAAATCCGCAAGGCAGTCAGGGCCGATGACGCGGATTTTTTGCTGGCGGAGCAGGACGGCACCGCCGTGGGCTTTGCGCTGGTCTACTATGCGGGCTGGACGCCGGCATTCAGCTGTGTGCTGCCCCACCGGTATGCCTGTCTGGGGGATCTGATCGTGGACGCAGGTGTGCGCGGGCAGGGCATTGGCAGCCAGCTGCTGGCTGCGGCCAAGCGCTGGGCCCGCAACCGGCGGCTGGAATATCTGGAGCTGCAGGTGCTGGCCCAGAACGAGGGCGCGCAGCACCTGTATGAGTCGCAGGATTTTGTCGAGGCAACGAAAGTTATGCGGTGTATGCTGTGAAAACCGCTCTGTAGGGGCCGGGCATGCCCGGCCCGCAGGTTTACGGTTGCACCCCTTTCGCGGCTGATTTGCAGGGCGGGGCTTGACCCCTTTGCGGGGCGTCGGGGACGCCGCCCCCTACAGGCATAACCCGCAAAGTTTCTCACTCCTGCAAACGGCCACGGCGGCCAGGGGGCTGGCCGCCCTACGGCCTCCCGTGAATTAGGTTTGTAGGGGAGGGATTCATCCCTCCCGGGTTGTGCGCCCATATTGCTGCACAACACAAAAAAAGCCGGGGCGAACATTTCGTTCGCCCCGGCGGTCTTACTTCTTCGGAGTCATAGCCTCATAACCCTTTTCGTTATTTTTCGGACTGCTTCCGCATCGTCATGGGAATCATTCCTATCGTTTGCGAATTTTGATTGCCCTTTCAGGATCTTACTAACAGTTCATTGGACTTACCCTCGGGTTCGTTATTTGCTGAAAAGCATTTGTGGAACGGAGTAAAGTTTGCTGTTAAGGTTATTAAGATCGTTCCTGGGGTAATGGGTCTGATGCCGAGGACCAAAGCCTCTTAACTCTTGTACATCGGAGTGTCTCCTTGTTGATCAGGTGAAGTTCAGGTAAATCCTGTTCGGCGGAGTGGTGACGGTCATCTCTACCAGCCTTCTTTCATCCTAATCTATATCTCATGCGGGGGTCTATTGTGACGGCCCCTGAGTCTGCTAAACATTAGCTAAGTAACCGGACATCGCGTTTTTATAAATCTTTTACAGGTGATGACCTGCGGCTTCGGATGCGGTTCTTTTTTTGTTAGCAGGCCCAGGCCCGCCGGTGATGAATGGGATCTTTAAAGTTTGCCATTGGACTCGAGCCTCCTTCCTTGCGAAATACTGCCGGCGGCCTTTACGATCTCTTTCCGGTTTCTTCTTCCGCCCTCGTGCTGCTGGATCGGAGTCCTTAAAGTTAAGCTTTAAGATGTCGATCTGTTCACGATCGGTCTTTGATGAAGAAACTTCTGGAAAGTGGCATCTCTTGGAACTTCCAGTTCCTTATCTCCGGCTGTTTTCTTTCTGTGACTATACTATATCACAGCCTTAGTGTTTCGTCTATTCGCAGACCCTACAATCTTACTGTGCAATATTTGTGCATATTCAGGATTGAATAACACATGCTGCTTGTGGTATAATAAATATGTTGGGCGCGTGTACGCCGGAATAGATAATAGATAAAAGATAATAGATAATAAAAATGGTGGAGTTTTCTCCCTGCGGTCGAAAACCAAATTTTGTTTTCGCAGCGCAGCGGAGAAAACTCCACTTTATTTTTTATCTTTTATCTATTATCTTTTATCTTTTTACATCGTCTCCGGTGCGGTGACCTTGAACATCGTCAGGATGTTGTGGATGACGCCGCGCACGGCCAAGCAGAGGGCAATGCGGCCCTGCTGTACGGTGCCCTCCGCATCAAGGATGCGGCAGGCGTTGTAGAAGCGGTGGTAGGCAGACGCCACATCAATGCAGTAGCGGGTAATGCGGGCCGGGTCGTACTTCTCGGCGGCGGCGGCGATCTCAGCGGGGAAGGCAGCCAGCAGGCGGATCAGTGCCTGCTCGGCGGGGTCGGTCAGGACGCTGGCGTCCACGGCCTCGGCACCTTCAAACTTCACGCCCTCGCTCTCGAGCTTTTTCAGCACAGAGCAGATGCGCGCGTGGGCGTACTGCACATAGTAGACGGGGTTCTCGCTGTCGTTGCGCACGGCCAGATCAAGGTCAAAGTCCAGCGTGGAGGAGCTTTCGCGCTGGTTGAAGAAGAACCGCGCGGAATCAATGGGCACCTCGTCCAGCAGGTCGGTCAGGGTGATGGCCTTGCCGGTGCGCTTGCTCATGCGGACCGGCTTGCCGTCACGCATCAGGTTGACCATCTGCATCAGCACGATGTCAAGGCGGCTGCCGTCCAGCCCGATGGCGTCCATCGCGCCCTTCATGCGGGCCACATGGCCGTGGTGGTCGGCGCCCCAGACATCAATGGCCTTGTCAAAGCCGCGCACGGCCAGCTTGTTGTAGTGGTAGGCAATGTCGGCGGCAAAGTAGGTCGGGATGCCGTTGGCGCGCACCAGCACCTCGTCCTTGGCCTCCTCCTCGCTGCCGTCGTCGGTCTTGCGCTTGTTCACAACGCCGTACTTGGCGGCGTACTGGGCGCTGCGGTACATGATCGCACCGTCCTCGGCCTTGTAGCAGGCGCCGGTCTCCAGCAGCTTGTCCACCACGGCCTTGACTGCGCCGGAGTTGTGCAGGTCGCTCTCATGGAACCAGACATCGTACTCGATGCGGTACTTGCCGAGGTCACGCTGCAGACCGGCGATGTTCTTGGGCAGGGCATCGGCCACAATGGCCTTCTTCAGCTCGTCAAAGTCCTTTTCCACATAGGAATCGCCGTGAACCTCGGCAAACTCCTTCGCGCGGGCGATGATGTCCGCGCCCTGATAGCACTCCTCGGGCAGGGGGCAGGCGTCCTCGCCCTTGTAGAGCTGCAGGTAGCGGATGGCAAGGCTCTTGCCGAACTTCTCGATCTGGTTGCCCGCATCGTTGATGTAGAACTCGCGGGTCACATCGTAGCCCGCCCAGTCCAGACAGGCGGCCAGACCGTCACCCAAAGCGCCGCCGCGGGCGTTGCCCATGTGCATCGGGCCGGTGGGGTTGGCGGAGACGAACTCGACATTGTAGCGCTTGCCTGCGCCGACATCGGTGCGGCCGTACTCGGGGTTGGCCACGGCGGCGCGCACAACGCTGGTGAACCAGTCCTGCGCAAGGAACAGGTTGATGAAGCCGGGACCGGCGATCTCAAACCGGTCGAACAGGCTGCCGTCCAGCGCAAGCTTGGCGGTGATGGCCTCGGCGATCTGGCGGGGCGCTTTGTGGAAGGCGCGGGCACCGGCCATGGCCGCATTGGAGGCGATGTCGCCGTTTTTGACATCGGCCGGGATCTCGACAATGAAGTCGGGCAGCGCAGCTTCGGGCAGGGTACCGTCAGCGATGGCAGCCTTGACGGCATCGGTCAGCAGGGTGCGGGCCTGCGCCAGCGCCGCCGCGCGGGGGTTGTAGTTTTTATATTCCATGATGAACCTCCTGTGGGGGATTTTTCTATGATAACGTTGTAGGGGCCGGGCATGCCCGGCCCGCGGCTTTGCCTTTACAGAGCGCTTTCCGGTAGGCTGAGGGCCGGACATGTCCGGCCCCTACAGGGAAGCAAATTTTTACGCTTCCGGCAGCTTATCGACCGTAATGTCCACCAGATTCCGGCTGATGAAATTCTCTGCGCCGGAATCCAGCGTGTAGCTGAATTTCAGCTTGCCGCCCTCCTCGCTCAGCGCGTGCTCAATGACATCGGCGGCCACGCCAAGACTTACCGCGCCGTAGCCGGTCTCATAATGGCAGAGATGCCGGGTGCCCTTCTCGATGATAAGCTGGCTCGACTGCTTGCCGTAGCGCAGCATCGAGACCTTGCGGGCGTCGTCGGCAACCTTGACGGTGGTCGTGCAGCCCTCGTAGCCGGTCGTCTCGGTTTCTTTATAAACGATATAGTACGCGCCATCCTTGTGGACGAGCGAGCCGCGGGTCATAAGCTCCACCGTGTCGGTGTCGCCCCGCTGCTCCATCGTGCCCTTGATGGTGATCAGATATTTTTCTTCCATGGTGTACCTCTACTAAAAGCCTTCCCCCTCGGGGACAGACTCCCCCGATACGGGGGAGGTGGCGCGCAGCGCCAGAAGGGGTGCGGTGGCCCGCAGGGCCGGATGAGGGCAGACCTTCCATCGTTGCCCGGTAAATGGGCGGCCACGGCAACCCGCCCCTCATCAGTCACCTTCGGTGACAGCTTCCCCCCAATGGGGGAAGCCTCGGCTAAAAGCCTTCCCCCTTGGGGGAAGGTGGCCCGCAGGGCCGGATGAGGGGCGACCTTGCCATTACTGCCTGTAAATGGGTAATGCCCGGAAACTTCGCCCTCATCAGTCACCTTCGGTGACAGCTTCCCCCGAGGGGGAAGCCCTTTTTCCCCTAATACGTTTCGATCGCAATGCGCTCTACCGGCCCGCCGGCGTACTCGCCTAAGAACATCTGCTCCAGCTCGGCAAAGTTGTCGGGCGTGTCGCTGACATAGTAGTGGGCGGTGCCGCCGTCCGTTTTGCCGTTCAAAAGCCCCAGATCCGCCAGCGCGGCGGCGGTGGCCTGCGCGGTCACCTTGCCGGAATCCACCAGCCGCACCGCATCGCCCATAAAATCGCCGATCATCTTTTTCAGCAGCGGGTAGTGGGTGCAGCCAAGGATCAGCGTGTCAACACCGGCGTCCTTCAGCTCCTGCAGATACTCGGCAATAATGAGCTTTGTCACGGGGTTGCCGTCATTGAAATAGCCGTTCTCGACCAGCGGCACAAACATCGGGCAGGCGCGCGCAAAGATCTGCACATCGGGCAGCATATCGCGGATGACCGCCGCGTAGGAGCCGCTGCGCACCGTGGCGGCCGTGCCGATGATGCCGATGCGGTGGTTGTGGGTCGCGTCCACGGCGGCGCGGGCGGTGGCACCCACCACGCCGGTGTAGGGCACCGGCAGCCGGGCGGCCTCCTCCGGCGGATAGGTCGAGGACACGGTCCCGCAGGCGGCGATGATGAACTTGACATCCCGGCTGAGCAGAAAGCGTATATCCTGCCGCGCATACTGCACAATGGTATCCCGCCCGCGGCTGCCGTAAGGCACGCGGCCGGTATCGCCGAAATAGACGATATCCTCACCGGGCAGCACGCGGCGCAGCTGGCGCACGGCGGTCAGCCCGCCAAGGCCGCTGTCAAATACGCCGATGGGGCGCGGGTCCATCAGTAGGCCCCCTTCCGGCGGTGCAGGGCCAGCTGCAGCAGCTTATCGACCAGCGCCGCATAGCTGTAGCCCTCGTGCTCCATCAGCTTGGGATACATACTGATGGGCGTAAAGCCGGGCAGGGTGTTCAGCTCGTTGCAAAGCACGCGGCCGGTGCCGCGCTCCACAAAGAAGTCGCAGCGGGACAGGCCCGCGCAGTTCAGCGCCAGATAGGCCTTGCGGGCCTCGGCCTGCACCTCGTCGAGCTTTTCCTCGCTCAGATGCGCGGGGATGACGGTCTGGGACACGCCGTTTTTGTACTTGTCATCGTAGGTGTAGAACTCCGCCCCGGCCAAAATCTCACCCGGGCGGGTGGTGGCAACGGTGGACGGGTCATCGGGGTTGCCGATGGCCGCACACTCGACCTCCTGCGCGTCCACGAACTCCTCAAAAACGACCTTGTCGTCCTCGCGCAGGGCGATCTCGACCGCCTGCTCCAGCATGGCGCGGTCGGCCGCCTTGCTGATACCCACGCTGGAGCCGGCGTTGGCCGGCTTGACAAAGATGGGGTAGCCCAGCTTTGCCTCCACGGCGTCCAGCACCACGGGGCCGTTCAGCGCAAGGGCGGCGCGGCTGGCGGCGGCCCAGCGGCAGTGGGGGACACCGGCGGCGTCCATCAGGGCGTTGGCCACGGCCTTATCCATGCAGACCGCGCTGCCCAGCACGCCGCAGCCCACATAGGGGATGCGCGCCAGCTCAAACAGGCCTTGGATCGTGCCGTCCTCGCCGTTTTTGCCGTGCATAACGGGGGCGCAGATGTCGATGCGGACAAGCTCGGCTTTGCCGTCCTTCAGCAGCCAAAGGCCGTGGTCCCGGCGGTCGGGGCTGAGCACGCAGGGCGTGCAGTCGCCCTGCTCCCAGCTGCCGTCGGCCATCGCCTCGGGCGTGGGGTTACAGGCCAGCCAGCGGCCGTCCTTGGTGATGCCGACAGGAAATGCTTCATATTGCTCTGCACAGGGGGACTGACCCAGCGCGCGCAGCCAGGCCGAGGCCGAAACACAGCTGACCTCATGCTCACTGGATACGCCGCCGAAGAAGAGCGCCACGCGCAGCTTGGTAGTAGTTTTCATCAAAAAGACTCCCTTTGTAAAATTGCGCGGCCCCTTGGGGCACACTACAAGTCTTCAGCTTACTATCATAACATATTATGCGTGCGTTGGCTAGATTATTTTTGAAAAAATGTATTTTCATGCGGGGGCACCCATTGGCCTATTGAAAGTGTAGGGGCGACCATTGGTCGCCCGCCGACTTGGCGCAGCAATGCGTTTTCCGGGAAAGGTTTTTTCACAGATAAACGGGCACGGGCGAGCAATGCTCGCCCCTACATTAGCTGTAGGGCGCATATGGAATGCGCCCCTACGGTGCGGCGGGTGTCGCGCGGCGCGGATAATTGTAGGGGGCGGCGTCCCCGACGCCCCGCAGGCGGCTGCCCATAAAAAATTGACCCGCCGGCTCCCGGCGGGTCAATCGTTTACTTTTACCTTGTAACGGGTTATCAGCTCGGCCTGATCCAGCAGAAGGCGCTTCTGGCTGGGGGTAAAGCTGCGGTAGCGGGCCAAAAGCTGGCGCTCATCGTCCTCGGCCGGGGTCTTGTGGCCAAGCAGATAGTCGATGCTGACCCCAAAATAATCCGCAATGCGCCGCAGGGTGTCATAGTCCGGCTCGCGGATTCCCTGTGCGTAGTTGCTCAGGGTGGACGCGCTGAGGCATAGCTTGGGGGCTAAATCCTTGATTTTGATTTCTTCGCAATCTATCAGATAGCGTAAACACTCATTGAATTCCATAGAAAACACCCCACATTGCGCGAACTCTATGAATGAGCATACCAAAATAACACAAATCGTGTTGTATTGACCTAAATGGAGTTGACAAAACACAAATTGTGTTATAAAATGACAATATGAAATGTCGATGGGGTTTGTGAAGTCGGCATACATCAAAGAAAATGTTGGAGGAAACAAAATGTTTAAGAAACTGAAGGATAAAAAGGGCTTCACCCTCGTCGAACTGATCGTTGTTCTGGTCATTCTGGCTATCCTGGCCGCTCTGCTGATTCCGGCTCTGACTGGCTATATTGACAAGGCCCGCAAGGAATCTGTTGTTGCAGAGACTCGTTCTGCAGTTATGGCCGCACAGACTATTGTGTCTGAAAAGTACGGCACGACGAAGGGCGATGTTACATTGGAGGATACCGACTACGCTGACATTAAGAACCTTGCAGAGGTACCGGGCACTATTGTGGATGGCTCTATTGTCATCGAAAAGGTTACTGGAAGTGAGTACAAGGGTGCAGTTACACAGTTGACCTATACTAGCGCGGATGGCTATACTTGCTATTACTACGACAAGACCTACAACTGGAAGGCGAAGGCTTAAACAAAGGTATAGTTCTATTTTCCCACCACCTCCCGTGGTGGGATTTTTTATACCCCTCTACCTTATAATACCCGCTCTGTAGGGGCCGGGCATGCCCGGCCCGCAGCCCTGCCATAGCCGCGCGCCCCCGGGTCAGCCGTAGGGGAGGGATTTATCCCTCCCGGGTACTTTCCGCCGCCGCAAACGGCCACGGCGGCCAGAGGGCTGGCTGCCCTACGGCCCCACTTGAAAATCCATGTGTAGGGCGGGGTGCCCTCACCCCGCCGAAGCCTGCCGCCAAATCCCTTTTACGGTTCAATCCGTAGGGGAGGGATTTATCCCTCCCCTCAGAAAAGCCTCCCTTGTCAAAGGGAGGTGGACGCCGAAGGCGGCCGGAGGGATTCTGACGGGCCTTGCCCTGCACGCCGTCACTCCCGCAGCCGGGCAGAAATCCCTCCGCCTCGCTGCGCTCGGCACCTCCCTTTAACAAGGGAGGCCTTTCGACAATCCGCCCCTACAACCTCCGAAAGGCGGTTACCATGCCCCAGACACCAAAGCTTTCTCCACAACAAAAGGTCGCGCTTGTGGAAAAAATCCTATCCGGCGAGATCAGCCGTCAGGCCGCCGCGCAAAGTGTCGGCGTCAGCAACACCACCGTGCGCCAGTGGCTGCGCATCTATGAGGCCGAAGGCCCCGGCGGGCTGACCCCGCGCGAAAAATCCCACCACCTCACCGCCGAGGAAAAGCAGGCCGCCGTTGCGGACTATCTGGCGGGCGAGGGCTCGCTGTTTGAAATCTGCAAAAAGTACGGCATCCGCAGCCCCCAAAACCTTGAAAAAATGGTGGAGACCGCCAAACAGGGCGGTGCGCTGCGGGGCTACCACGGTGCGTCCCGGCACAGGGGCGATGCCTACACCACCGCCGCCGACCGCGTGCAGATCGTGCAGGACTGCCTTGCCAACGGCTGCGATTACGGCGCAACGGCGCTGAAATATAATGTAGACTACAAGGCGCTGGTCAACTGGGTGGGGCGGTACCGCGCCCACGGCCCGGCGGCCCTGCACGACAGCCGCCACAGCAGCGAGGGGACGCGCCGCGCCAAGGGCCGTGCGCGCGCCGTGGCGCCGATGCAGCGCCTTGTCATTGTGCTGGACTGTCTGGAAAACCGGAAGAATTACGGCGCTATGGCGCAGAAATACGCCGTTGCGTACCATCAGGTCTACCGGTGGGTGCAGCGCTACCTGCAGGACGGCTGGCTGGGCATGAACGACCGCCGCGGCCCCGCCGATGACCCCGGCCCGGAGGGGGAGTGGGCGCGCGTGGCCCCCGGCAATGAGGACGCCGCAGAAAAGTGGGTGGCCCGGTGCGCGGGCGTGCCGGACGCCCTGCCCGCCCTGCTGCGCCGCGCCGGGTACAGCTGGGGCGTGATTGCAAAAATTTTGTTTGATCTGGCGAGGATGTGAACCCCCCAAGCCTTCCCCCACGGGGCTGCGCCCGCAGGCGCGTGTCGGAGCGCAACCGCCGAAGGCGGCTCTTAGCGCGTAGACTGAAGGTGGCCCCGCAGGGCCGGATGAGGGGAGGGTATGCCGCGGCAACCCGTTCATAGGTCACAATGGCATAAACACCCTGCGTATCCCGTTCACGGATTGCCGCGGCAAAGACGCCCCTCATCAGTCAGCGGTCGGGGCCGCTGACAGCTTCCCCCGAGGGGGAAGCCGTTCCGCATTTTTACTGCTCGTCCGCACCTTCGTCCGGCATCCACTCACTGGCGGGCACGGGCTTGGCGTCGGCCCAGAGATGCTCCAGATCGTAGTAGTCGTGGGCCTCCTGCGTAAAGACATGGACGATGACGCTGCCGTAGTCCAGCAGCACCCAGCGCTAGCCGTCGTGCC
>SKEO01002023.1_pt1 | contig 14828 bp, 14 predicted proteins | sample 4826801 | NCBI WGS metagenome assembly SKEO01 (sample SAMN11008807, study PRJNA524170) | human gut metagenome | biome: Human fecal sample; material: Feces; isolation source: fecal sample from pouch patient p3 | host: Homo sapiens | place: Israel: Tel-Aviv | collected 2016-02-25 | reverse complement strand
ATATGGAACCCGCACAGTTTGGACAGGCTGTCGGGATTCGCTGAGAGGCAAAACAGAGGCTCACCACAAACGGGATGTTTCCCCCGTATAAAAACACAACAAAAATGAGCCAGTCTTGAGCATCAAAAATGCGATTACACGACAACCTGTCGATCAACTAAACCCCCAGCGATTCAAATAGATCCGCCGGAGATGATTCCTATGAAGGTATCTTTTGTACGGAGAGCATTATTTGAATAGCAAAAAGGAGTTCTACCAATGTACTAAGTAACTTGTCCCTGGCAAATCTAACTCGAAAGAATGTGGTAATATGAAATTCATCTTCAGAATCTCGGTGCCGCACTCCATCAGTTAAGAGAAGGGTCAGTCCAATGTACTAAGTAAATTCGTCCCCTTGAAATAGATTCTCAGTTTCCAGTAGTTTCTAAGGAGAGTCATCCTATGAAACGTTTACTCCGAAAATGAGGAACCCCAAGGAGAAGAGGCTTATGACTCCGAAGAAGTAAGTATCCAGCCGGACGAGGGCTTGCAAACGCCTCGTCCGGCTGGTTTTATTTTGTGCTGTTTTCACCAACAGTCAACGCCTGATTTGTGCAAATTTTACGCAAGAAGGTTGAATGCCGTCCTTGTGTTTTCGTTCCTCTATGTTATAATTGTGGAAAAATATGGGAGGTGTATTCCATGGAGTCGTTCTTTTCGTTTTCCACTCTGTTCAACCTTGTGCTGACCGTTATCTGGTTCATCTCCGGCATTCGGGATCTTCAAGGCAAAGACCCGTTCCTCGATCTGCCGTTCAACCAGTATCACCGCGACCCGGAGTACCGCGCCTTCTGGCAGAAAAAGAACGGCGTGTTTTACATGCTCAACAGCATCGCCTTTCTGATCTTAGCCTTCACACCTGTTACATCGCTGCTCTACCGTATCATCTTCGGCATTGCCATCGTGGGAGACCTTCTTTATCTTGTCGCTTACGAAAGCTGGAACCATAGTGCGGATTAACAGCCGGAAAGGGGCCACCATGAATTTGAAGCTTTCGGACTGGGATTGGCTGAACGCCGCGCTGGGTGTGCTGTTTTTGTACCGCGGCATCCGGGATCTGTACAATGGCACCGGCACCGGATGGAGCACTGAGGACGAAAAGAAGCACTTCCACAAATTTTACGGCATTGCTTCGATCCTTTGCGGTGCACTCTATCTGGTCAACACCTTTCTTCCCAGGGTCGAGCCGCTGCACTCCATTTTGATGGTGGCAGCGCTCGTGTTGTGCGCTGCCCTGCTGATCTCGTATCTGTGCTATGCCCTGAGTAGGAGCGACAAAACCAAAAAGTGAGGGGTTGCTATGGAAGTCATCTGTGCGATCTTAGCCGCCCTTTTCGGCATCGGGTTCGGCATTTTTATGGCGCTGCAGCCGGAGGATGCCATTGCCCTGCGCTCCCGCAGACGGTACACGCAGGCACCCGAGCCCACGGAAGAGTACATCAAATTGACCCGGCTGGAAGGCATCGTAGTTTCGTTGCTCTGTGCCGTGCTACTGGTGGTGCTGTTGTTTGCACCTCAATAACACTTTGCAGCTTTCCTCTTGCGGATTTTTTCTCACCCTGCTACAATGAGAAAAAACGCAGGAGGTATTTTATTATGGTCAAGCATGTGATCCTTTGGCAGCTGAAGGACGAACTGTCCGACGCCGAAAAAGCCGCCGTCAAGGCAGGCATCAAGGAAGGGCTGGAAGGTCTGGCAGGCAAGGTCCCGGGCCTTGTGGAAGTGCATGTCAACATCCACGGTCTCCCCTCTTCCACCGCCGACCTGATGCTGGACACCACCTTTGAAAGCGCCGAGGCCCTCAAGGGCTACTCCGTCCATCCCGCCCATGTAGCTGTGGCCGACAGCAAGGTGCGGCCCTACACCAAGGCACGGTTCTGTCTGGATTACGAGATTTAATGTTGACAAACCCACCGTTTTTGCGTATTATAGACATAACAATGTAAATTGGCTGTGAAGAGAAGAGTACGCACCGTCTGCGCCTGACAGAAAGCCCGAAGGATGGAACCGGGCAGGCCGCGCGATGCCGAAGATGGTCTCGGAGCTGCGCAGGTGAAGATTGAGCCTGCGACGGGTGCGCCCGTTACCGCGCTGCGCCGTGCTTTTTGGCCCGGCAAAAGGCTGCGCCCGCAAGGGTGCGGCGAAGCAAGGTGGTACCACGAAAGTTTCAGGCTCTCGTCCTTGTCCGGCTCAGTCCGGCAGGATGAGGGCTTTTTTCGTCCCCCGCCAAATCAGGAAAGGAAGAGTATCAACCTATGAGTGAGCACAAGACATTCTACATCACCACTCCCATCTACTACCCCAGCGACAAGCTGCACATCGGCCACAGCTATACCACTGTCGCCTGCGACGCACTGGCACGCTTCAAGCGGATGCAGGGCTATGACGTCATGTTCCTGACCGGCACCGACGAGCACGGCCAGAAGATCCAGGACAAGGCTGCCGATGCCGGTGTGACCCCCAAGGAGTATGTGGACAAGATCGTGGCCACCGTCAAGGATCTGTGGAAGCTGCTGGACGTCAGCTACGACCGCTTCATCCGCACCACCGACGACTACCATATGGAGTCCTGCCAGAAGATCTTTACCAAGCTGTACGAGCAGGGCGACATCTACAAGGGTGAGTACATCGGCCACTACTGCAAGCCCTGCGAGAGCTTCTGGACCGACAGCCAGCTGGTGGACGGCAAGTGCCCCGACTGCGGCCGCGAGGTGTACGACGCCCACGAGGAAGCCTATTTCTTCAAGACCAGCAAGTACGCCGACCGCCTGCTGAAGCTCTACGAGGAAAACCCCCAGTTCATCCAGCCGGAGAGCCGCAAGAACGAGATGATCGCCTTCATCAAGCAGGGCCTGCAGGACACCTGTGTGTCCCGTACCTCGGTCAAGTGGGGCATCCCTGTCCCCTTCGACCCCAAGCATACCATGTATGTGTGGGTGGACGCCCTGAGCAACTATATCTCCGCCCTGGGTTACGGCAACGAGACCTACCACGATTACGACAAGTTCTGGCCGGCCGACCTGCACATGGTGGGCAAGGAGATCCTGCGCTTCCACACCATTCTGTGGCCCGCCATGCTGATGGCTCTGGACCTGCCGCTGCCCAAGCGGGTGTTCGGCCACGGCTGGCTGCTGATGAACGGCGGCAAGATGTCCAAGTCCGTGGGCAACGTCGTGGACCCCGTCATCCTGTGCGACCGCTACGGCGTGGATGCCATCCGCTACTTCCTGCTGCGTGAGATCCCCTTCGGCAACGACGGCATGTTCACCAACGAGGCCTTGATCAACCGCATCAACAGCGACCTGGCCAACGACCTGGGCAACCTGCTCAGCCGCACTGTGGCCATGTGCGAGAAGTACTTTGGCGGCACTGTGCACAATGTGCCCGGCACCGAGGCCATCGACACTGAGCTGGAGACCATGATCAACGAGCTGACCGGCAAGGTCACCGCCGACATGGACAAGCTGACCATCCCGCAGGCTCTGGTGGAGATCTTTGCAGTCATCCAGCGCGCCAACAAGTACATCGACGAAACGGCTCCCTGGGCACTGGCCAAGGACGAAGCCAACAAGCCCCGTCTGGAGAGCGTGCTGTACCACCTGTGCGAGGCTCTGCGCGTGAGCGGCATCCTGCTGAACGCTTACCTGCCCTCCACCGCACCCAAGATGATGGATCAGCTGGGTCTGGACGCCTCCGCGCTGGATCTGAGCAAGACCGTTTACGGCGCACAGGAGACCTACACCGTGCACAAGGGCGATGCCCTGTTCCCCCGCATCGACGTGGCCAAGGAGATCGCCCACCTGAAGGAAGAGGACGAGAAGCGCAAGGCTGCTGCCGAGGCCGCCAACAAGGCAAAGGCCGAGGCCGAGAAGAAGGCCGCTGCCCCCGCCGAGGAGAACGGTGTGGACTTCACCCACGAGGAAGAGATCGACTTTGACACCTTCTGCAAAGTGGAGCTGCGCGTGGCCGAAGTGCGCGCCTGCGAGAACCTGAAGGAGAGCAAGAAGCTGCTGCACCTGACCGTGTTTGACGGCGAGCGCGAGCGTTGCATCCTGTCCGGCATCGCCAAGTGGTTCAAGCCGGAGGACCTGATCGGCAAGAAGATCGGCATCGTGTGCAACCTGGCACCCCGCCCGATGATGAAGGGCAAATATGTCAGCGAGGGCATGATCTTTGCTGCCGACACCGCCGACGGCGGCTGCTCCATTGCATTCTACGGCGACGACACCCCGGTCGGCAGCCGCATCCACTAAGCCATGGAGAAAACGACGCTTTCCCGTGCGGAAAAGCTGGACCGGATCTTCGGCACCCCGGTATATGCGGTGCTGCTGGCCATCTTCTGCAATGTGCTGTGGGGCTCGGCGTTCCCGTTCATCAAGATGGGCTACCGGTTATTTGCCATTGACTCTGCCAACACGCCCTCCATCCTCTGCTTTGCAGGGGTGCGGTTCATGCTGGGCAGCTTTTTGGTGCTGCTGGGCAGTGTCCTGCTGCAGAACCGGGTGCCCCGGTTCCCCCGGGGAAAGGTGGCAGCAGAGTGCTGCGCCCTGGGTCTGTGGCAGACCACCTTCCAGTATGCCTTTTACTACATAGCGGTGGCTGCCCTCACCGGCGCATTCGGCGGCATCCTGAACAGCACCCAGAGCTTTCTGGGCGTCATCTTTGCCCACTTTCTGTATGGCAAAAACGACCGCATGACCCCCGCCAAGCTGCTGGGCTGTGTGCTGGGTTTTGCCGGGGTGCTCATCGGCACCCTCGGCAACCACGGCGGCGGCAGCAGCTGGGGCATCTTCTGCATGCTGCTGGCCACGGTCATCTTTACCCTGTCCGGCCCGTGGAACAAGGCCGTGACCAAAAAGGCCGACAGCTTTGCGGTCTGCTTTATCAACCTGTTTGTGGGCGGCGCAGCCCTGTTTGTGCTGGGCACTGCGCTGGGCGGACATCTGTGCAGTGTGAACCCGCTGGGCATCCTGGTGCTGCTGTATCTGGCCTTCATCTGCGGAGCCGGCTATGTGCTGTGGGCCCTGCTGATGAAAAACAACCCCGTCAGCCGCATTGCCATCTTCGGCTTTGTGAACCTTGTAGTCAACGTGCTGCTGAGTGCTGTGCTCAACGGCGAGCCCCTGTTCCGCTGGCAGTATCTGGCAGCTCTGGTGTTCGTGTGTGTGGGCATCTGGCTGGTGAACAAGGCACCCGCCCAAAAGGAGAAGGTATGACCGGCCCGATTTTTGACACCCATGCTCATTACAGCGCCCGCGCCTTTGACGCCGACCGCTTTGCCCTGCTGGACAGTCTGCCCGCAAAGGGCGTGGTAGGCGTGTGCGAGCAGGCCACCCACTCCGGGGACGCCCCCCGGGTGCTGGAGCTGGCCCACCGCTACCCCTGGGTGGTGGCGGCCATTGGCATCCACCCGGAAAGCCTGCTGCCTGCCGCCGACTGCGGCGAAGATGGCCCCGCCCCCACGGTGTCGGTATACGGCGGCGATTGGGCGGCCGAGATGCGCGCCCTTGCCCCCTGCTACGAGGACCCCAAGGTGGTGGCCGTGGGCGAATGCGGGCTGGACTACCATTGGCCCGTGCCCAAGGACGCCCAGCTGGCCCTGTTTGAAGCTGAGATCCGTCTGGCGCTGGAACTGGACAAGCCCATTATCGTGCACGACCGGCAGGCCCACGCGGATGTCTATGCCCTGCTGAAAAAATACCGGCCCAAGGGCATCGTCCACTGCTATTCCGGCAGTGCGGATGACGCCGTGTGGCTGGCACAGCAGGGTCTGTACATTGGCTTTGGCGGTGCCTGCACCTTCCAGGGAGCCAAGCGAGCGGCAAAAGCCATTGCCGCCCTGCCGCTGGAAGCCATCGTGCTGGAGACGGACTGCCCCTATATGGCCCCGGAGCCGGTGCGCGGCACCCGCTGCGACAGCAGCCTCATCCGCTATGTGGGCGAGTACATCGCCCAGCTGAAGGGCATTTCTGCAGAGGAAGTGTTCCGCACCACGGCCGAGAACGCCCGCCGGGTGTACGACCTGTAATATTTCCCCGCAAGATACAGGGTCTGTGCCCTGTTTCTGGATAAATCAAGCTTTAGAATCCATACTGTTATAAGGAGATTTCTATCATGAAAGCACGCATTCCCAAACACCGCGAGTTCATCATCAACTTCCCCGACAGCATCGACAACGCCAAGGCCAACGAGGGCTGGGCAAAGCTGCAGCAGATCGTGGAGGACTACAAGAAGGCCCACAACGGCGCTTCCGTCTACGCCCCCACCTTCATCGAGGACTGCGAGCCTGAGGTCAAGAAGCTGCAGGAAGAGTACGGCTTCGAGTACACCGTCGAATACGTTCAGTAATTTTTGACTAAAAAGCTCCCCTCTGTGCAATGCACGGAGGGGAGCTTTTTTGCGTTGTTTTGGAAAGACCGTCTTTTACTGTTCCACCTTGCTCAGCAGGATGCGGTCGTTGTCCAGCGTCTTGCCGGCGTTCTCGCGGAACTTTTCCAGCAGGTCGTCCACGGTCATCTGGCTGCGCTCTTCGTCCTGCACGTCGAACACGATGCGGCCCGCATCCATCATCAGGGTGCGGTTGCCCAGTTCCAGCGCCTGATGCATGTTGTGAGTGACCATCAGGCAGGTGATCTTCTTTTCGGCCACGATGTTCCGGGTCAGCTCCAGCACCTTTTCCGCCGTGGCGGGGTCCAGAGCGGCGGTGTGCTCGTCCAGCAGCAGCAATTTGGGGGTGACCAGCGTAGCCATGAGCAACGTCAGCGCCTGCCGCTGGCCGCCGGACAGCAGGCCCACCGGCTGTTTCATGCGGTCCTCCAGGCCCATGTCCAGCAGAGAGAGCTTCTCGCGGAACAGTTCCTTGTCCTTGCGGGAGATGCGGGAGAAAATGGCGTGAGGCGCGGTGCCTGCACGCAGGTAGGCCAGCGCAAGGTTTTCCTCAATGGTCATATTGGGGGCTGTGCCTTTGAGGGGATCCTGGAACAGGTGGCCGATGACCTTGCTGCGCTGGTGCTCCGGCTCAAAGGTGATGTCCTGCCCGCCCAGCACGATGCTGCCCTCGTCGGCGATGAATCCGCCGGTGATGGCATTGAACAGGGTGGACTTGCCCGCGCCGTTGGAACCCACGATGGTGGCAAAGTCCCCGGCTTCCATGTGCAGGCTCACTCCGTTCAGAGCCACCTTTTCGTTCACGGTACCGGGGTTGAAGGTCTTATGCAGGTCGTTCAACTGCAGCATTTCCATCTTACTTTCCCTCCTTTGCGGTCACAGCGCGGCGGGCACGGGCGGCATGTTTGCGCTTTTCGAAGGCAAAATGCTCCCGGATGGCCGGCATCGAGATGGCCACGGCCACGATGATGGCCGACACCAGCTTCATGGCAGCGGCCGGCACATTGAAGCGCAGGGCCACAGCCATGATAAAGCGGTACAGGCAGCTGCCGAACACCACGCCCAGAATGCGGCGCAGCATGGTGCGCTTGCCCACAAGGGTCTCGCCGATGATCAGGGAGGCCAACGCAATGGTGACCATGCCGGTGCCCACGTTGATGTCACAGCTCTTCTGGTACTGGGCCAGCAGACCGCCGGACAGCGCACACAGCGCACCGGACACGCACAGGCCCACAGTAATAGTAAAGGCCGGGTTGATGCTGGAGGCCCGCACCATGGCGGTGTTGTCACCGGTGGCCCGGATGGACAGGCCCAGCCGGGTGCCCAGGAAGCCCAGCATGGCGGCGCAGGCCAGGGCGATGATCACCCCCACCAGCACCAGCTTGTACCAGCTGCCCAGAAAGCCCAGCGACTTTTTGGCCAGCGAGAAGATGGTCTCGGTCTTGACCAGCGACATGGTGGAGGAAAAGCCCATGGCCGCCAGATTGATGGTGTACAGGCCGGTGTTGACGATGATACCGGCCATGATGCTTTCCACACCAAGGCGGGTCTGCAAAAACGCAGTGACAAAGCCGGAGCACACGCCCGCCGCCATGGCCGCCGCAAGGGCCAGAATGGGGTGGCCGGTCAGTGCTACCTGACAGGCCACCGCACAGCCCAGGGTAAAGCAGCCGTCGGTGGACAGGTCTGCGATGTTCAGGATGGAATAGCTCAGAAACAGTGCCAGCGCCACCAGAGCGTAGATACAGCCAAGCTCCAGCGCGGTCTGGATGACGTTGAGCGAAAAGATACTCGCCAGCATGTGTGTGCTCCTTTAAAATACGGTTATTTTTACACGGCCTCGCCCTCTCCGTCACGGCTCACGCCGTGCCACCTCTCCCAACGTGAGAGGCCTTGGCATTGCGGTCATGTTCCCGGTTCTGCCAAAGGCTCTCCCTTTGGGAGAGCTGACATTGCGAAGCAATGGCTGAGAGGGCGAGGTTGCTTTTCAGTTCAAGGCATAGTTAAGAGAAGTTCTGGGCCGTGGTCACTTCCACGATCTCGGTGCAGTAGGGTTTGAAGGCTTCCTTCAGGGCGTCCAGCTTGTCACCCTCAAAGCCCAGGGCGGCGGCGGTCTCGGTGTTGATGGTCACAATGCCGTTGTCAAAGGTCTGGTAGGGCATCTCGGTGGCACTCTTGCCATCGCACAGGATCTCGGCCACCATGTCGGCGGTGGCCTCGCCCAGCTGGACGTAATCCACGCCGTAACCCACGAAGGCACCGTTCAGGGCAAAGCTGTCGGCACCGGTGAAGTGCATCACGCCGGCCTCGGTGAAGGTCTCGTAGATGGACAGCTCCGCGGTCATGATGGTGTTGTCGGTGGGGGTGAACACGGCCTTGACCCCGGCAGCCACCAGGGCTTCGGCAGCCATCTGCACCTCGGCGGTGGTGGTGCCGTTCTTTTCAATGTACTGGATGCCCTTTTCGTCGCAGAAAGCCTTGGCATCGGCGATGGCCTGCGTAGAGGAATCCTGGCTCAGGTCATACAGCAGGCCGATGGTGTCGATCTCCGGGTCTGCGGCAAGGATCAGGTTCATGATGGCGGCGGTGTTCAGGGCGTCGGAGGTGCCGGTCATGTTCTCACCGCCGTCAAAGCCTGCAGCAGCGGGGTCGGTGACGGCGGAGTACACCACCGGGATCTCGGTATCTTCCACAGCGGCCAGCATAGTGGCGGCGGTGGGGGTGGCCACAGCCACGATCACGTCCACGCCATCGGCCACCAGGTCGGCGCCGATCTGGTTCAGGTTGCTCTGGTCGGCCTGCGCGTTGGCGTAGTAATCAGCGTAGTCAAAGGTGACGCCCTTTTCCTTGCCCAGCTCGTCCAGACGGCTCTCCACGGATGCCACGATCTGGTTGAGGGAAGCATGATCCACATAGTTGACGATACCCACCTTGAAGGTCTCACCGGCCACGGCGCTGGAAGCTGCCTCGGAGGAAGCGGCTGCACCGGATGCGGTGCCGGCGGTGGAAGACGCTGCGCCGCCGCAGCCGGTCAGAGCCAGCGCGGAAACGGCGGAAGCTGCCATAGCGGCCTTCAGGAAGCTGCGGCGGGAGATCATGTTCATGGTTTTCATAGTGGTTAACTCCTTTCCCGGAGCGGGCGGCATAAAAAAGACCCGCTCCCTTTGCGGGACGGGTCTTTCCAAAATAAAAACGACCCTGTCCCTGTGTGTTATCCACAAGGACAGGATCGATAAAATACGATTCTGCGGTGCCACCTTGCTTGCCCTGCTGTGAACGCAGAGCCTCTCACGGAGAGCCAACACTCCCCTGCCCTGTAACGGAGGCTTCCGTCCCAAGCTACTGGGGAACTTTCCCGTTTGCCCGGCCCTCGGCGGCCCACGAAACTCTGCCCCGCTCTCGCCCGTTTGCACTGTCCGGGCTCACTGCAGATGCGCTGTGCAGGTTCTCTTCCGCCTCATCGGTTTGATTGCATTATACACTTTATCTGCGTAAAGTCAAGAGGCAATGCAAAAATTTTTTTGCAGGTTTCCGGCAAAGTCACACTTTGTTCTTTTTACGCTTGCGCCACACAAAGTATGCCGTGTACACCAGCCATACCGGCAGGGCGGCCAGCGTCACCGTGCGGCTCAGGGCAAGGCCGTCGGCCTGATACACAAAGTCGATGCTGCTGGTGCCCGCCGGGCACAGCACCGCCATCATACCGTCATCCACCCGCACAATGTCGGTCTGCTCCCCATTGACATAGGCCGTGAAGCCGTCATCGTAGGGCACCGAGAAGAACACGAGGTTTGCATTGTCCAGCGTGATCTCCGCGTGGAAGCCGGCATTGTTCATCTGGAACATGCTGCACGCCTGGGCGCGGCGGTCGGCACAGTCCTGCACATAGGCTTCATAGGTCAGCTCGCTCTGCTTTTCGGTGGGCAGCTCGGCGAGGTATTTGCCGTAAACGGCAGCGTCCTCATCACTGAGCACCATTGCCCGCATCAGCAGGTTTGCGCGGGAGTTCTTGTTCGCCTGCCCGTAGGTCTCCTCGGTCACATAGTAATCGTATGTAAATCCCATGGGAACGTAATTTTTATTCTTGTACAGCACAAAACCGTCCAGCTCGTCATAATAGGCCCAGCCGTCGTCGGCCTGGCTCTCAAAATCCGCCTGCTTTTCCGGCGTGGTGATGAGGTATTCCACACTCAGCAGGCCCCGCAGGGCATAGTCGGAGATGTCCGGCTCACTGCGCACATCCCGCTTGACGCCCAGGGCCGGGTAAAAGCTGAGGATGCTGGGGGCCGCCGTGCTGCCGAAATATTGCAGGCAGCTCTTGTCCAACCACATGCCGATGTTGTCGTGGATCTTGTAGGTGTCCACGCGGTAATCGCCTTCCGGCAGATCCTCCTTCAGCAGCAGGGCGTTGTTGTCCTGCTCCACAAGATCGCTGTCGGTGTACCATTGGCCGAACTTGCCGATGCCGATGTGCACCATACTGAACACGCAGGCAAAGGCCACCACCGCCGCCGTCATGCGCTGGGCAAAGCGGCTGTCTGCCCGCCATTTCTGGCAGATCAGACGGTAGAGCAGCAATCCGGCCAGGCCAAAGCCCAGCACCACGAAATACTGGCCGGGGTTCTTGAGCACACCCAGCGACCAGGTGCCGGTGTCGTTGGCCAGCACGGGCACCAGTGCAAAGGCCAGCGTAGCCAGCATGATCCAGCCAAGGCCCCGGGCCGGGGTGTCCAGATCGGTGTTGTGATCCTCCAGTGCGTTCACCGTCATGGCGGCAAGGATGAGCACCGGCATATAGTACCAGCGGGCATAGTAGCTGGAGTTGAGAGCGTAGAATGCGCTGTTCAGGATGGGCACCAGCGCGCACACGGCGCATACCGCCACAATGCGCTTTTTGCTGTCGCCGCGGCGGGCACGCCAGTAGGCCAGCGCACCTGCCAGACTGCACAGGGGCAGATAGGCCGACATGCTGGTCCACTTGATGACGCCTTCCGACCAGATGGAGGTCAGGTAGGGAGAATCCGGCGGCATCACCCAGCTGAGCAGGATGGCCAGATACTGCTGCACCTTGCCGTAGGTCAAAAAACCCCATCCGGACGAAAGGTCGATGGTGCGCGGGTTCTGCAGCAGGCTCAGCACCGCCGGGACCAGCAGCAGGCAGCCCATGGCCACACCCAGCAGGCTTTCAAACGCCAGCTGCACAAACCGCTTCACGGTCAGGCGGTAATCGCCGGTGGTGAGTTTGCACACGAAGTAGATGGCCAGGAACACCACCTGCCCGGCAAAGAAGAAGTAGTTGTTGAGCAGGTTCACCGCCACCCAGAAGGCAAACAGCCCGTGACGCTTGTTGTACATGGCCTCGTCCAGCGCCCACAGCAGGTACGGGAACAGCGCCACCACATCCACAAAGTGGTTGAAGAACACGTTGTACACCGCAAAGCCGGACAGTGCATACAGGCAGGCACCCAGCACGGCGTAATCCCAGTTCTTGACGTAGCGCTTCAGGTACAGGTACGTACCGCCGCCCGCCACGCCGAACTTGAGCACCAGCAGCGGCACCATCAGGTAGGGCAGCCACCGCTGCGGGAACAGCAGCGAGAACCAGAAGAAGGGCGAGCCGTACAGGTAGAAGGAGTAAGCATTCATGGCACCGCTGCCCAGGTCCGTTGCCCAGGAGAAGGTGTTGCGGGGTGCCCCGGCAAAGGTGCTGTCCGGGTAGCCTGCCCCCTTCAAAAAGCCGTTCATGTACCGGTAAAAGCTGATCTGCTGGCTGTTGAAGTCGCCTGCATAGTGGAAAAATCCGCCGTCCATGATGTAGAACGGCAGGAAAAAAACGGCTGCGGTGAGCGCACACAGCACCACCGCCCGCCAGAACCGATCCTTTTGCTGCCCGGGCAGCCGCAGCTGCCGGGACATTCCGAATTGTTCCATGGGACCCTCTTTCTCCGCCGATGGGCGGAAGCTGCTTTTTTATCAGTATACCACGCAATGCTGCCCGGAAAAAGGACATTTCTTCACCCCTGCCCCTTGACAAGCGCCCGCCGGGCAGGTATGGTGGAGAAAAAAACTGAGGGAGGAAACATTGCCATGCTGTATCCGTTCAATGCCCTGCTGGCACGCATGAAGTACATCACCCGCTGGAGCCTGATGCACTCCACCCGGGCCGAGTCGCTCAGTGAGCACACCTGCGACACTGCCCTGCTGGCCCATACCCTGTGCCTGATTGCGCGGCGGTACACCGGCACCCCCTGCCGCCCCAAAACGGTGGCGGTAGCGGCGCTGTACCACGATGCCCCGGAGATCATCACCGGGGACCTGCCCACGCCGGTCAAGTATCACAGCGCCACCCTGCGCGACGCCTACAAGGCCATGGAGCGGGAAAGCGTGGCCAGCATGACGGCCATGCTGCCGGACGAGCTGGCCGAAGAGGTCGCGCCCTTCCTCACCGGAGAGCTGCTCACGGCAGAGGAAGCCAAGCTGCTCAAGGCTGCCGACCGGCTGAGTGCCCTGGTCAAGTGCCTGGAAGAGCAGCGCAGCGGCAACCACGAGTTTGACGCGGCACTGGCCCAGCAGAAAGCCGCGCTGGAAGCCATGCACTGCCCGGAGGCCGACTGGTTCATGGCCCACTGCCTGCCCTGCTACACCCAGAATCTGGATGAGCTGACCCGGCAGGACGGATAATATTTTTTACGGGAACGGCACTTCCCGCACGTCGTCGGGGTCCAGGCCAGCCTTGCGCTGCTCTTCAAAGACAGCGTCGATCAGCTCGTCCAGATCTTCCAGATGGGTCAGGGTGCAGCAGTAGCGCCGCAGGGCGGCAGCGCCCTTCAGCCCCTTCATATAGTGCATGGTCTGGGCACGGGCCTGCGGCATCGCCACAAATTCCCCCTTCTGCTCCACCATCTCTTCCACCTGACGGCGCAGGGCATTCATGCGGGCCTGCAGATTGGGGGCCTTGGGTTCCGGGGTGCCCTCGATGGCGGCATTCACCCGTTCAAACAGCCACGGGTCGCCCAGCGCAGCACGGGCGATCATCACGCCGTCGCAGCCGGTCTGCTGCATCATGGCCACGGCGTCCTCGGCCGAATGGATGTCGCCGTTGCCCAGCACCGGCACATGGACTGCCTGCTTTACCCGGGCAATGATCTCCGGGTCGATGCCCGGGGTGTACATCTGCTCACGGGTGCGGGCGTGTACCGCAATGAGGGCGGCACCTGCCTGCTCGCAGGCCTTTGCGCACTCCACGGCGGTCACATGGTCGGCGTCCCAGCCCTTGCGCATCTTGACTGTGACCGGGCGGCTGGTGTGGGCCACTACCTGCTCCACGATGCGGCCGCAGCGGTCCGGATCCAGCATCAGCTTGCTGCCCGCGCCGCCGGACACGATCTTGGGGGCCGGGCAGCCCATGTTGATGTCCACAAAGTCGAACTCATACTGTTCCATAGCGGCTGTGGCTTCGCCCATGATCTGGGGCACCTCGCCAAAGATCTGCACGCCATAGGGTGCCCCGTTGGGTTCTGCCTTCAGCAGGCTGACCGTCTTATGGTCGCCGTACACCAGTGCCCGGCTGGACACCATTTCGCTGACCGTAAAGCCTGCGCCGTGCTGCGCCATCAGGCGGCGGCAGGGGGCGTCCGTAAAGCCCGCCATTGGTCCGAATACTGCCCGATGGGGCAGAACGATGTTTCCGATTTTCAAAGGTTCCATTGGTGTTCCTCGATTGTTCTGAATGACCAGAGCGAAAACGATTTTGAATTGCCTCCGCTGCGCTCTGGCAATCACAGCGGAATTTTGTTTTTATAAGAGCAATTCCGGGCAGCCTGCAGGCTGCCCGGAATTGCATTTTCACAAAAAAGGCTGCAACCGTAAAATGCAGGTTTCACGCAAAGCCGTTTCTGTCTGCTTATACTCCGGCCATCTGTCCGGTGTTTTACATCTTCTCCGGCACAGTGATCTTGAACATGGTCAGCACATTGAAGATGACGTTCTTCACGCCGATGCACAGAGCCAGACGGGCCTGCTGCACGGCAGAGTCTGCGCCCTGGATACGGCAGCTGCCGTAGAAGCGGTGGAAGGCACTGGCCAGATCAATGACAAAGCGGTTGATGCGGCTGGGGTCGTACTTCTCGGCTGCCATGACGATCTCCTGCGGGAAGGCTGCCAGCATGCGGATCAGGTCCATCTCGGAGGGCTCGGTGAGCAGGGTAGCGTCCACCTGCTCGGCACCGGCAAACTGCACGCCCTCGCTCTCCATCTTCTTCAGGATGGAGCAGATGCGGGCATGGGCATACTGCACATAGTACACCGGGTTGTCGTTGTCGGTCTTGACGGCCTGGTCCAGGTCAAAGTCGATGCCGCTGCCGGCATCGTGCATGTTGAACAGGAAGCGTGCACTGTCGATG
>SKEO01002018.1_pt1 | contig 14866 bp, 12 predicted proteins | sample 4826801 | NCBI WGS metagenome assembly SKEO01 (sample SAMN11008807, study PRJNA524170) | human gut metagenome | biome: Human fecal sample; material: Feces; isolation source: fecal sample from pouch patient p3 | host: Homo sapiens | place: Israel: Tel-Aviv | collected 2016-02-25 | reverse complement strand
GCTATTATGAAACACAGGCGGATGACAGACATATACTGTTTGAGTTTCACTGCAAGGATACCGGAGTTGGGATGAGTAAAGAATTTCAGAATCATATTTTCGAACCATTTACTCAGGAAACAGGCGGTGCAAGATCTGTTTATGGAGGAACAGGACTTGGTATGCCAATTACAAAAAAACTGGTAGAGAAAATGGGCGGTACAATTAAGTTTAAAAGTGAGAAAAATGTAGGAACCACATTCATGGTACAGCTTCCATTCCTTATTTCTGCTGATATGAAGCAGGCAGAAAGCCAGGAAGACGATGTATCAATTGAAGGTATGAGAATCCTTTTGGCCGAAGACAATGAATTGAACATGGAAATTGCGGAATTCCTTCTGACAAATGCAGGAGCAGAAATTACAAAGGCTTCAAACGGTAAAGAAGCTGTTGAAGCATTTGAAAAATCAGGTGTTGGTGAGATCAATGTAATTCTGATGGATATTATGATGCCAGTTATGGATGGTCTGGAAGCCACCAGAGAAATACGCACAATGAACAGAAGTGATGCATCTGCTGTTGCGATTATAGCCATGACAGCAAATGCCTTTGCAGAAGACAAGAGTAAAGCGTTGAAAGCCGGAATGGACGAATATCTTACCAAACCGCTGGAGTCAGAAAAACTGATTCGTGCCTTAAGCAGATATAAATACAATTAACAATAACATAACAGTAACATTCTTATTAGTCTGATTCAGCTATAGAAACAGGGTGTGGTGCGGAATGATTATACGCAAATTTATTAAAATAAAAGATGATAAAAGAAATAAAAGGATATATAAAAAAAGAATTGACAATTGTATTCTACAGTTGTAGAATACAATTAACTTCTACAGATGTAGAAAATAAAATTCTAGGAGAATCCACGATGAAGACAAAATTTATGACACTTATGACGGTAGCAACACTTGGGATTTTTTCAGCTGCAACGGTTATGGCAGCAGGAAATAACGATTTCTATACACAGCCGCCGGCTGGATCTGAATGGGAAAAAGCAGATACTGAAGGTACCTATGCAAGCTATACGAACGGAAATGATTATGTAAATATCTATAAATATTCACTGGAGGATGTCAAAACAGGGATTGCCAAATGCAATGACACATACGATGCCTGCTATCAGACAATTTATTCAGAGGGAAACAGCCTGTATATGGCAGTGGGATATGCAAAAGATGCAGATGACATCAGTGACGTCAGAAAATTTGTAGAATATATTTCTTATCCTGGAAATCCTTCACTTACCAGACAGGAGAATGAAAACCAGACCGATGATTCTTCTGATGATTCTGATAAGGCAACTACAGATACTGCCAGTCAGAAGTCAGGAGGAGATTCAGATTCCTCCGATACAGAAGAAAATGCTTCTGCAAAATCCTCGGACAGCAATGATGATTCCGATATCCTTACTACCTCACCAATGACATTAGTTGACAGTGATGGAAATACCATTGAGATTAATTACATTCTTCACAAAGATTATTCTTGTGAATATCGTGGAGATGATGGAATGAACTATACCGATAATGGGGATGAAACTTATACCGACGAAAATGGAAATACCTACTCAGCTCTGAATGATGACACTCATCATCTGGGACATACGTTGGAACAGCATGACCTTCAGGATGCAAACGGTAATACTGTGACGGTTACGGAAACTACAAATGGTGATTATTATTTCCAGGATGAAAATGGTACAGGATTTACGGACAATGGAGACGGGACATGGAGTGATGAAAATGGCAGCAGTTATACAGAAATAGACTGATAGTGGTCAGTAGCTGCAGGAATGGCAAGGGCATTTGCAAATTGTGCAAAAGCCCTTGCCATTTCCGTGAACCGTGGTAAAATAGAGTTATTCCTACATTTGTAGAAAATATGTAACAGGAGGTATGAAAAAGTGAAAAAAACTTACCAGAGACTTCCGGAATCAGAGTTGGATATTATGCTCGTTCTTTGGAATAATACTCCGCCAATGACCAGACCGGAGATTGAGAAAGTGATCACTATGAAGAAAAAACTTGCATCAACAACAATTTTGTCATTGCTGACCAGATTGGAGAACAAAAATTTCGTGGAAGTGACGAAACAGGGAAAAATGAATCTGTATACACCCTTGGTTTCGCAGTCAGATTATCAGGCACATGAAAGCCAGAGTGTTCTTGAGAAACTTTATGGGAATTCACTAAAAAAGTTTGTAACTTCACTTTATCATGGAAAGAAGATCAGCTCGGAAGAAGTCCAGGATCTCAGTGAATTTCTTAAGAACCTGGAGGACAGGGAGGAATAGCAAATTATGGAGGTTCTTATTCTGCACATTCTGAAACTGAATATTATTGCAGCAGTAGTAATTTTACTGGTAAAAGTGCTTGCGACTCTGTTTAAAGGACGTGTATCAGCGAGATGGAAGTACTTTATCTGGCTGTTGATTACGATAAGCCTTTGTGTTCCGGTGCGCCTTCCGGCGAATCTGGCACTGGTGGATTTCAAAGTACTTAGAAGCAGTCAACAGAATACGCAAAACCCGAAGATAACGGATTACGCAGTCAGACCAGAGGAAAGTCAGAAGATAACAGAAACCGTATTATCTGCGAGCAATGACATGAAAAATCTGACAGAAATCCCGGAACAAAAGAGAACTGTCAGGTACGAATCAGATAAATGGCTGGGAATTGTGGCTGTGATTTTTGTTGCTGTCTGGCTGAGCGTAGCGGTACTTAAACTGACAGGAGAATTGCTGGCATATTATTTTTCTATAAGGAATCTGGAACGGATGAGTCTACAGGTAAGTGATACGGTGAGTATTCAGATGTACCGTGCAGCGTGTCAAAAGAAGCACGTACGCAGAATACCGGAGCTCAGGCAAAACGCAGGTCTTACCACACCGCTTCTTGCAGGACTTTTACATACAAAATTGTATCTACCAGCAACCGGGTATTCAGCAGAAGAAAGAAAACTTATCTTTTACCATGAACTTACACATTATTGCCATCGGGATCTCTGGTATAAGATGCTCCTTCGAATCTGTGCATCGATATACTGGTTCAATCCCTTTCTTCTTATCATGCTGAAAGAAGCGGATAAGGATATTGAAAATCTGTGTGATACAGCGGTTGTTCGCAGAGTTAATAAAAAGGAACATAAATTATATCGACAGCTGCTTCTCAGGACAGTGGCCATGGAAAATCAGATTCCATATGTGACAGCAAGTCTTAATGACAGCGAAATGGTGTTTAAAGATCGGATTCTGTATATGGTGAACATTCGGAAACTCCGCAAAGGAATTCTTCCGGGAATTCTTGTGACGCTGCTGCTTGCAGGCGGTAATCTGGTATTTAATGTCTCTGCCGGGACAGATACAGTTTCAGTAGAGACGGAGAAGTCTGGTATTGAAAAAAATGCAGATCCAGAGAAAAATAATGTACCGGATTATGCACCGTTTTCTGAAATGGTAACTATGCAGAAAGCTGCTGAAACACAGGACGAAGGAGGAGTGACAGAGAATACAGATACAGAGGATTCTGTAGACGAAGAGGAAAAAGCGGATGCGGAAACAAATGATGAACCTGCCATGGAAAACAGCGGACAGGTAAGTGAAACGACCGATGATGGAATTACCTCTGACAACAACGGGTCTGTTTCATCTTATGAAAATCTGCCAGCAGGCGTACCATATACCAGTGGATTCACTACTACTTCCGGTGTAGCATCAATTGTAGCACCGGGTGGAGGAGATGAAGAATCCAGAGTTCTTTACGATAACGGAGATGGGACCTATTCTGATTATTATGGGAGCCGATACAGTTATCAGGGAGATGGAAACTGGGCAGATGCTAATGGCAATTCATATCGTACCTGGAATGACGAAGATTATTATTCCGGAAACCAACTGGAACAGCATGAACTCCAGGGCAGTAACGGTACCGTTACTGTAAAAGAAACAACAAACGGAGATTATTACTATTGTGACGCAGATGGGGTCGGATACACAGACAATGGTGATGGCACCTGGACGGATGAGAATGGGAACATCTATACAGAATAAAGGATTTGTCCGATCGATGCATATTCAAATGATATTATTTCAGAAGAGGTATTGTATATGACCTACAATTTAGTAGAAATTCAGAAAAGACAGGAATCTACTGACAAATTTGTTCAGAAAGTTGGTAAAACTTTATGGCATTACACTTCTTTTCCAGCCTTGGATGGAATTTTAAGGAAAAAAGAGATTTGGTTTGGCAGCGCAACGAATGTGAATGATGCAAAAGAAGTGATTGGGTTTATTGATAACCTGAAGCAGAACATTGAGAACGGTCTTACCCAAAACAATATAAAACCCAAATGTGATGTTGATAAAATATTTAAAGAAATATATGACAGAACATCGCAAAAACACCTTTTTATGTTCTGTTTGTCACAGGCATTAGACGATGCAGCTCAATGGGACCGCTATGCCGATCATGGACGTGGTGTTGCAATAGAATTCAATACCGAAGCATTGCACAACCTGTTATATTATCATGGGATGATCATTGGCGAACAGTATTATACTCAGGAGACCAGGGATCATGAATTATACAAATTATTGTCTTCATATATTTCCACTGGAATTCTGGAAGGATTTTCCAACTTAGATGGATTCATTGATAATTTAGCATTATGTGCCCTTATTCACAAACATCCTACATTTACTGCTGAAAAGGAAATCCGAATCGCACCATATTTTGTAACGGACAACGATTCTCATATCGAATACAAAACATTCAATATAATAAAAGAGTTCTACATTTTAGATTTACAAAAAGTCTTAGAAACAGAAAATATGCACAGGGAAGATATTATCAATTCAATTATTATCGGACCACGTTCATCCCAGAATCCAAAAGATTTGGAAAACTACTGCAGACATCTTGGGTTGCATAAACTGGCTCAAAATATAAAAGTATCTGATTGTCCATTGCGTTAATAGATAAGAGGTTCCACTTACAGTGTGGAATCTCTTTTTCTGTCGAAACTCATTTAATGATTTTTGTTGTTGTCGGTTGCTTCATATAGTACACTGTCGTTATAATTATTAACCGGCAATGGAAAGAATGAGGAAATCGTATTGGATACCACAGATTACACTTCATGTGCAGAGATCGAAGAAGCAAAGAAAGCGTTTTTCGAAACCAAAAGGAATCGAAAAACGCTTTTTCATATATGACATATAAAAAATGGGATCATAAACGATAGCATATTATTGGCGAATATCTACCAGTCCCTTTTTCAGTATATATTCAGAGAACTCATACGAAGCTCCGTCCCCAGTCATATTCAGATACAGATTTTTGAGGTCTCTTTCATTTACGATCCAGGCCATGTTCAGCTGCACACTTTCGCCTGGTTTTATAGAGGAAATGTAGTTTCCACCGTTGCCATAATTTTCAGAGACGCTATAATATACCATTCCCCCTGTCTTTGCCACGCCGGCCCAGCTAATGTAGTCATAGCCATCGCCGGCCTGTTCTGTTGGAATGTAAAGCTGTACTTTTCCATTTTCCTTAGTCAGGGTCAGTAAAGCACCAAGATAAAGCATATGGTCGATTTCCTCATTTGAATGATTGGTATAGGTAACTGTAACATAGACCAGCTTCTGGTTCACTTCCTCCGACTTTACAATTTCATCCAGGGAATCGATTCCGTCGCCAGACTTCACATAATTCAATGTGTTTGTAGATAGCTTTCCATCAGCATCAATGGCTTCCGCCCATTCTTGCGGTATTTTGTCCGGATCGAGAAGCTGAAGATCATCAGAAATTTGAACAGAATCTACCTTTGCGGAAATCGTTTTTTCCAGATATTCACCATTTGTGTTTTCACCAATCACATCCAGATCAAAGGTGTCACCAATTTGGTAAATAGGCAGTTTTTTCTCATTTACAGAAGTACTTATTTCATCATTATCATCTTCTGTCTTTTCAGATATCATCTCTCCGCTCCATGTAGGCAATCCGGCGGTCTTTACCATAGTCGTGTTTCCCTCGATCACCAGATTCTCTGCAACTTTTATGGCTTCATCCTTTGGCACATCATCTCCGATGTAGATCATAAGCACACGATATAAATCCGGGCAGACAAGATAAATTCTCTGGTTAAGAGCCCCGCTTTCGGTAATGCTATTATATTTGAGATATATCCCCTGGTATTTCCCAAATGTACGCTCTTCACTATCAATAACATTCTGATCCTGTACTACCTGTCCCAGATCATTTTTATCCAACAGGACAAATGAAAAACTGAACCCGCCAGTCAGGCCATGCTCAGGATATTGGAGATGGTACTCGTCAATCCAGCTCATGCCCTCCGGAACATATTTAGCAGACAGATCTACCTCTGGGACCTCATCTGGAAGCGCGGTTTTCTTTACTGCATCACCAGCATCAATTTTGACTGAAACACCATAAGAACCCTGTTTTTCCAAAAACCAGTGATACAGATTTACTCCTGCATATACTGCCGTGGAAACTGCCAGTGCACACACAGCTGCCACTGCAGCAACTTTCGGAGCTGTCCATCGTTTTCTTCTTCGCAGATTCGACACTTTATTATTCGCCAGCTGCTTTGCCACCTCATTTTGAATCATATTATGGATAAAATCCGGTGTTTCGGGAATATCGTTTTTCATATCTTCTAATCTCATATTGACACCTCCTGTAATTCCTGCCTTAATTTTCCTCTTGCCCTTGCAAGTCTCTTTTGAACAGCACCTTCCGATATTTCAAGGATCTGGGCGATTTCTTTTACACTGAAATCTTCTATATAGTATAGAATAACGGGTAAACGCAGTTCCTCTTTTAAGGAATTTACGGCTGTATACAATTCACTGTAATTCTTTGTTTTTTCTGATTCCGGTTCCTGTCTGTCAGCCAGATTTTCCAATGGGATAAATTTACTGGATTTACGCACAAGGCTGTAACATTCGTTGATTAAAATACGGATTAACCAGGTCCGGGCATAGTTATCGTTTTTTAATGTACCGACGTTGGAAAAAGCCTTCACAATTGTATATGGGTAAGAAGTAAGACAGGTGTATCATGTCAACAGAAGGGAAAGATTTATTTCTTCTATTATTAAAAAAATAAAGTTTATTTGGGGATATTTTGAAAAACTGTACGTCTAATCTATGTAAATGAAAATTGCCGGCCGGCTAAAGAAGGTGGTGTTAAAGTGACCAAAGAAGAATTAGGGACGTTGATTCTCAATTCAGAGAGACAATTGTATTCTACTGCCAAAACAATTTTAATTAACGATCAAGATTGTGCGGATGCTATTCAGGAAACGATTGTTAAGGCATTTTCAAAGATTGGAACTTTGAGAAATGACAAATATGCCAAGACTTGGTTGATTCGTATATTGATCAATGAGTGTTATACTCTTTTGAGAAAGTCGAGTAAACTTGTTTCTTTGGAAGGGATGAGTGAAATGACAGAAATTGAGACAGATCAGAGAACTGACTATAGCGACTTGTACAGAGCCGTAAATTCTTTGAAAGAAGAATTACGAATGCCAGTTATTCTGTACTATATTGAGGATTTCAACATAAAAGAGATTGCGCAGATTCTTGAGATAACCGAGGGAGCAGTTCAAAAAAGACTTGCCAGAGCACGGGGAAAGCTTAAGCGTAATTTACAGGAAAGTGAGGAGTTGACAGTATGAGGTTAGAAGATATGAAAAAAGATATTCCTGAAACTCCGGAGTTCATCCACACGATGATCCAAAGCGAAGTGAAAAAACAGCTTCAGGACACGAAGGTGGTTAATATTCAGACAAGGAGAGTGAAAAAATGGACAGGTGCCAGAGTGGCTGCAGCAATAGCCGTATGTGTATTGGTTACATCGACCATAGTCTATGCAGGTGCCAAATTATATCATATGTTTTTAGAAAAACAAGGAGCCTACAGTATCGTAACGGGAATTAAGGCGGATGGCAGCACAGGGAAAATTAATCTTCCTGAAAAAATTCATGATATAGATATCTCAGCAGGATATATTCCAGAAGGTATGGAATGGATTGATGAATTTCATCTGGAATATCCTGAGCATGATCGAACCGGAGGATTCAGCTTTGCATCTGTGCTTTTAGACGAGGATGATTTGAGCAAAGTAATGCAAGATAAGAATGTTGTTGACTGTGAGGAACGAACTTTTGGCAATTATGAAGGTGTATATCTTAAATATAATGACCTGGCAGAGGATGGATCTTTTAATCAAAGGATTTACCTTCTTCGTCCAGATGTATATCGTGTAATTACTGTTTATATCGGTGATGATATTTCAAAAGAGGATGCCATTAAAGTGGTAGAAAACCTTGTAATCACTGAAAATGATACAATGATTGAAACCGCTGGTTTGTATACGTGGAGCGAAATGGTATCCCCTGAAGAATCATCGGGAGAAGCAGTGATGACTTCTATTGCAGATAATAAATTGCTAATGCATCAGATTGGTGAAGTGTTTGATATATCAGCATCTGGTGAAGACAGAGATGGCAACTATATTGAAAATGATAAAATTTCAGTTTGTGTTGATGCTGTTCAGGTGGAGGACAATCTGCAGCTGCTTGGTCAGAATAATGTGCCGGAAGAATGGACTGATGCAGTTGGAACTGATGGAAATTTAGTAAATAATACGCTGTCTTATATTAAGTCCGGTAATGGCATTGATTCAGTGGATGAGATTGTAAAAACAGAAAGTGTGAAACAAAAGCTCGTCTATGCGACAGTTACTTATACCAATAAGTCAGATGAAGAAATTAACCATATGCTTTATATTGGTACATTGCTGTTGATGGACCATGAAGATGGATCATATCAAATTTACGATCCGACAGAACAGTCCGGAGATGACTACGATCGTGTTATATGGGATGGTGTTGCACGTACAGCTGAAATGACATACAACAGTATATCAGAGGATTATGGAAATGGAGGAAACTATATTTCTTCATTAAAACCTGGTGAGAGTATACAGGTGAATATGGCATGGATCGTAAATGAGAATGACTTGAATAATATGTATCTGAATCTTAACGGTGATGGAGCTGCATATGAGTTTTCAGATTCAATGTTAAAAACAGGATTGGTGGACATATATCAGTAATGAAAATCTTATTATAGAGAAGAGGCTGTCCGTAGTGGGCAGCTTCTTTTAGATGCAGCGTTCGGTACGGATTGCTTAAAAACATCATTCCAGATGCTATACTCTATCATTAACCTGCCAAACATCAATCTGGGACAGTTGCAGATAATTCTTGCCGCAGCAGGCTTGCTCTCCGTATTAGCAACGGTTAGCTGTACGCTATTCCTGTCTGCGAAGTTTAAAGATACCCTGACGGTTTTACTGATCTCTATTGTGGTTCTTTTCATGCCGCTTTTTGCTTATGTGGCGATGGGAGCAACATGGTTCTCCACCATACTTCCATCTGCCGGAATTGGTATGCAGAACAATTTCCTTTATCAGCTGGCGAATTTCAACTATCTGCATATCGGTGGAATGAGCTTCTGGACACCGTATGGATTTCGGCAGGAATTGAATAACTGTGCGTCGCATTCTCGTTACTTAGTGATGAGTTAGGCGCACTTTTTTTAAAAAACGAGCAGAACAAATGTTTGCAAACACTTCTTGCATATGATATAATATAAACATGGAGAAAAATATGTTTAATATCAATAATAATGAACTTTCATATGGTAGAGGATATGTGTATTCCCTACAGTACCATCTGGTATGGTGCACAAAATATCGGAAAAAGGTTTTAAAAGATGGTATTGATGCAGAATGCAAAGAAATGCTCTGTGATCTTGCAGAAGAATATAAATTTCAGATTCTGGCTATGGAGGTTATGCCGGATCATATCCATCTGCTTGTAGACTGCAGACCACAGTTTTATATCTCTGATATGATCAAGATCATGAAGGGGAACATTGCCCGGCAGATGTTTCTTGCGCATCCAGAACTGAAGAAGGAGCTTTGGGGAGGGCATCTGTGGAATCCATCTTATTGTGCAGTAACGGTGAGTGACAGGAACAGGGAACAGGTATGTTCTTATATCGAGGGGCAAAAAGAAAAGCAGTAACCTGAAAGAACCCGTATTTTATATTTGTAAGAAAGAGGAAAAAAGATGAGGACAGTATCCAGTTATGGTGTAGAACTGCGAAAACAGAATATTCCGATCCGCCAGACACTGGATATTTATCGTTCTGCGGTCAGTTGTCTGATTGAGATCTATGCCCAGACATGGGATGAACTGGCAGTGATCACGGAACCTAAAAAACGTTTCAACACGGCAGAACATCTGGTGCATACCACCAAAAAGAACCAGGCAAGGTTTGATTTTGACCTGCGATTTCCAAAGATGCCTTCTTATCTCAGAAGGGCGGCTATCCAGCATGCCCTGGGAAGTATATCCTCATATAAGACAAGGCTGGAACTGTGGGAAAAAACGGATCAGAAAGGCGGCAGGCCGAAGCTGGTGTGTGATAATCATGCCATGCCGGTATTCTACCGAGATGTGATGTATCGTGAGGATACAGAAGAAAAAGATGGAGCGTGCCTGAAACTTTATGATGGTCATGACTGGAAATGGTTCCGGGTCAGCCTCAGCCATACAGATATGGAATATCTCAGAAAGAACTGGGCAGGAAAAAGAGCAACAGCTCCCGTGTTGGAAAAAAGGCATCGTAAATACTTTCTGCGTTTTTCTTATACAGAAGAGGTGCTGTTTACAAAGACACCTGTAAAAGAACAGGTCATCTGCAGTGTGGATTTAGGACTCAATACGGATGCAGTCTGTACCATTATGCGGTCAGATGGAACTGTCCTGGGAAGAAAGTTTATTGATTTTCCCAGTGAAAAAGACCGGATGTACCGTGTGCTGGGACGGATAAGCAGATTCCAGCGCGAGCATGGCTCCGCACAGGTGAAAAGCAGATGGGCCTACGCGAAGCGTCTTAACACAGAACTTGGAAGAAAGATTGCAGGAGCAGTCACAGGATATGCAGAAGAAAACCATGCGGATGTGATCGTGTTTGAGTATCTGGAAATAAAAGGAAAGATATCCGGAAGAAAGAAACAGAAGCTGCACCTGTGGAGAAAAAGGGATATCCAGAAAAGATGTGAACATCAGGCACATCGCAGAGGGATGCGGATTTCCAGGATCTGTGCGTGGAATACCAGCAGACTTGCCTGTGATGGGTCGGGAACGGTTGCCCGCGACCCGGGCAATCATAGTTTATGTACATTCCAGAATGGAAAAAGATATAACTGTGATCTTTCAGCGTCCTATAATATTGGAGCAAGATATTTTATACGGGAATTCTTAAAACCCCTTCCGGTAACGGAAAGGTCTTTGCTGGAGGCAAAAGTCCCTTCAGTAAAGCGTAGGATCTCATGTGTATATGCGGACTTAAGAGAACTATTTTCAGAAATGGAACTCTTAAGAGCAGCATAAACACAGGCAGATATACAGCGGATTACCTGCAGTGTGGGAACCTGCCATATCTGGCATGGAAAAAAGCGCATGACTGCGCATATCCTAAGCTACAGGCGTATCCGCCGATATTTAGCCTTGTCGCTTAAAGCGACTGAGGAGCATGTGACTTTAGTCATGTGAGATCCACAAAGCATAGAATCAATGATAAGATAAATCTGTTTTATTGACTCCATATTTTGTACAAAGGAGAGAATGTGTATGAGAAAGAAAAGTAAAAGTGCAGCGATACTGGCTGTGGTCATGGCGATGACACTGGCAGGAAGTTCCGCAGTATATGCTGAGGAGAATTCTTCTGCGAAAACAGCTGAAACGGATGATAATGAAAAGGAAGACACGAGAGCAGCAGAGAATGAACCTGCTCCATGCAATGAAGGCGAACATGAGCTTATAGAAAGCAAAGTTGTTCTGCCAACCTGCACAGAAAGAGGTTATACGATCTACAAATGTAAAGTGGATGGCTGTACCTACGAAGAAAAGAGAGATGAGACAGATGCGCTTGGTCATGAACTGAAAGAAGTTTCCATGCAGGAGGCGACAGCAGATAAACCAGGTGTGATCACATATAAATGTCAGAGACAGGGATGCGATTATACAGAACTGGCGGAGATTCCGGTCAAAAATACGAATGCTGTTGATGGTAAAACAGATGATGCAGATACAAAGACGGATGAGAAGCCGGGAACAGATGCTGACGGCAAATCAAAAGATGGCAAAACAGATGCTTCTGAAGAAAATAAGAATTCTAATACAGAAAATGCTTCCGTAGATAAAGACAGTACTTCCGGAAAAACAGATCCTGCTGATTCAGACACTTCTGCCGATAGTAAAAATGAAGATGCAGAGGAAGACCTGCCAGAGGAAGATATTGATGAAGAATATGCTTCTTATGCGTCTTCAACTTCTACAGACATTGTAACGGAGTATGATCCGGAAACTGCAGTTGGTACGATTCGTGTTGCAAAGAAAGATTCAGATGATCCGACAGAAACAGAGGAAGTTACCGGTATGACAGTTCCAGCGGGAACGACAGAAATCAAGAAAGATGCCGATGGAAACATCACGGATCTGGCAGTTTCTACAGCTATTGATGAGGTTAAAAACGGATTTTCTCTGACAAGTGAGAATAAGAAACTTCATTCGATTTCTATTAGTGATAAGAAAAATCCGAAAGATCATTGGATCACGCTGAGTGCCAAAGAATCTGCCACTGAGCTGGGAATCCGTCTCCGCAATGGAAATAATAAAATTATTATAACACTTACGGAAAATGAGAAACCATTGAATATCATCAAGGTTTCTGACACAGAGAAAGATGTGATTTTGACGACTTCCACCGATGGAACCTGTGTGATCAATAAGGCGGTTCAGAATATTTCGGTGGATAAAGATGGGAAATATTCAGATAAGAAAACTCTGGGCAGAAAGAACCAGATCATTCTGAATGATGTAAATGGAAGTGCTCCATATCTGGAACTTGAGTATGTGAAAGACGAGGTTGCAACGACATCTGCATCTGAAAAAGACGAAGATGCTGCAAGAAATTTGGAAACTAAAAATGCCAAAGCAGGAGATTCTGAATCCAAAGGTGCTGAAGCGGAGAAACAGAAAGATCCGGATGAAGAATTATACTGGATTCAGCCATATGGAGAGGAAAATCAGGAACCGATCGTAATCACAGTTTATAAGAAATAAAAGTGTTTTTACAACAGATATGTCTGGATTTTTTATGTGAGTAAAAAAACAGGTCATTATCGTCCAAAACAGGAGATAATGACCTTGTTTTTTTGCATACGATTTTACAGAATGGTTAATTCTGATGCAATAAGCAGATTAATACTTACCAACAACGGTTGCTTTGAGCAGATTTGTGTTGCCAGGATGTCCAAGAGGAACACCAACTGTAAGAACAACGATATCTCCTTCTTTGACATAACCTTTTTCTTCAGCTGCTTCTGTAGCGTGAAGAAGAAGAATCTCCATGCTGTATTCCTCTTTGGTCAGGAGCGGAGTTACACCCCAGATCAGGTTCATCTGACGCCAGGTACGCTCATCCGGAGTACATGCAATGATCTGGCATCCCGGACGATATTTGGAAACCATGCGTGCAGTATTTCCGGAACGGGTAACTGCGATGATCGCTTTTGCGTTCAGGTCAATTGCAGTCATGCAGGTAGCATGAGAAATAGCGGTAGTTACATTTGTAGCATGATCTTTTGAAGAAGTGCTGAACTGTTTGTTATATTCAACATCAGCTTCTGTACGTACGGCAATCTTGACCATGGTTTTGAGTGCTTCTACAGGGTATTTACCTGCAGCGGTTTCACCAGACAGCATGATCGCACTGGTACCCTGATAGATTGCGTTGGCAACGTCAGTAGTCTCTGCACGGGTTGGACGTGGATTCTTGATCATGGAATCCAACATCTGAGTAGCTGTGATAACCTGTTTGCCGGCACTGTATACCTTTGCAATGATATCCTTCTGGATAACCGGTACGTCTTCGAGTGGAATTTCAACACCCATATCACCACGGGCGATCATGATACCATCTGCAGCTTCAATGATGCTGTCGATGTTGTCAACACCCTGCTGGTTCTCGATCTTTGCGATGATTTTGATGTCATGTCCGCCGTTTTTTTCAAGGATATCACGGATTTCTTTGACATCAGCAGCAGTTCTGGTAAAGGAAGCCGCAATAAAATCATAGCCTTCTTTAATACCAAACAGGATATCATCGTGATCTTTTGGGCTGATAAACGGCATGTTTACTTCTACACCAGGGAGGTTGACGCCCTTCTTATTGCCGAGAACACCACCGTTTACAACTTTACAGACGATATCCTGACCTTTGATCTTCTTGACTTCAAGACCGATCAGACCATCATCGATCAGAATGCTGTTGCCTGGTTTGACATCTTTATATAAATCTTTATAGGTAACAGAAACGATTTTTTCGTTTCCTACGATTTCTTCTGTAGTTAAGGTAAATTCCTGACCTTCCTTCAGTGTGACCTTTCCATTTTCAAATTCGCGGATACGAATTTCAGGCCCTTTTGTGTCGAGAAGCGCAGCTACCGGTTTATTGAGTCTTGTACGAATTTCTTTTAATTTATCAATACGGCCTTTTTGTTCATCATGTAAACCATGAGAGAAGTTAAAACGTGCTACGTTCATTCCTTCTTTAACGAGTTCTTCCAGAACACCGTCCTTATCAGTAGACGGACCAAGGGTACAGATAATTTTTGTTTTGCGCATTCAAATTCCTCCTACTTTTCCTTAAAAATACACC
>SKEO01002009.1_pt1 | contig 14954 bp, 9 predicted proteins | sample 4826801 | NCBI WGS metagenome assembly SKEO01 (sample SAMN11008807, study PRJNA524170) | human gut metagenome | biome: Human fecal sample; material: Feces; isolation source: fecal sample from pouch patient p3 | host: Homo sapiens | place: Israel: Tel-Aviv | collected 2016-02-25 | reverse complement strand
CTATGAGCTTTTATTATCCGTGGAAAATGGCGGGACTGTTTTGTTTGAAGGTTGGCCTCCTCTTTTCGTTGAAGGGGATGGGTTTTTCGTTCGAGGGTTTTAACGAGGGTGTTAATGGAAAGAGCCCGATATGATGCTGAATCGAGCTGTTTAGGCGATTTAGGGGGTGTAAAAAAATGATTGATGGCAAATTCACAGCAAAGGAGCGTGCGTATCTGGCCAGCCTGCCAGCGGTCAAAAGCGTGAGCCCATCCCATATCCGGTATACCGATCGCTTTAAGGTCGAGGTCATGTGCCGGTACAACGCGGGCGAATCGCCGTCGGCCATCTTTCGGGAGGCGGGTCTCGACCCCAAGCTGATCGGCTACAAGCGCGTGGAACGGTGCATCGCGCGCTGGAAGCAGCAGGAGGAGCGGAACAAGCGCAGGAACGAACATACGAACCATTACATGCAGGATTGTGATGACGAGCTGGAAGCCATCGAACTGCGCGGAGACGATGTGGATCAGTCCGTGGTGGATCTTTATGGCGCTGGCGCGGCAGGGACGTCGGGAAGCGACGTCGCGACGAGAAACGTTGGCGCGTCGGGAAGCAACGGCGTGCAATCGCAAGGCTCGGACAAGTTGCAGGAATCGCGCGCATCGCAGGATATGCTGTCGAAACTTGCACAGGCACAGCTGACCATCAACAAATGCGACATGCTGATAGCCAAGCAGGCGTTGCGTATCGACGAGCTGGAACGCGTGCTGCGGAAGTTCATCCAGTGATGCGTGCGAAACGTATGAAAAACATGGAACGTACGGAAGGCGCAGAACCGTCTTTCAACGAGATAATCGACGTTTCCGACGATATGCGCAGACGGCGTGGCCGCCGCAGGAAAACCGTCGCCATGCGTGTCTCCGCTGCGCTGTTGATCGTCATTTCCATTTGCATCGGCGGTTTTCCGGCGATGCTGCAATACCGGTCGGCGCACGAACTGTCGAATACGTCGGACCGGTCCGCGCGTGCGGTTGCGGGTTGGCCGTATCCGCAGGCCGACGACGCGATCGCCGCGGCCAAGGAATACAACAAACGGCTCGCCGCATCGGGCCAGCCGATCCTCGGCGAGGCGAAGGATCCGTTCTCCCAGGCGCAGGGCAGCTCGCGGTCCAGCGAATCCGGTTCCAACGAATCAGACAGCGCCAGCGCCAAAGATACGGAATATCAAAGCCTGCTGGATTCCGGCAGCGGTGTGATGGGCACTATCCGTATTCCGAAAATCTCCGTGAAACTGCCGATTTACCATGGCACGTCGCAGTCGGCACTTGCGTCCGGTGCGGGGCATTTGTATGGCAGTAGTCTGCCGGTGGGCGGCAAGAACACGCATGCCGTAATCACCGGGCATCGCGGGCTTGTGGATGCGATGATGTTCACCCGATTGGATGAAATGCGCGTCGGCGACTACTTCTACATCGAAGTGATGGGCCGCACGCTCGGCTACCGGGTGGACCGTATTTCCGTGATCGAGCCGAACGATACGTCGAAGCTGAAGATCGTTCCCAGCGAAGACCGGGTGACGTTGATGACGTGCACCCCGTACGGCGTTAATACGCATCGACTGTTGGTTTCTGCGGTGCGCTCGCCGATTCCCGACGTGGTACCGGCGGAGCATGATGCGGCGAAGGATGCGCGAACGATTGCGACCACGGCCGCGGTGGCCACGTTGCTGCTCGGTCTGCTGCTGGCATGGTTGCGCGGGCGACCGTGGCATATCCGTAGGCATGCGGCTTGGTGGCCGAAGCGCGGATAACGACCGCTGTTTGCCGATGCCTCCTGCCGGCTTTTTATTCGGGTATCACCCATATTGTGAAACGTTGCGATTGCAACGGTTGACGATGGTATGATACCTCGACTTTCCCGCACTTAGGGTGTGCATCTCCCGACGTCTTTTCTCCTACATTCGAGGTTGGAGCGCTGGAAGTGTATCCATACTGGACATGGCATGTGCCGGTGCGTGATGCGCGGACGGTGTTAGAGACGGAAACCGCGTTGAAGCGCGGTATTAAGGGGACAATGCACATGAGGCATGTACATGAATCTGAGCCAAAGCCAAAGGGGAACTTTGCCAAGCGAATCGTAGCTGCGGTAGCCGCGGTCGCCATGCTTGGTGGCATGGGCTACGCCACCACTTCTGCCGCACTAGCCGATGACGTCAATGCCACTGTTGAGCAGCAGAATGGTATCAGCATTGGTCTGCATGATTACAATCGCAGCTCCATCAACAATAATCATGCGTTGCATTTTATGAGCGGAAGAAACGAAACCGGCTATAACCGCTATGTTCAAGATGGCAAAGGTGCGTACGCGGGCATTGTGAAGCCTCTGCTGACTAACGATTATCCGACCATGGCGGATGGCAACGGATCGCTGGATTATCTCTTCGGTGGTGCGTTTGATAATGCTGTGACTAATTACATGCCGGAAGGTGGTTTGCTGACTCCGGATGGTCAAGGGAATTACAGTTTCGATGCGGCGTCGAAATATGCGAAATATAACCGCAATAGCAAACGATTCGAATTGACCAAGCAGACCCAGAGCGGGAATCGTGACCCGTTATTCACGCCGTTTGGCAATGACAGCGACGCCAATAGGTATTCGTTCGGCATGAACCTTGGGGCCGATTTCTATATGCCTAAAGATGGCAAAGTCAACAATCAGAACATGGTGTTTGATTTCACCGGTGACGACGATGTGTGGGTGTTCATCGATGGTGTGCTGGTGCTTGACTTGGGCGGTATCCATCAGGCGATACGCGGAACGATTGATTTTGCTACTGGGAATATCACGTATGATCGAAATCAAAGTTATGGTTTGGATCGCGCGACGACAATTAACCAGGCATTCAGTAATGCGGGCAAGAACTGGGATTCCGCTGCATATAAAACCCATCATTTGAGCTTCTTCTATCTGGAACGCGGCGACGGCGGATCCAACTGCAAGATCAGCTTCAATTTGCCGGTGAAGCCGTCCAAGGCCATTGACATTGAAAAGCAGACATTGGGCACTATTCCAGCCGATCAACAGTTCCAATTCCAGCTGTTCGCCAATGGCTCGCAAACGCCATATGAAGGCAAATACAGCGTTTACGATGCGTCCACCAATCAGGTTGTCAGCTCTGGTTTGAACACCGGTTCGAACGGTGTGATCACTTTGGCCAAAGGCCGATTTGCTCGTGTGCAATCCAATGATTTCTCTGATGACACAACCTATTCGGTGCGTGAGCTGAATTCCGGCAAATACACTGTTTCCGCGAATGGTGAGGCGTTGTCGCAGCACAACGATGGAAATGGTGGTTCCTATGCGGAAACCCATTCTTTCAAGGTGAGCGATACCAGCCATGTGACTGTTATCAATTCCAATGTGAAGCCACAAAACAATAAGACCATCGAAAAGGTCGATGGTGATGGCGACCAGTACGAGTTGCATTTGAATGCTTCGGGTGATAGCGCTTCTTCCGAAACCACTACCGTCACGCCAGCCGACATTGTGCTGGTTATGGATAAGTCCGGCAGTATGCAGGATAAAAACGACAATCGTGATACTAACGCGAAGAACGCGGCAAATAAGCTTGCTGAGAAATTACTGACCGAGGCGAATTCCAAATTATCGGAATCTCAACAAGTCCAAATGGCGGTTGTGACATTCAGCGACAAGGTCTCGACTAAGCAGAGCTTCACCACATCTGTCAGCAAGATTAAAACAGCTGTGTCCAGCAAACCTGATGGTGGAACCAACTGGGAGGCTGCGCTTAAGCAGGCGAATGATCTGCAAGGACGCACGGGCGTGAAGAAGCACATCATTTTCTTGTCCGATGGCAATCCGACGTTCCGTATATCCAATTATCCGATTGGGTGCAGCAAAAAAAGGTGCAATCCTGATGATGATTGGCGTACTACACCTCAGGGTGTGCATGGTGCAGGTACCGAGGGTAGTGATAATTACTACGGTTACAACTATGCTGCCGCTCTGGCCGAGGCCAACAGGCGGGAGAGTAATGTTTCGCTTTATGTGGTGAAGGCTTCGACTGACGCCAATAGAATGTCCGATTTCGCCCGTGAAGCCAAGGCAGTGAACGGTAAGGAATTCGATGGCACGAATGCTGAGAATCTGACGCAAGCATTCGGCCAGATCTATTCCAGCATCACCTCATCCGCGAAGATCAAGGTCTCCTCCATCACTGACACCTTGTCCCAGTGGGTCGACCCGGTCGATTTCGCTGGCGTGGCCGACGGTGCCGATATCACACAGTATGTGACGGTGAAAAACGGCAATAAGGCGCTGACGGGCGGATATACGGCCACGTACGGTGTCGATCAATCTGGCAATCGCACGGTGACGGTGACGTTTAACGGCACAGACGGTATCGTTACTGAGAAAGCCGACAGCATCGACGTATCCTTCAAGGTCAAGCCAAGCGATGCCGCCTATGCCACTTATGCCGGCAACCAGCAATACCCGAATGTGGGAGAGCCGAATACTGGCACCGCATCTGCGGGCCAGCCGGGATTCTATTCCAATGTGGACGCGCGATTGAACTATTGCGTGCTTACCGAGGTTAATGGAACTACGTCATGCGCACCGACTGAAGTCGAGTATCCGCATCCTGTGGTGCAGGTGAAGCTCGGCAAGATCAAGATCGTCAAGCAATGGTCGGATGGTGCGAGCAAGCATGATGACGGTTCCGTTACGGTGCAGTTGCAGCGTAAGAAGAGCGGCGATTCCAATGCTCAGCTGGAGGACGTCGGTGGCGTAATCACGCTGAATAAGGGCAATGGTTGGCAGACGACTGTCGACAACCTGGTTCCTGGATACACGTATTCCGTGGCGGAAATCTCTGGTGATGACCGATATGACGTCTCCTATACGGGAAACAATGTCGACTTGACCAAGCAGATGGTGTGGTCTTCCAATGCCGATGCGGGCACGTTGAACGCGACCATCACTAACACGTTGAAGACGGTTGCCCTGGAGAACGCGATTTCGGTGAAGAAGGACCTGGCCGGACGCGAGTGGAAGACCTCCGACACGTTCGATTTCACTCTGGCGGCGAAGGGCAATGCGCCGTTGCCGGATAAGTGCGAAGCCGATCAACCTTGCACGGTGAAGGTGAACTCCGATTCGGGCAGCCATACCGCGTCCTTCGGCAACATCACTTACAACGCTGGCGATGCCTCTTACACGTATTACGTGACGGAGGTCAAGGGCTCTATCGCTTCATTGCATTATTCGCAGGCGAAGTATGAGGTTGTCGTGACTGTCGCGAAGGACTCCAACGGAGAGTGGAAGGCTTCCGTGAAGTCCGTGACCAAGGTGCTGGATGACAACGGTGCAGCAGTTCCCGAATCGCAAAGTGCTGCTACTGAACCTGTCACCTTCACCAACCGATATGTCGCGGTGTCGGCGCTGCCGTTGACGGGTGGTGCGACGGGACGCCAGTGGCTACTGGTCGGTGGCGTGATCGGCGGACTCGCGGTGCTGCTTATCGGCGCTGCCGAAATTTGGAATAACAAGAAGCGACTCGTCTGAGTTGCTGTGTGAGGCCGGAATGCCTACCAACTTGAGGGCATTCCGGCCGGCAAATCAAAATTTGCGGATCGCGGAAGCAAGTTGGGTTCCCGCCTCCCGCGATTGCAAAAACAAGTAATCAAACAATAAGGAAGAGAGGATTCTCATGAAGATGAGGAAACTTTTCGCCGGCATCGCCGCCGCGGCGACGCTGCTGGGTGGCATGGCCCTGGGCGCAACCAGCGCACAGGCTGATGGCGCTACGGTAACGGACAACGCAACGTTCACGTTCACCGCTGATGATGCGGCTCAGCTGACTAATCGTACGCTGAATTTCTACAAGATTGGCGATTACGTCAAGTATGGTACTGACGATTCTGCCGGATACGGTGTTCAGACCTACGCGGCTAACAAGACCCAAGTGGATGCTGCATTGGGAACGGCGTTAGGCACTGATTACAACAAGACCGACATCGACAATCTTGCTAAGGCTCTAGCTGACGGCAAGCTTGATCAGTCGCTTACTCGTCCGTGGGCTGAAGGAAATACTCGTAAGTTTGCTGAAGCATTGGCCCAGCAGCAGAATCTGGCTGCTGTCACCCCAGCTCCGGAATTCACTGTGACTGGCACTTCGGCTACGGTTACGCTGCCAGCTGGTATCTATCTCGTCGTGGATAACACCGATGCGACTGCTGGCGTCACCAAGGCTGTTCCAATGATTGTCTCTTCTGGAGAAGTCAAGGATGGTGTGCTCACTAATCCGACGAAGGACACTACGGTGAATTTCAAGAATTCTGCCGTCAAAGAGCCTAGCAAGACTGTCTCCGCGACGAGTGTTTCTGTCGGTGAGACCCTGACCTATACCCTGACGGGTCATGTGGCTAACCCGAAGCCGGAAGCGTTTGTTTTCCACGATATTCCAAGCGTTGGCCTGACTGTCAAGGCTGATTCTTTCAGCGCAACCGTTGATGGGAATTCTGTTGTTTTCGCGGATTACTTCACTACTGATTTCAGCAGCTTGTCCGATTATAAGGGTAACGGTACTAATGAGTTCACTGTTACGGTGATTCCTGCAAAGCTCGCTGAACTTGCCGGTAAAACCATTGTTGTTACTTACAAGGCTGTGGTGAACTCCGAAGCCACGGGCAACGGCGTGAGCAACAAGCTGGTTAAGAATGACGGTAGTTATGACACCGTAACTACTAAGCTGTTCTCTTTCAACTTTGAGAAGCGGGATAACGATGGTAAAGCCCTTGCAGGCGCAACCTTTAAGCTGTCTGTTGCTGACAACCAGACTGGTATGCTTCCGACCGTGAATGGTCAGGAATACGGCACGACTCAGACTTCTGGCGGCAACGGTAACGTCACCTTCTCTGGCTTGAAGGCAGGTACTTACACGGTTACGGAGACTCAGGCACCGCAGGGTTATATGAACACTTTCTTGCCGTCGTTCACTGTCACCATTGACAAGAATGGCAATGCCACTTTCGATGAGGATGCTTTTGGCTTGGTCAACACGTCTGAAAAGACCGTGAAGAACATCAAGTCCATCACCCAGCTGCCGCTCACCGGCGCTGCGGGAACCATGCTGTTCACCGTTGTGGCTCTGCTCGTGGCTGGCGCTGGCGTGACCATCGCCATCAAGTCTCGTCAGAACGCCGAGGCCTGATCGCCCATCTCTGACGGTGTTCGATAAGAACACCAATCCACAGTGATTTAAGGTCGACCCATTATGGGTCGGCCTTTTTGTATTGCTCTGTATTTCATGTGGGATTGCTTGGATTGCGCCATATTACGTTGCTTTGGACGTGCCACCCGATGTGGGTGGGCATTGCATTTTTCGAGGGTATAAGGAGTTTCGGTGGGATGTGTTGCAACAAACGGAATCTGGAAACGTGAACCGTTATGGGGGCTGTTAGTCAGGGGAGTGAAGTGGGGGTATTGCACGGAAGGAGGGCCATAGAATCGCAGGCACATCCGCAAAAGAAAGCAACGAAGCATCAATGGGAGGTATTGCGATGCGCAGTGGGGGAGCATTCAGTGACGAGGAGATTCAGCTGTTGCGTGGATTGCCGGCTGTTTCCAATGTGACTCGTGATCGTATCACCTATTCCGACACATTCAGACAGGTGTGCACTATCCGATATCTTGCGGGGGAGTCGCCCACCAAGATCTTCCGCGAAGCGGGTCTGCCGCCGGAATTGGTTGGTTACAAGCGTATCGAGCGCAGTGTGGCGCGGTGGAAGGATGCGGCCATCAAGTCGGTGAGCGGCAGCGACACCATGACCGATGGTGAGATCATAGCGCAGCTTGCGGCGCGGTATAAGCGTGCGTTGGCGACGAGGCGGAGTCTTGAAGACATCGCCAATACGGCCACTGAGCCGAAGCCTGCCGCAACGGCTGCGTCGAATGACGTTCATCCGTTGTCTCTCGGACTGTTCGACGGTGATACGGCCGGCATTATTATCAGGCAGCAGGCTCGTCGTATCGACGAGCTCGAGCGCGATGTGGTGAGGTTGCGCAACAAGCTGGACAAGGAAGTCGGGCCCAATCCTGCCTCCGCTGAGGCCTGACTTATGCTATCTAGCTTATAGATGGCGGATGGTTCGCCCCATTTGCCAGTTCGGGGGTATAAATCATACCCCCGAACCGCCTATTCTCGTCTAGCACCCGCCATCTATAAGCGAGATACCTTTCCGCAAAGCCCCAAATCCGCCATCTATAAGCCAGATAGACCCATCAGTTTGACCATGGATAGACTCGGTTAGAGATGCTCTTGGCAAAAATGCCAATTTCGGCCTCCTGCAAAGGGTTTTGATGGGTCTAACCCATGATTTACATAAAACCTAACCCACGATTTGCATAAAACGTGGTTCGCTCAGAGCTGTGGCCGGAGACCGTCCAAGTTCGACCGACATTATCGGAATCGTCAGGGAAGAAGGCACGCGGGCGGAGTGCAATATAATGTTCCCTATGGCTGGCAGTTCAAGGGGGCAAGACTGATGGCAGTTTTTCCGCATGGGAGCGCGCGCGGCGGGTCGAGAAGCGACGGTCCGCAGCAAATTAAGGACTTACGCGCCGACGATTTTTATGGCGATTCGCACGATGGCAACGACGGCTCGCGCGGTTCGCACGACACCACGCGCAACACCCGCACCTACACCCTCCCGACTTTCGCGGAGGCGACCGATGTGTCCGAAGAGATTCGCGAGCGTCGCGCGGATCGCAACAAGTCCATTGCCATGCGCGTGCTTGCGGCGGTGCTGATTTTCTCCGCAATCGGCATTGGTCTTTTCCCGAAAGTGCTGCAATACCAGTCCGCGCAAAAGCTGGCGAGCACGTCCGCCCGTTCCGAGCAGAGCGTCGCGGGCTGGCCGTATCCGCAGGCCGACGAGGCATTCGCCGCAGCTGGGGCGTACAACAAGCGTCTCGCCGAATCGGGACAGCCGGTGATTGGCGAGGCTGAGGATCCGCTCGCCGAGTTGTACAACAACAATCAGTCCGACTCCAGCGACGGTTCCGGTTCCAGCTCGACGGGCGCAGGCGCCACTGGCGATGGTAACAAGGATTCCGCTAGCTCCAAAGACGCGGAATACCAGCGTTTGCTGGATACTGGCGATGGCGTGATGGGTTCCATCCGCATTCCAAAGATTTCTGTGGATTTGCCGATCTACCATGGCACGTCGGAGCAGACGCTTGCGTCCGGTGCGGGGCATTTGTATGGCAGTAGTCTGCCGGTGGGTGGCAAGGATACGCATGCGGTGATTACCGGACATCGGGGTTTGGTTGAAGCCTCAATGTTTACGCGTTTGGATGAGATGCGGGTTGGCGATTACTTCTATATCGATGTGATGGGCCATACGCTTGGCTATATGGTGGATCGTATTACCGAAATCGAACCTAACGACACATCGCAATTGAAGATTACCTCTGGCGAGGATCGGGTCACGTTGATGACATGCACTCCGTACGGTGTGAATACGCATCGTCTGTTGGTTTCGGCATTACGTTCCGCCATTCCCGAAGAGATTCCCGCGGAGGATGATGCGGCAAAAGATGTGCGTGTGATTGCGGGCGTGGTGTCAGCTGCCACGTTGCTGGTCGGTTTGTTGTTGGTTTGGCTGCTCCGCTGTCCGTGGTATGTCCGTAGGCATGCCGCTTGGTGGCCAAAGCGCAACTAGGGGTTGATGGCGTTAATGTTGCACTTGACAGATGCTTTTTTGTCGAGGAAAATTCTGAAAGAGGCATGACAACGTTTGCTTATAGTTTTTGCATCGCGATTTACGGGGGCAAGAATACTCTAGAATCGCGATGATATGTGCGATTTCAAGGAAAGTATATCCCCTTGATTACCTCGTTGGGAGGGTATGCATCCCTCTGTTTTTCTCCTTAAGGTTTAGGCAACGAAGCGATTGTCGGACGGTATGTGAAGCGAAGACGCATCAAATATACCGGTCGAAGGAGGAAGGTATTTCCCCGATCGCTTAACGGTACAAGGGGGTAGGCGTATGAGACACGTCTTTGAGCGAAACAGGGCGAGGGGCACAGGTCTGTTCACGCGTCGTGTCATTGCGGCCGTCGCGACGGTCGCAATGCTCGCCGGCGTGGGGTGCGTCACTGCTTCGTCAGCGGCGGCGGAAGATGCCACGGGAGCCTTGGAACAACAAATCGAGCAGCCGGTATTGCAAGAATCTGGGCAAGAGGATTCACAGCCGGTGGAACAAAATTTGATGGTGGGAGAAGAGCAGCCGTCAGAGCAAGAGCAGCCGTCAGATCAAGAGGCTTACCAGCAAGTCGAACAAGAAACGGAACAAGAAACGAAAGAAGAGACTGAGCAGTGGGTTGAGCAGGAGGTTGAACAACAATCTGAACAACAATCTGAACAACCTGATGAGCAGCCAGTTACGTTGTCCGCTCAACCGATTGCGCGAGCAAATCGGGCGCAGTCGGTTGCTCAGAACGAGACTGGTTCTCAGTTGGGCGCTCCGGAGAAGCATAAGCGCATCAAAAAGAACAATGATGGCAGTTACACCGTGAACGTGGATGTGAAGGGCGCTGCCAGCAGCACCACGGTCACCACCACCCAGCCGATCGACTTCACGCTGGTGTTGGACGTGTCCGGTTCGATGGATGGCCCGATGGGCTCAACGGATAGGACCAAGCGGTTGGACGCGTTGAAGAAAGCTGTGGACAACTTCCTTGATGGCGCGGCGAATGCCAATAAGGGTGCGCAATCCGGTTCCGAACCGGTCCGTGTCGGGTTGGTGAAGTTCTCTGGTAAGGAATCAAATAACGTCGGGAATGACATGTACCGGAGTGGTGGATACCAGTACAACTATTCCCAGATCGTAAGCAAGCTGACTGCGGATATGAGTGGCCTGAAAACCAAGGTCAACGAGCTTAAAGCTGCTGGTTCCACCCGGGCCGACAATGGATTCAAACGCGCGGTCAAGGTAATGGAAAATGCTCGGACCGATGCGAAGAAGGTCGTCATTTTCTTTGCGGATGGTACGCCTTCGTCGGTGTCCGATTTCGATGCTTCGGTGGCAAACGGCGCGGTCACCGCAGCGAAAACTTTGAAGGATCAAGGTGATATGGTGTATTCCATCGGCATCTTCGCCAGTGCCGACCCGTCCTCGCTCTCCAGCAAAGAGAATCAGTTCATGCATGCGGTGTCCAGCAATTTCCCGAAGGCGATAGCGTACAACAATCGTGGCGGCGGAGATAAAGACGCCGGGTATTACAAGGCCGCCAAGAACGCGTCGGAACTGAACGCCATCTTCGACGAGATTCAGAAGAGCGAGACCACCACATCCGCATACACCAAGGTGACCATGGAGGACACGCTCTCCGGCTATGTCGAGCTTGCGGATAGCAACTACAAGGTCGTTGCCAAGGATGCTTCCGGCAAGGTGGTCTCCTTGACTAAGAATGTCGATTACACCTTGACGTATGACGCGAGCACGAAGAAATTCACGGTCGCATTCCTGAAGCCTCTGGTCAACAACGTGACATACACGCTGGAATACAACGTGAAACCCACGCAGAAAGCGTATGACGAGTATGCCGCCAACCTGAACGCCGGTAAGGATGGATATGACGGCGTAAAGGGTGACGCGAACACCGATCTGCCGGGAAACGCCACGTCCTCGAACCAGCCGGGTTTCCATGCGAACGATTCCGCGTGCCTGGCGTACTCGGCCGATGGCGTGGATCATGCATGCGGCGGCAATCCGTATCCGCATCCGGTGATCCAGGTGGTTTCCTCGACGCTGCATATCGAAAAGCAGTGGAGTGGAGACGGTGACAAGCCGGAAAGCATCACGGTGGATATCAAGCAAGGTGGCAATAGCTACAAGACAGTCACGTTGAAGTCGGATGCGAACGGAAACTGGTCCACGGATGTGATCATTCCGGCCGGTGCCGCGAAAACGTACACGGTGACGGAAACCGAACCGGAGAACCATCAGTGGAAGGCCTCCTACCAGCACAAAGTCGGCAATGGTGCTCTCGCTGACGGCAATGTGGTGACGGTGCCGGAATCCACGGCATCGCAGGAAGCCACGGTGATCATCACCAACACGTTGAAGCAGACCATGCTGACGCATGCGATTGGCGTGCAGAAGGAGCTGAAGGGCCGCGATTGGAAGGATTCCGACGCGTTCACCTTCAAGTTGAAGGCAGACGGTTCCAATCCAGACGCGCCGATGCCAGCTTCCTGCAAGAACCAGTCGGCGTGCACGGTGACGGTGAAACGCGATTCGTCTGACGATCACGTTGCTTACTTCGGCGACATCACGTATGACGCAGGTGAAGCCGAGTACACATATCTTGTGACGGAGAACGCTGGTAATGCTTCCGCAATGTATTACTCGCAGGCGGAATACCGGGTGGTCGTGTCCGTGATGAAAGACGGAACGTCCGGTGAATGGAAGGCCGTTGTCGAATCCGTGACCCAGCTGAAAACCGATTATGGTGCCGCTGGTTCGAATTGGGACGAGACCCAGCCAATGCTGTTCACCAACCAATACATTTCGGCATCGTCACTGCCATTGACGGGCCGCATGGGTGCGGAACGATGGTGGCAGATTGCGGCCGGCGGAGTTGGCGTGCTGGCATTGCTCGCCGTCGCTGCGGCCGACCAGTGGAGACGTAAGAAGCGGCTCAGCTGAATAACACAGGATTTGCGGATCGCGGGGGCGCGTTGGGTTCCCGCCTCCCGCGATTGCAGAAAACAGTAACCAACAATCAAGGAAGAGGAGATTCTCATGAAGATGAGGAAGCTTTTCGCGGGGCTGGCCGCCGCGGCAACGTTGCTGAGCGGCATGGCCATCGGCGTCGCCGCCGCACAGGCTGATGATGCTCCATTGCTGCAAGTTAACCACGCACAGGAAGGCCATACGTACACGCCATACAAGTTTGCCATGTTTGAGAATCCTGGCGATGGCTCGGTCGAAGTGAAAACGGTTGACGCATGGAAGGGAGCTGTGACCACCGCTGCTGATGTGGCTGATGGAAGCCACAACGGCATCCCGACAGAGTACAAGGATAATCCAGCCGCCTATGTGGCGACGTTCACTGCGGATCAGCTCCGTGTCTTCGCCAAGACCTTGGCTGGAATTACTCCGCCGGCAGGACCTGATGGTACTGGCCTGACCGTAACTACGGAGCAGGCAAATACGAGCCAGGCGGTCAATGTGAACGGAGAAGGCTGGTATCTGGTGAAGGATACGTTCACCAAGGCTGGCGAAACGACTGTGACGTCGGGGACTCCGGCTGTGGTGGCCACCACCGTCAATGGACTGTCCAATCTGAGGATTGCGGCCGATACGACGACCGGTCAGGGCAACATCACGACTGAAGGCCAGTTCAACGCGAAGAACGCGAATCCGACCGACGAGCCGCTCAAGTTCGCCCGGATGAATGACGTGGATGTGAACGGTAAGAGCGTAAAGGTGGGCGACACCGTGGACTTCACTGTGGCCGCGGACGTTCCTCATGCTGCGGCTGGCTGGGATGCGTACCCCTTTACCATTACCGATACCGCGTCCAAAGGTTTGCAGATTGCGGCAAAGAGTGCCTTCACGGTCCAGTTCGGAGATCATACTACTGTGGATCCCGATCTGTACACGATAACGCAGGAAGGCAATGCTCAATCCGGCACCACCACGACCATCTATTTTGCCGATGCCACAACGCTGGCCGGTAGGACGATCGTCGTGTCGTACCAGGGCACCGTCACCAAGGATGCGTTGGATGGCTTGAGCGGCAGTGTGGACAACAAGGCCACAATCACCACCAAGGATGGTACCAGCGGTGAAGGCAAGACTGTCCTTAAGACCTACGGTTTCCAGTTCACGAAGATTGGCAAGGAAGGGAATGAGGCCAAGCCTCTAGCCGGCGCCAAGTTCGTTGTCAAGAATGCGGAGGGCAAGTTCCTTAAGCAGGCTGAGGACGGTGCGTGGTCGTTTGTTTCCGATCAGAATGATGCCAAGACGTTCACTACTGAGAATGATGGTTTGGTGAAGGTCGCGGGTCTTGCGGCGGGAACCTACACGGTTGTGGAGACTCAGGCTCCGACCGGCTACGCCCAGAACTTCAGGGTCACTTTCAATGTGGAGATCACAGATGAAGGTCTCGTCACCTTCGAGCCGGATGCCCTTCGTCAGGTCCAACCGGTCGATAACACCACTGCGAATGCCACCGCTACCGTGCTGAACGTCAAGTCTGTCACTCAGCTGCCGCTGACCGGTGCCGCGGGAACCGTGTTGTTCACCGTCGTGGCGCTGCTGGTGGGTGGCGCTGGCGTGGCTGTGGCGGTCAAGAGTCGTCGCCGCACGTACTGAGCGCATGCGTTCGGTGTGAGTGAGTTGTGAATTGACTCACTCACAATAAAAGTCAATGCGGGCGGTTGTGGGTATTCCATAATCGCCCGCATTGATGTGTGACCGACCGGTTGAAGTGATATACGGTCAGCAATATTTGAAAAGCTGCTTGTGAGAAGTCGGATATACACTTGCTTCATCATGGGGTATAGCAAAGGGGGTAAAACGATGCGCGGTGGAGGATCATTCAGCATGGACGAGCTCCAAATGTTGCGGGATCTGCCGGCGGTGGCCAACGTATCGAAAGACCGCATCACGTACTCCAACGCTTTCAAACAGGTGTGTGTCATACGGTATCTTGCGGGGGAATCGCCGACCAAAATCTTCCGCGAGGCGGGATTGCCGCCGGAACTGATTGGGTATAAACGTATAGAACGAAGTGTGGCGCGTTGGAAGGCTGCCGTCCTCAAATCCGTGAGTGGTAGCAGTAACATGAGTAACGGCGAAATCATTACGGAGCTCGTCAACCTGTATGTTCATGCGATGTCGTCGAGTTTCTCCTTGCGCGTCACCGCATGAACATAC
>SKEO01001993.1_pt1 | contig 15024 bp, 16 predicted proteins | sample 4826801 | NCBI WGS metagenome assembly SKEO01 (sample SAMN11008807, study PRJNA524170) | human gut metagenome | biome: Human fecal sample; material: Feces; isolation source: fecal sample from pouch patient p3 | host: Homo sapiens | place: Israel: Tel-Aviv | collected 2016-02-25 | reverse complement strand
ATTATAAAGCGTTGATTGGACACCAATATTGTCCATCCGGCAAACTTCCATTCGGATTTTTCTATATGGCTTTGCATAGAAAAACCGCCCCGGCTTCCTGCTATGGAAACCGGGGCGGTTCGTTTACTTTATGGGCGCTCTTTCATGCGCTCATCAACTGACATTTAGTTTTTGAAGTTTTAGTCATATCTGTATTTAGAGGACTTTCCGTACACCTTCCGGAGCGATTTTTTCAGACCAATCACTGTTTCTTTGATGATCTTTGCCTCGTCGGCGGAGCAATCCGCAAGCTGTTCGGTCATCCAGCTGTCGAACACCGGCTTTGCTTTTTTGATCTCAATGCACAGCAGTTCGTCCGCCGAACAGTCCAGCGCGTTGATGATGTCGATCAGCGTTTTCAGGCTGGGCACGGAGTTGCCTGTTTCGATATGGCTGATGTGCGTAACTACCACGCCGACCTCATTGGCCAGCTGCTCCTGCGTCATGCCCTTTGCAAGGCGGCAGGCACGGATGCGTTTCCCGATGTCGGCGTAGTCCACCATAGTACAAGTACCCTCCGTTTTGTGAAGTGATACTTGTATTGTATGTGCAATCGACCGGGGTTGTAATAACCTAAAAGTGCAGTGGACTTATAAATACTGATCGTTCAGAAATACTTTAACTTCCTGCTTTCCGTCAATCGTTGTCACAGCAGTAATGGCATCCGGGCGGAAGGAGTCTCCCGGATAATGCATCTCCAATTTCAGATTGACTTTTTTCCCAGCTTCCACTTCCTGTGCCAGTTTATTCTCAAAATTTTTGAATTCGTTCCGATTTAGTCCAGAATCCTGCGGAATGAGATTTTCCAAATCGTTTGCCCCACCAAAGCGATCTGCAATTGCATGACCTCGATCATCGGTACTTTTTTCATATCCTTTTCCAATGTCATGGATGCTGTCTTTAATTTGCAGACGACCATCATGCTCTTTCAGATGCAGGTCTCCTTCGGCTGTAAACAGCCTTCCAAGGTGATCGGTAGTATACTCATATCCGTTTCTTTTATACTCTGCATCCGACAAAAGATCCTGCTCCATCCGGTACGGCATTCCATCATCGTTATTTTTGTATTCCAGCTCTTTTTCTAGCTCTGCAAATGACTTTTCCGTAGCAGCATCCAGTTTTTCTTCTGCCTTTTCTATCACGCCTTTCTGTAGACGCTCAAATGACCGTTTGACGACATCATCCAACCCAATGTGCATTTTTGCTTCCATCGGTTTCGCTTCTGAGATTTCTCGCCTCACAGCACACGACCTCCCTGCTGTTCAAAATTCGTCCTTAGACTTTCTACAGCCTTTGCATCCGGGTTCAGGCTCATGCCCATGCTTATCACGCTATTTAGCACCCAGTCTGCAGCAGCAGCTTTCAGGCCGTACTGTCCCTGCAGCTGTTCCAGCAATTCTTTACGGGGTGTGAGCGATTTTTCGGCTGCGACACAGTAATCAACGACTGTACCGATCCCACCAAAGAAATCAAACACAGCTTTCCGAGTCTTAGCCACATCCAGTTCGCCGCCTGCAAAGACCCGTTCCAGGTAGCGGCTGTCCTCAGGCTTCAGCACAGTCTCATGGCGTTTCAGCCAGAGCTTCAGCTGCTCCATCTCCGAACTGCTCAGCGGTTTCAGCTCTTTGCCCACTGCCAGTTGTCCGAATACAAACTCTGCGTTGATTTCATGCGGCATTTTTGAAGGCTTGTGGTAAACAGCATTTTCCGGCATGGGATACGCCTCAATCTTGCAAAGCACCGCCTCCGGCCACTCGTTTTGGTAAACGGCAGCCACACCCAGCGGCAGCTTGGACAATTCGTCGATCTGTGCCTCCTTCAGAGCGGCAGACTTACCTACCAGCTTGCGATCTTCTTCGTCCGGCAGGCGCAGAATAATTTTTGTGTTCGTGTTGCGGATGACCGACATATCCAGCAGTCCGGGTGCCTGATCCGCAATAATGAAGCCCTCACCATAAGTACGCATTTCTGCAATGGCATTTGCCAGCATTTCCACCGACTTGCCCTGCAAATTTGCACCTTCCTGTGATTGCTCTGCCGAGGTCTTGCGCAACAGGTTGTGTGCTTCTTCCAGCACTGTGACATGGCGCAGCCTGCTGTTCATCCCGCTGCTGCACATCCGGTATTCCTGTAACTTCATCACCAAGATGCCCATCAGCAGTGATTTTGTTTCCATAGAACCCACACGGCTCAAATCCACAACAACATTGCGGTCAAACAGCGCTTCGTCCGTCAGCGCATCTTCTGCGCAAAGCACACTGCCATAAATACCGTTTGTCAGAGACTTTACGCGGGTGCACAATGCGCCCACATAATCGCTTTGGGTATCCTTGGAATAATGCGACTCTTCAATGACGCCCGGCAGAATATCCAGCAGGTCAAAGAAGGTTGGAAAAACTCCCTTCTCGCTCTCCGAATTGCGCAGATTCCAGCCTACTTTCTGGTAGCTGCGCTCAATAGCATCCTTCAGCACCGCTGGCATGGCTGCATACATCGGCCAACAGGCGTTGAAGATCTCCACCATGCGGTCGATGTGCTCCAGCACATGAATCCCTGCCGGGAATGCAAAGGGGTTGATGCGCAGCAGCGGTGTCAGCACCGGATTGGTGCCATACACCGCCGCTTTTTCCTGCCCGAAAATATGTTTATACTCGCCCTTGGCCGGTTCCACCACTAGGAAGGTCGTTTTACCATCCTTTGTGATCTCATCCAGCAGCCGGCACACCGCATTGGATTTTCCGGTGCCGGTGGAACCAGTCACAAAGGTGTGGGAGGTCATTGCCTGACGGTCGAGAAATAGCTTTGTCGCTTCTGCCTGCCCCATGTGATAGATCCTGCCCAGTTCCATCCGATCCTGCTCGTTTATCGTTTCCACCGGTGCATTCCGCCCGAACTCTGCGTGCTCGATGACTGGCAGGCCGTGGACGGAGCGGGTCGGCAGACCCAGATGCATAGGCAGCTCCCGCCCGCTGACCATGGTTGCAGGTGTGTGGAGCATGAACTCCGGCGCATCGGCATATAGCTGACGTGCAAACACCGGGTGCATAAACCGCTTGAGATACTCCCGCAGTTGCTTTGTCTGATCGCGCTTTTGCCAGAGATTCACCGCACCACTTTCCACTGCGGAGCCATCACCCACCATGAGTGCGCGGTAGGTGTTTGCCGCAAGGATTGCATCCGAAGCATAGCCCGAGAGAAAATATGCCGCGCAGTAATAGCTACCGTAATCCTCGCTTTCCTTGGCGCGCTTGAGTTGCTCCTCGATGCGGCCCAGCAGTTCCTCTACCGATTTATTGCACAGCTCGATCTGCTGGGTGCGGCCGGTGCCCATGGTATCGGTCGTCCCGTGGGATTCCTGCTGGCTGGTGCCCTCCGATACGCCGTGCGAACTTCCGCTGGAAACCCCGTGCGAACTTCCGTTCTGCTCCGTGGTGGAATGGCTGGTACCCCTTGTAACATTCAGCCCCAATGTACCGCCGATGGAATTTGCCACACTGCTGAAATTGGTCATCACCGGAGCCATGCTGCCTGCTGCCATGCCGACTGCACCCAGAAGTGGCCCGACCATCGGCCCCACGCCCGGGATCAGCGTTGCCACCTTGCCGCCCACTTGCAGGATGCCCGCTGCGGCACCCATTACAGCCGATGGACGGGAGATCGAGGTGCCTGTGGTGTTTGTCACGCCGCCGTTGATGCCACCATTGATACCATAGCTTTTCTGGGTGCCATCCGATACCGAGGACGACTTGCTGGTGGTGTCGGTAGTGGTAGTGCTGTCGGTATCGCTGACGGTGTGGGTGGTACCGGTGCACAGGTTTTCCATCACCGCCGTACTCTGATTTTCCGAGTAGGACCATGTACTCTTGCGGAACGGCGAAAGCGAGCTGTACAGGCTCTCGTACCCGTTGCGCAGCTCTGCCTGCTGCTGGGCAGAAACCGGCTCGGCAAGGAACAGTGCGGTGTATGCATTGCCTTCCATGGCGTCCATAAAGCGCTCGATGCCCTGTACAAATGCCTTATCCTCAGTTTTGGATTTATCCCTCGGTGCTGCTACACAGGACACAGAGGCGATTGCCCCCTGATACACGCCGAACGCATCATCCAGCAGCTGTTCCTGCGCGCTCGGCATCCCCGGTTCACTCTTGCGGGAAACTTCCTCGATCTGTGAGCCTGGGAAGTTAGAGCGCAGCACACTCCGGAGCGTTTCGCTGGAGGTATCCAGGTTCTGGTTGCGCGTATCCTTTTTGGCGCTGTCCTCCCGCACGCCGATATAGATATCGGCACCACGGTTTTTATCCTGCACATTGACCATCACCGCAAGGCTGCACCCCAGCGCCATGCTGGAATAGTACACCGTGGAGAGCTTTTGGAACATATCCTCGCCTTTTTTCACGGTCAGCTCCTTGAGCTGATACATCCGGATGCACTCCATCGGGTCCTGCGCGACCAGTTTTTCCTGCGAGAGCGGCATCAGCCCATAGCTGCGCAGCTCGGTCAGATACTTTTTATACACCAGATGATCCGCCAGTGTCAGCCGGTCTGCCAATGTCTGCAAGGTCTGCTGCCCGGAAATCTCCTGCTTTCTGCGCAGGTCCAGTTCATTTGCCATGTTCATTTTCCTCTCCGCTGTCAGCTGTTGAGAATCTTCCAGAGCAGCCCTACACCGGCAAGTGCAGCACCGGCTGCAACTGCACTGCCCAGGCCGCCGCCCTGCATCCGGTCGATTGCCTTTTTAGCCTCCTCATGGCCCTGGTCTGCTGCTTTTTTGTACCACTTCAGGGCTTCATCATTGTTCTGCGTCAGCCCGCCGATGCTGTTTTCATAGCACCCGCCCAGGTTATACTGTGCATGCACTTCTCCCTGTTCTGCCGCTTTCCGATACCACTCCACCGCTTTTGCAGCATTTTTTTCCACACCGTAGCCATTTTTATAACAGAAGCCGAGGTCGTTCTGGGCACCTGCATAGCCTTGCTCTGCGGCTTTCTGGTACCATTTTACCGCCTGTGCATAGTCTTGCTCTACGCCTTGGCCATTACGGTAGCTCCATCCGAGTTCATACTGCGCTCTTGCATAGCCTTGCTCCGCAGACTTGCGATACCATTCTACTGCCTCTGCATAGTTTTTTGTCACGCCTTTGCCATACTCATAAAAAATTCCAAGATTGCACTGTGCAATTTCATTCCCATTATCTGCCGCTTTCCGGTACCATTCTGCTGCTTTTGCAAGATTTTTCTCTACACCATTCCCCATTTCGTAGCAATAGCCCAGATTGCACTGTGCCCTTGCATTGTCCCGCTCTGCGGCTTCTTGATACCATTTTACCGCTTTTCGCTTATCTTCTTCTACGCCCTTGCCGTAATAGTAGCAGTAGCCCAAACTGAACTGCGCTCTTGCAAAGCCCTGCTCCGCAGACTTGCGATACCACCCTGCCGCCTGTTCAAGACTCTTTGCCACACCGTAGCCAATCTCATAGCACCCGCCCAGTTGGCATTGTGCCTCTGCATCGTCCTGCTCGGCGGCTTTCCGGTACCACTTTACGGCCTTTTCATTGTTTTCTTCCACGCCATTGCCATGGTAATAGCAATCTGCAAGCTTCAGCTGTGCTATTGTATATCCCTGCTCGGCGGCTTTCTGGTACCAGTTTACCGCTTTTCGCTTATCTTCTTCTACACCCTTGCCGTAATAGTAGCAGTCGCCCAAACTGTACTGCGCTCCTGCATAGCCCTGCTCCGCAGCCTTACGGTACCACTTTGCAGCTTCTTCCGCGTTTTCTGCTACACCATTGCCACGATCATAGCACACGCCCAGATTGTACTGCGCCATTGCAACGCCCTGCTCGGCTGCCTTGCGGAACCACTCCACCGCCTTAGCAAGATCCTTTATCACGCCACTGCCATTTATATAGCAAACGGCAAGATTATTCTGTGCTTTTACCTGTCCTTGTTCTGCCGCCTTGCTATAATACTCAACTGCTTTTTCATAATTTTTTTCGACACCTTCGCCTAAACCGTAGCATCTGCCCAATCTCCACTGTGCATCCGCGTGGCCCTGCCTGGCCGCCATGCGGCACCATTCCACCGTTTTTGCGAAATCTTTTTCTACGCCATCGCCACAGTAGTAGCGCTCACCCATCCAGAATTGCGCCTCTGCATGACCATGCTCCGCTGCCTTGCGGTACCACTCGGCGGCCTTCTTCTCGTTTTTCTCGGTGCCTCTGCCATTCTGGTAGCAGAGCGCCACCTCATACTGCGCCTGCGCATTATCGTACATTTTTGCCGCATCCTCATAGCGCTGGAATGCGGCTGCTTCGTTGTTGTTTTCGCGGTAGCGCTGTGCCTCGGCCAGATAATCCTGCGCATTCTTTACGGTTTCCGTTTCTTCTGCTTCCGCGCCAAGGTGATACTGCCGCACGCACTCCATAAACTCCCGCTTTTTCTGCGGGTCTGCCTCGTCCCCGAACTCAAAACGGAACGTCGCGGTTCCGGCATCATCGTTTCCCATCGCGCGCAGCTCACTGCGCAGCTTTTCCGACAGACCTTTCCAGTCTGCCCGGGGGTTCAGATCCGGCTCAAACCATTCTTTGACCGGCTTGAGAAAAACTACCTGCGGGATCTCGATATTCCGCCCGCCCACGCTGATGCGCTCCTCATCCTCAGTAAAATCCACTTCCACAATAATCTCATTCGGTTTCATCGCATTCCACTCCTTGTGGTTTTATAATTCTCACATAGTCTCCCTGGCTTCTCACCCACATCTCAATGCCCGTACCGAACACCTCGGCTTCCAGCAGCCAGCCCTTTTCCGTTACCTGCAAAACCTTTGCAGTGGGCAGCCGGTCCAGCACCGATTCCAGACTTGGCCCGGTGTACTCGAACCGGATGGTCTGCAACTCGCCGCCATACATAAACTGGATGCGCTTGCGCATCTCGCCCTCCTGAAAGCGGTCGGTGTACCGCTGTGCAAAGTGCCGGTCGAGGGTCTTATAGTTCTGAATGCGGTCGATGCGGTAAATGGTGGGGGAGTTATCCTGCGGGTTCTGGAAATGCTTATCCTTGTCGATGCCCTCAATGAACGCAGCCAGATAGAAGTAATACTCACTGAACAGGATGCCAACCGGCTCAATAGTGCGCACACGGGTCTCGCCGTCGTGGGTGCGGCAGTAGGTAATTTCCATGACATTGTGATTTTCTATTGCCGTACCGATTTCCCACAAGCTCTCGATAAACTTCCGGCCATGCTGCGGCTCGACGTAATGGAAGCGTTCGTTGCTGATGAGGTCTTTGACCTGATTCAGCCTATCCAGCGGTGTGCAAGCCCAGATCAGCTTGTCCAGAATCGGGAACATCTCCTCCTTGACCATGGAGCGGCTCTCCAGCAGGATCTTGCACACTGCCAGAATCTCGCTGCTGGTGAGGAAGTGTGAAAGCGTGTCATCCAGTAGATAGCCGCCCTTTGCGGAGTTGTATAAGATCTCCCGGCGCGGCTCGCTGTCTGCAAAATGATTGCGCAGGGTGTCAAGATCGCGTTGGATGGTTTTCTCACTGACACCGAAGCGGTCAGCCGTCTGCTGTTTGTTCAGCACACCGCCCTGCACCAGCACCTGCTGAATATAGAGTATACGGTCCAATCTACTATTGCGCACAGTTCATTCTCCTTCTCTGCTCATTGTAACACAGTGTAACAGCAGTCGCAATTCTTTGTGTGATTTTTGTCGTTTTACAGAATTACAAAAAAATTTTTGTTTCTTTTGCACAACCTCAGTATACAAAAAAAGATGGACAGACTGCCTGTCCATCTTTCAAAAAGTCAAGGTAGACTATTCTTAAATTGCCAACTTCTTTTGAAGCGATAGGCACTGTTCATCAGTTCATCTGCGATGGTGTAAAACGCCCGGCGTGGCGAACCACATCTGCCAATCAACCCAACCACAATCGCAAGATTCAGCACAAATGCAATGCTCAACAGCACCATCAAAAATTTTTTCATACGTTCTTCTCCCTTTGTCTTATGAGTCCGTCACTTTTCTGCCCTCATTATACGGATTTGGCTGGACGGTATGGTTGTCCATCCCACACAAGCCCACAAAAAAGGAACACGGCATTCTCGTTTTGAATGTACCGTGTTCCTTCTGTCCGCTTTTGTAGCGCTTCTTCTACATAGAAGTCAAGCCTTCATTTTCAGCGTCCTCCCGAATCTGCCGCTTATATTTATAATAGGTATTCCGGGCAAGTCCAGTCAATTTCATGCACTCCATGTCATCCAATGTACCGCCAAAGGTCTTGCAATGGATACGGATGATCTGTTTGGCTTCTCTGGCTTTCTTCGTTTCAAAGCCAACACCCTTTTTGCGGCCAACCTGCTTGCCGTTCAGCCGGGCGGTCAAAAGGCCCTCACGGGTGCGCTGGTGCAAGTCGGCAACTTCTCTTTCGGACTGCTCAAAGGCCAGCTTGATTTGCTCTTTTGCCAAGGCCATCAAATATTCGTTGATGCCCTTCAAGATGAAGTCTACATTCGTCCCTGTCATGGCAATGCTGCCGGACAGGGCTTTTTTGTAGGTCTCGGTGTCGATGTGGTGCTCTTTCAAGAACACCAGCCGGATGCCCTTATGGTAGAGGTCTTCGTACAGAGCAAAACCTTCTTCTGCATTTCTGGACATCCGGGATACTGAATCGAATACCACCATATCCCCGGATTTCAGAACCCGGTAAAGCTTCAGCCATTCCGGGCGAAAAATGGATGTGCCAGTATAGGCTTCCTGCACGATATGGGCAGTCGGGTATTCTGCCTTGATGTTGCGGATCTGACGGTCAATGCTCTGCTTTGCCGTAGAGATACGGCAATAGCCATAGATGTTCATGCGTCTCCTTTCTGGCTCAAAGATAACGAGCGACATTTTTAAGACTGTGTTTTGCACCTTGAAAGAGCCTGAAAACGGCCGATTTTAATACAAAACAGAATATACGGTATTTTTAATACAGTTTTAGTGGGCATAGGCAGTCATAAAATCAGAAATGGTAGTGCACGGTTTGTGATTGGCGGTGTCCTCGCCATCCAATGGAGCGTAGTTCCAGTCGGTATCTTCGTCAATATATCGCCGCCCATCATCCGGCAGTTCCAGCGGTTCCGCAAGGATAATGGTGCCCCAGTGGTTGACCATCACAAAGGGCGCAATCTCACAAGGGATGCCCCGGCACTCGTCATCATGCCGAACATCGTAGGCGTACAGACCATCCGGAATGGTATCTCTCTTGATGCGGATGCTGGTGAACAGCGCAGGCTTTCCGCAAACCGTGATCTCTTCGTAGTGTTCGGTCATTGCATTAAAGGTCATAAGGCGTTCCTCCTTAAATTTCAATGATAAAAGCTCTGAATTTCTCTTTGTAGAAATCCATTGCACTCTGCGGCAGAGAAGTCAGATTCCCTTCGTTGTCGCATCCGGCCAGAAATCCCGGCCCGGCAAGAACATCGGCTCCATCCCACAGCGGACGATTGAGCGGCAGGCCAAGCAGCTTGCCTTCATCATTGCAGACCAGTGTGACCGCTGAACCGGTGTCACTCAATGTGATGCATTCGATCAGCCCGCCTACAAATTTCTGCATGGCTTCAAGGGTGTTGTCCAGTTCGATCTCCTTTGGCAGCTCCATTGGCAGGAGTGCAAGGACTTTGATTTTTTCTTCTTTCATTGTGTGCCTCCAAATAAAAACAGGACAATCCAAATGGATTGTCCTGTAAAAAGTGAAAGGGAGCATCCGAAGATACTCCCCCTAAGTCATATACAGTTTAGCTGATGCCAAGCTCTTTCATAAGCTTGTCACGGTATATTTCGTCTTCAGAAGCCCGCTTAACATCTTCAATGCGGCTCTGATCGAGGAGCTTCTTAACAAGAAGTGCCATTTGATTCTTGCCTTCGATTTTACCTTCAGCTTTTCCTTTGTTTTCCACTTTATCAAGCACATCGCACATATTGTGTGGGCCCCCTTTCTGGCCATCGGTATTTGTATTGTACGCTTCCTCAAACCGATTATTATAGTAGCATACAGATGTGAAATTTACAAGCATTCGCCTTATGCTACGTTCAATCTGGTTGCCTTATAGCAGTCAGCGCACATTCCCTCATGGGTGGCTGCAAACTCTGCCGCCTGCATGATGGAGCCATCTTTCAGCTTGACCCTCTTGATAGGCTGGTTGCACCGGGCACAGATGCAGGGCACAGGCGGCTGTTCCTGCTTCGGGCTAGCGGATCTCGGTTTCGGCTGCTTTTGCGGTTCTGCCTCCGGCTGCGGTGCAGCATCTTCCGGCAAATCCTCTCCGGCATAAACGTACAGGCCCAGACCAAACATAGCAAGGTTCTTCACCAAGCACCGCATGATGGCTTTATTCACATCGAACATGGAGGCTGCTTCTACGGTGCGCTCTTCCATGCCGATCTTTTCACGGCGGCGGGTCTGCGGATTGTAGTCCCATTTCGGGGTGGTATAGGTGTAAGACACAGCTTTCATGGCTTTGTTTGCGCCATCCAGTACAGGCAGCCACATTTCGTGCGAAACGCCCTCTATCGTGACAGTGGTATACACCATGAAGCCGGTTATGGGGTCATAAACATAGGGCAGGCCGTTGAATTTCTTGACCTCATAGCTGGCAGCAGGATACAGCTTCTTCACCTCTGCCCAGGCATACGCCCAGCTTACATATTTCAGTTCCGTGTTGCCGGACTTTTTGACTTCCAGATGATCTTTGAAGTCAATAGCAAATAATTTTACGAATGGATTTTCCATAAGAATGCCTCCAATTCTGATAAAGAAAAAAGGGCACAACAGCGTCAACTGTTGTGCCCCATGATGTGAAAATTACGGATTGAGCAGAAAATCAATGATGTTTCGATGAATGATTCCGTTTCGGCTTAAATTCACCAAGTCACCACTGATAACATACTTAGGATAGTTGTCGTGCAGCCGCTCAAGATTACCGAACTCCCGTTCTTCATCGGCGGGAGTGATCAGGTAAGCAACCTGAATATAGAGCTTTTCATCTCCACGGTAGCAGATAAAATCAATTTCGGTGTCGTCCAGCTTGCCGACCTGAACTTCATAGCCACGGCTCCGCATTTCCAGATATACGATGTTCTCATACAGCTTGTTGCTGTCAAGCTCTTCGCTTTTCTTGATAACGTTCCGCAGGCCAAGATCGACTGCATAGTACTTTTCTGTGCTGGACAGGAGCGCTTTTCCTTTGATATCATAGCGGCTTGCATTCAGAAGGATAAAGGCTTCCTTGAAATAATCAACATAGTTCAGTACGGTAGCAGTGGTTGTCTTGATTCCTTCCGAAACCATGCGTCCACTGATATTACGGGCAGAAAACGGATTGCCGATATTGTCCAGCAGGAATGCAAGGACATTACGTAATGCGGTCTGTTCGCGAATATTGTGGCGCAGCATGATGTCACGGACAATGATAGCCTCGTAAAGATCGTCCAGATAGGTGGTGATTGAATGATCGTCAGGGAGGAAGAAACGCTGCGGAAAACCGCCGTACTTCAAATAGTCTGCGAAGAGCTTTTCATCCGAAGTATAGGTTCCGTTTTCAATGCATTGCTGTTTTGCTTCGGCCAGCGAAAAGGGGAAAACCTGAATCTGGATGTATCGTCCGGAAAGATAGGTTGCCAGTTCGCCGGAAAGCAGCTTGGAATTGGAGCCGGTCAGGTAAATATCACAATCGAAATCGACACGAAGAGAATTGATTGCAATTTGCCAGCGCTCCACCTCCTGAATCTCATCCAGAAGAATATAGATTTTTCCGGTGCAGCCTTCCGCTTTTTCTGCGATGTAGTCGTAAAGCGTTTCTGCAGTACGGGTGTTGCGGAAGCGCATGGACTCAAAATTGGCCTGAATAATGTTCTGTGCGGGAATGTTGCGCTGGAGGAGCACGTCCTTGATCTGACCGAGAAGGACTGTTTTTCCACAGCGCCGGATTCCAACCAGAACTTTAATCAGATCCTGATCGATAAAAGGAATGATCTTATCCAAATAACTTTTGCGCAGAACCATCGTGCAGCACCTCATATTCTTATCTTAGCATACAATTATTGTTGTGTAAACAGTATTGTGCTTTTCTATTAAACAAAAATAGTTGAAATGCAAATTTTGTGTGCCTATAGGCGCACAAAAATTATGCTGCATGGATAATGGTAAACCTGCGGCTGCTTACATTCTTGCTGTACCGATTGAAAATATCGGGCTGTTCTTTCTTCAAACGCTGGGAGTCTACCCGTTTACTTTCGGAGGATACCCAGGACACCTTGTAGCCCGGTGCTGTACCATAGGCGGCGTCCTGCATCTCCAACTTCACCTGCTGTTCAATAGAGGCTTTTTCCTGCTCCAGCTGTTCGATCTGATCAGAAAGCTCCTGCCGCTTGTCCAACAGATTACGGATGGGATTCAGATCGGCAGTTTTGTTTCTATCATCTGCAGAGTACAGCTGATTGATCTGCTGTGTATCCCCCTCGCTTCCGGTAGGTACAGGCGGAATTTCGGGCATTACGTTGTATTTCCAGAAGTGCTCTTCTCTGGCAATGAGGTTGTTCAGAACTTCTTTGTCGGTTGTGATCTTGTGAATCACCAGCTCCTTCCCGAAAATCAGAGCAGCAATGTACCAGCAGTCAAAACCGCTGACAGCCAGATAGTGATTGACCTGAGCCATGTAATGTGCAGGGATTTTTCCATCAGCCCATTTGTCCGCAGAAAACGGCGAGACCGTTTTGCACTCCAACCCGGCTTTCTGCCCAACGATCAGGCGGTCAAAATCTGCCAGAAGCAGCGGATGTTCCTCACTCTGGTAAATGGCATTTGCTCGGCGTACCTTCAGACCGGTGGCCTCGGTGAAGCGTTGCGCCACATAATCCTCCAAATCACGGCCCTGCCGCATGGCCTCGTTGTCGATATCCCCAATGGTATCGCTGATTTTATCGTAGTACACCTGAAATGCTGAGCGATAGGGATTCAGACCAAGAATGGCACCGGCATCCGTGCCGGTAATACCGCACTTACGGTAACGGAGCCAATCTTCTTTGGACAGGTTCAAAGTAGAAATCAATCTTTTCATGCACTTTGCATCCTTTCTTTCATAATAGATTCGGCAAGAATGAAGTCATATTCCACCAAGTCTTTCATGATGGTGGAAAAGTCGGCAGCTAACGAATGGCAAGAGCCAACCCACAGGTCATAAAGAAAATCCAGAATATTATTTTGCACCCTGAGATGGTTCCAGTAGCGCTCCTCCAGTCTGCCCTCGGATTCCAAAACAATAATGGCGGTGCTGATGGTACTTTTCATCGTGATCTCGTAAGCCATGGTAACGCTGATTTCAGAAGCACTCTTCTCAACGTTGTCAAAAAATTCCGTGAATTCCTTGAAAATGCGCTTATTTACATCATTCATGGCTTGCTCCTTTATGCTGCGGACAGCACCATCTTGTAGGCTTTGTCGATCATGGGGTTGCCCTCTGCGGTGCGCAGGAACAGGTTCTCGTTGTAGTTTTTGGTCTTGCGGAGAGGGTCTGCGTGGGTGGCAAAATCGGAGACTGCGTTGATAAAGCGCCAACCGTTCTTGCCGACCCATTCCAGATCCGGTGCGTTGTAGTAGCGAGTCTTCAGTTCTTCCTGCAGGCGCAGATTATTCTTCCGCTGGCAATCGGACAGGTCCTCAGAAATCGGGAAAAACTCATTGATGAACTCCTGCACCTTGTGATCGGATAAATCGATGCGAGCCAGCTCTTCGCCACGGTTGCCGAGTTCAATCATATAGTTGCTGGCCAGCTGCAGGGTTTCACGGGCATCCTGCACGCGGAGCAGAACATTTTCGGTGTGGCGTGCAGTCCAGCTGCGCTTTGCGGTATTCAGCGCAAGGTTCAGAGTATTCTGGCAGACCACACGGATCGGAGTCATGGCCACTTTCACACCAGAACTTCCGTCATGACTGTTGAAGATCACAAGATATGGTACTACCTGATCTCCAGCGATAAGATATTTCCTCGGAAGCCTTGCCAGCATCCAGACCTTCTTGCCGCCCTGCAAGGAACCGGCAGTTTCGTAAGTGACGCCCTCACCCAGCAGGTCATCGGTGAACTGAAATGCTTCTTCGTTCTGCACAATGCGGTAGCGGTCGGATACCACACCCAGAACAGCATCATCGGTGCTGCGGACATTTGCGCGATAGCCGGGGATCATAGCACCCGTGCCGGAATAGATATTGCGGCTCTCCACCTGCCAATCCAGACCGGCCAGTTCCAAGGCTTCACGGCTTGCAGGGGCATCCATGATGATACGGCCAAGGCCGTGCCAAGGGGTCTCACGGACAGAGAACATCGTTTCAACATTTGCGGGCATAGTAAAATCTCCTTTTCAATGTATTTTGTTCAATCGTTGTTTTCCATTTCTTCAGCGATGCGGACGAGGACTTCCACCAGGACGGTGCCAACTTCTTTGACGATTTCGGACCAAAAGTTCATAAGGCTTTCTCCTTTCTGCGCAGCTGCGCTTTAAAATACGATGGTAATAATGATAGTGATGGTGCGGAATAACAAAATGCTCACCTCCAGACATAAAAAAGCCCCTGAGTCTTTCGACTCAGAGGCTTTGGATCATGATTATTATATCTGGGTGAAAAATGGAAATTTGAGAAAGCTAAAGAGAGGGATTTATCATAAAAAATTATAATGCAGGACGAATTTGCGCTAAAAGAAGTTGGTCCGCCGGAAGCCACGGAACAGAATCAAGCTCCTTTTTAGTCAGCCAGCGTGCAGCCTCGGCTTCTTTCAGCACCAGTTTGCCGGAGACTACCTCACACCAGAAACAGTCCATGGAAAGATGAAAGGCGGGATAATCGTATTCAATGGTACCGATCAAATCGCCTACCGCGATCTCGGTATCCAGTTCTTCCCGGATCTCTCGTTTCAGTGCCTGCTGCGGGGTTTCACCCGGCTCGATTT
>SKEO01001972.1_pt1 | contig 15147 bp, 9 predicted proteins | sample 4826801 | NCBI WGS metagenome assembly SKEO01 (sample SAMN11008807, study PRJNA524170) | human gut metagenome | biome: Human fecal sample; material: Feces; isolation source: fecal sample from pouch patient p3 | host: Homo sapiens | place: Israel: Tel-Aviv | collected 2016-02-25 | reverse complement strand
CTGTTCGGACTTCCTATGGGAGTGCTGCTGGCAGTGTCTGATAAAGAGGGACTGAAGCCAAATGCAGTGTTGTATAAGATACTGGATGCCATTGCAAATATTGTGAGAAGTATTCCGTTTCTGATCTTACTGATCCTGCTGATTCCTTTTACCAGAGCAGTGGTGGGAAAGAGCTATGGATCAACAGCAACTGTAGTTCCTCTGGTAGTGGCTGCCATTCCTTTTATCGCACGAATGGTGGAATCTTCTATTAAAGAGGTGGATGCAGGTGTGATCGAGGCAGCCAGAGCTATGGGTGCCAGTAATATGAGAATCATCGTGAAGGTTCTTCTGGTAGAAGCCAGAACTTCACTGATCACAGGAGCAACGATTGCGATCGGAACGATTCTTGGTTATTCCGCGATGTCCGGTGCAGTTGGCGGCGGTGGACTTGGTGATATCGCCATCCGTTATGGATATTACAGATATCAGTCAGATATCATGATCGTTACAGTTATCCTGCTGGTGATCCTGGTACAGATTTTCCAGTCAGTGGGAATGCTGATCGCTAATAAGATAGACAGAAGAAAATAAAAAATGAAATAACAATAAAATTAAATTCAGGAGGAAATTATTATGAAAAAATTAGTAGCAGCAGTTTTAACAGGAGTATTAGTAGCAGGAACTTTAAGCACAGGAGTTTACGCAAAGGATGATGACAAGACAATCACAGTTGCAGCGTCTGCAACACCACATGCAGAGATCCTTGAGGAGGCAAAACCACTTCTTGAGAAAGAAGGATATGACCTTGAAGTTACCGTATTTGATGACTATGTAAGACCAAACGAGGTAGTTGAGAGCGGAGAATTCGATGCGAACTACTTCCAGCATATCCCATATCTGGATCAGTTTAATGAAGAGAAAGGTACACACCTTGTAAATGCAGGTGGTATTCATTATGAGCCATTCGGAATCTATCCTGGAACAAAAGACAGCCTGGATGACCTGGAAGATGGAGATTCTATCGCAGTACCAAATGATACAACAAATGAAGCAAGAGCACTTCTTCTTCTCCAGGACAACGGAATCATCACACTGAAAGATGGCGCCGGATTAAATGCAACAGTTAAGGATATCGAAGAGAATCCTCATAATGTAGAAATCGTAGAACTGGAAGCTGCACAGGTTGCACGTGTAACAGGCGAGACAGCTTACGTAGTATTAAACGGAAACTATGCTCTGGAAGCAGGCTTCTCAGTTGGAAAAGATGCACTTGCATATGAGAAATCTGATTCTGAAGCAGCAAAGACATATGTAAACGTAATCGCAGTAAAAGAAGGCAATGAAGACAGCGAAAAGATTCAGGCACTTGTAGATGTACTGAAATCTGATGAGATTAAAGATTTTATCAATGAGAAATATGATGGTGCAGTAATTCCTTTTGAAGAAAGCTCAGATGCAGAAGAAGCAGATACAGAAGATGCAGATGATGCAGACAGCAAAGACGCAGACAATGCAGATGACACAGCAGAAGAAAATGCAGATACAACTGACACTGCAGAAGACGCTGAATAAGTAAAGATAACAGGAGATTCCTTTTTCAGGTAAAACTGGGAAAGGAATCTTTTTTGTGCAAAAACATATAGGATTTCCATAAGTTTTCTGATACAATCTATAGTAATTCTATAAAAAACGACAGACAATCCGATTTATCGGGAAACTGATATAAAATTATCATGGCGATGCGAAAAAATGTGACCAATTTTTGATTGTCGGCGGTCGGTTATACCAAAGCAGGAGAGATTGTATGAAAGAGAACAAGATATGGAACGATTATTTGCCAGAAGACATGCAAGAACACTGGACTGTATATGAATGTCTGAAGGAAAGTGAAGATTCATCCACTTTCCTGGTGAAAGAGACAGTTACCGGAATCCTGTGCGTGCTTAAATGGGGGCGTAACAGGCAGGCGGAGTTTCTGCGCAATGAAATGGAAATCATGGAAAAAATGGCGGACAGGAAATTGTCCGGGGTTCCAAAGGCATACAGGATATTTGAAGAAAATGGCGAAGTGTATCTGGTAAGGGAATATATAGAGGGAATGTCTCTGGCTCAGATGGTTTTGCAAAAAGGTGGCATATCAGAAGCGGAAATCTGCAGGATCAGCAGGAAGATATGCCAGACAGCAGAGCAGTTTCAGAATCCGGATGAGCCTATGATACACCGGGATATAAAACCGGAGAATATAGTGGTCACACCTGGTGGTGAGGTGGTATTCATTGATTTCGGTACTATGCGCAGTTATAAAAAAGACGGGTCGCGTGATACTTTTGTGGTGGGTACCAGAGGAACTGCGGCGCCAGAGCAGTATGGCTATACACAGACAGACCAGCGTACAGATGTGTATGCAATCGGGCAGACAATGCTGTATATGGTTTCAGAGAGCTATGAAATGAATCAGCTTTCTGAGTGTGCAGTGAGCCGGAGAATGAAAAAGATAATAGAGAAGGCCTGCTCTTTTGAGCCTGATAAAAGATATGGGGATGCTGCGCAATTAAGGAGAGCAGTTGAGAAATGTCAGGCGAACAATAGAAAAAAGGTTTATAAAAAAGCAGGCGCAGTCTTTGGACTGATTGCAGCAGGTTATATACTGGCAATTTTTTCCCAGGATGGCACAGTGATTGAAAATAAAAGGATTGAAACTGCAGAACAGAGTGTGGCAGAAGAACAGATACAGGCAGAGATAACCTTCAGAGAAGAACTGATAGAAGAAGCCGTGCGCAAGGAACTGGGGCTTTCAAAGACAGACAAAATAACTGCCTCTATGCTGGAGAATGTAAGGAAACTCCGCATTGTCGGAAAAGAAATTCTTGATGATGAGGACACATTCTGGGGTGAAGGCCACCATGTGGATGGAAAGGACAGCAGCTTCGGATCTGTGCGCGGAAATATTACAGATCTTTCGGATCTGGCACAAATGGTAAATCTGGAGGAACTTGCGCTGTGTAACCAGAAAATCGAAGATATTTCCGGGTTAAAAGAGCTGCCTTTGAAAAAACTTTATCTGAGCAAGAATATGATCACAGATTTCTCTGTGCTTTTGAATCTGATAGATCTGGATACCCTCTGTATTATGGAGAATCCGGCAGAGAATCTGTCAGTGATTGGAGAATGCACAGGCATTTTAAGATTAAATATACAGGGGATGAATCTGACAGATATAGACTTTCTGAAAAATCTGAGCCTGGATTACCTGGATATGAGTAATGTGGAAGTAGAAAACAATATATTTGAGCCATTGGCAGAGATGAAGAAACTGGATACTCTGTGCATGTGTGATGTAAATGAGGCGGCTGCCGAAACTCTTTCGCAGATGAGTACCTTAAAGGCGCTGTTCATGTGGGGGGATAGTACCATACTGGAGAATCTGAAACCATTGAAAGGGATGACACAGCTGGAGACACTTGCATTCACAACACAGATTTCCTCGTTGGAAGGAATCGAACAGTTTCCTTCATTAAATTTCCTGTCAGTGAGTTTCAGCCTGGTGAAAGATCTGTCTCCTGTCACAGGAGCAAAGAATCTGCAGATAATAGATATTTCCAATGCAGATATTGAAAATTTTGAACCGCTGTTTGGACATTCGGGACTAACAGAGGTACACTGTACAGAGGAACAAAAAGAAGAAATCATGAAGATAGATTCTTCCCCTGATTTTGAAATTTATACATAAAAAGGGACAAAATTGTCCCGCTCTAAAATGGGCAGATATGGTACACTTAACAGTATCATATCTGCTTTTAAATTATGGATCAGTCATCAGATAACGGATAGTGGTAAAGATCAAAAAATATAACCTCGGGTTTTGGCAGAAGGGAGATATGAACAGGAAAGAGGTGTGAGAAGAAATGAAAGAAACAGAAGAAATCATGGGAATGATAAAAGAGGAAGGCGCCGCATATTTTGCAAGGGAACGAGGAAACAAGGTAGAGGTAGGGCTTTATCTTGAGCATATAATCGAAGAGCGTGGAATGAAAAAGAAAGACATTGTGCGAAAGCTGAATCTGGAAGAATCCTATGCACGAAAACTGTTTGGCGGTCAGCGAATCCCCACAAGGAAAATACTACTGCAGTGTGCGTTTCTCCTTTCTCTTGATCTGTCGGATACACAAAGGCTTCTGGATATCGGTCAGAAGCCGAGACTTTATCCGCGCGTACGTTACGATGCAGCGATTATTTACGGACTGGAAGAGAAGATGACACTAGAAGAGATGAACAGCTTCCTGGATGAAATAGGGGAAGAGATTTTACTGTAAAATATTTTTGAAAGATATCCCTGAAGGGATTCTGAACGCTGTCAAAAATGATGATGGCAGTGTATAAAATTACAGAGGTACTAAAAAAATCATTCTCGCAAATTGTGCAAGCTGCGATTACATCTTGCAGGGTGCTTTTTTTAATACACTCAAATCCAGAAAAAGGAGGGTTTTACGTATGAAGAAAAAACAAGTCGCATTATTGTTGGCAGCACTTATGTGCATAACACCTATGGCAGAAAGCGCAGCTGTTATGGGCGCAGAATTTTCTTCGGGGGAAGAAACTGTAGAGATGCAGGGCACGGAGGAAGAAGCCGAAGCAGAGGATACGGCAGAAATCTGGACATCCGGGGAAGAAGTATCAGATTTTGGTACTGAAGAAGCACCGGAAGTGGACGGATTTACATCAGAAGAATCAGAGGTATCGACAGACGCGGCAGGTGCCAAACAGGTAAAAGGATCTTTTGAAGTGGCATACATAACAGAGGAACAGTACAATAATGCTCTGCAGAGTGAAGAACGTCCGGAAGTGGACATGAAAACAGTAGAAGACACTACTTTTTCAAGTGCGTTAAACAGTATCGAAGGAGAAAATACAGGATACTGTTTTGTAAGAGTCCAGGATCTGGAAGATGCAGCAGACTTTGTGGCTCCTGACGGGATGACAGTACTGGTAGAGAATGCAAGAGTCAGAAGTATTACACCGAACGGAAACATCGCATTCTGGGGTATGGTAGATCCGCCAGAGACGATTGAAATCAAAGAAGGAAAAGGAACGATAGCTTTCTTCTGTCAGGATATGAGAAGCGTATTAAAAGGAACAGGTTCCGATGATAAAGTGATCTTTTGTGGGCAGAATAATGCGATAGGTGGTATTTCCGGAGTAGAAAATATATATCTGAGAAATAACAGCCATGATCTGCAGGTACTTGGTGCCAGTGAATTTTTTAATATTTACAATGAAACGGATAATATCAAAAACAATCCACAGGATGAAAATGCTTTTTTTATACACGTTGTAAACAGTAAGACTGCTCCGGTATTCCATAAAACATTTGACTGGGGTACTGGCGAGTTTGAAAATGAAAATGGAGATAAGTGGAGCAGTCCTTACGGAATTGGAATTATATATAATACATCAGATGAAAAAAATGAATGGGAAGATATTCCTGTTTCGGCAGGTACACAGGCAGTGAAATATGATATGCCTGACGAAGATATTGTGGAAATGCTTTCCAGAATTTGGGTCTATTCAGAAGATGGTACGACTCAGGATATGGATGGAAAAATCTGGAATCCGGATAAAGATAATGCGGTTGATCTTCAGGAATTCCAGGATTGTGAAGGAATGTCAGCACAGGAGATTTTCGAGGCATGCGGAAGGGCAGAATTCCCTGATGGAGGATGTGTGTGGATTAACGTCGCACCGACAGCACAGGCGGAAAGATATATAAATGCATATCAGAAGAAGAACAATGCCAGTGGCTATTATCTGATGAATATGAAAGCTAACACCAAGATCAGTGGAACGCTTACTGTTCCAAGTGCTGCGAAAGCACTGAAGATAGAGGGACAGAATAATTATGACGAAAGCACAGATACAGATAATTTTGTTCCGGCTTCAATTTCTTCTGTAAATGTTCCGGCAGGCAAGAAACTGTCACTGTCCAGGATTCTTGTAAAGGCGAATACTTTAACCTTTACAGGCTCTGGAGAAGTGGAACTTATGAATGCCAGATTAAATGCAAATGTAACAGCAGATAAAATTAAGATTGCGGATGCTGTAGTGAAGAGCCTGAACTGTAAAGAACTGACATCAGAAGAGGGTGTATGTCTGGTTGTATCTGAATATCTGAATTTTGAGAAAGCAGTGATTAATCCGGAGATAACCATTTATGGACAGCCGGGAGCTTATCTGAAATTTGGTGAAATTGACAGTGCAGAATACTCTCAGACAGCAATTCCGCAGATTTATCTTGGAACAAACGGAAAACAGACAGCGCAGCTGTATATAGGTGGAGCATTGAAACTTGGTACATATGAAACGGAAGGTGAGACATATTCAAGAAATCTGATCGTTCGACAGTTTGATACAAAAGAAGCGCAGGCAGCAGGCGTTCCTGTATCGAAAGACTGTTTTGATCCAACATATAGGTATGCCTGGGATGAGACAGAGGATAATGACTGGTTTTACTTTACAAAAATATACAAGAATGAAGAAATAAATCTTGTTACGGTCAATGCTAGTCTGGATGAAGAATATTCTACAAACAGACTTCTGGCGCAGTTTAGATTTGATGTAAATGGTGAGAAAAAATATGGAGTAGTACTTCCTCGATACAGTTATCTGGATGAATTCGAAGGTTTAACAACCGGAATTGATGGAAATAAACGCCGTTTATTTTATGTAGACTGGTGGACAAATGAAGAGAAAATAAAAGCTGTTGAGATTCCTGCATACTATGAGTTCTCGGGTCAATCTCTGAACAGCATCGCATCTGCACAAATTTCTACAATCAAGACCCAACTTTATGCAGGTAAGGCGCTTAAACCGTCAGTAACAGTAACCTTAAACGGCAAGAAACTGAAAGCCGGAACAGATTACACCGTTTCCTATGCAAATAACACAAAAGCCGGCTCCACAGCATCAGTGATCATTACAGGTAAAGGCAATTATGTTGGCACAGCAATCCAGAATTTCGAAATTGCGGCGATTCCGGCAAAAGGAAAGGTATACACATCCGGAAACCTGAAATACAAGGTAACTAAATCCGCATACAAGAATGGAACAGTAAGCGTTTATGCTCCGGCAGAGAAAACTCTTACAAGTGCATCTGTTCCTGCAACAGTAAAAATTAATGGTTATACATTTAATGTAACAGCAATTGGTGATAAAGCATTTAATGGCTGCACAAAACTGAAAAAAGTCACGATAGGATCCAAAGTAACCACAATTGGAAAACAGGCGTTTAACGGATGTAAAGCGCTGACTTCCATTACAGTTAATTCTAAAGTGCTCAAAACAGTAGGAGCATCTGCATTAAAGGGAATTTCTGCTAAGGCAGTAATCAAAGTTCCGGCAGCAAAATTAAGTGCATACCAGAAGCTTTTCAAGGGCAAAGGACAGAAAAATTCTGTAAAGATTACAAAATAAGAAATAGAAACAAAGATTATATAGCTAAAACCATACAGTTAAAATTATATAGAGGCAGAATCAGTAAAAATTTCTGCTACACATAAAAAGATAGTTCTTGAAGAAGAAGCCCGGAATTAGTGTACCGACAAGATTGTTTCAAGAATCAACCTGTCGGTACATCAGAGTTGTTGTCATGAGCAATTCTGTTTCCGGGTTTCACTTACCTGTATTTTTTGGAAAATTCAGGTGATAAGATGGCTTTAAAATGTATGAACAATTAGAAAAATAAAAAAAATTAAAAAAGTTTCAAAAAAGGTGTTGACATCCGACAAAATCCATTATATAATAGCAAAGCAAGTTACGGAGCGGACAACAAATAAGCCGCCTGAAATAAGCACAATATGGAATCTTAGCTCAGCTGGGAGAGCATCTGCCTTACAAGCAGAGGGTCATAGGTTCGAGCCCTATAGGTTCCATATCTTAAAGAAAATGGCGAGATAGCTCAGTTGGCTAGAGCACACGGTTCATACCCGTGGTGTCGAGGGTTCGAATCCCCCTCTCGCTACTACACGAAAGATGAGTCTGTAAATCGAGTGAAAGGTTTACAGGCTTTTTTATGTTGCCGGCATATTCATACAAAAATATACAAAATTTCTTTTTACTATTGCCATAATCCCCAAAATCCTTTATAATGCAAAAAGGTGAAAGCAAAAGTTCATTGTAATGACAGTAGTATGAAATGATAACAGGGTGGTTATTCAAAAAAGGATAACTGCCTTGTTTTTGATTATAGGAAAAATCGCTATTGTAAAACCTTTTGCCGAATCACATCAACATTCACGAAAGAGAGGGAAAGGAATGGAGAAACAAGAGAAAAACACAGTAACACCCTACGACCTTGATGGAAGGCCGCCACTGAAGCTGGCGATTCCTCTTGGTTTGCAGCATGTGCTGGCTATGTTCGTAGGTAACCTTACACCGCTTCTGATCATCACAGCAGCCTGTGGAATCGAAGCCGGCGGAGAACTGCAGGTAGCACTTCTGCAGAATGCCATGCTGATTGCAGGTATTGTAACATTGGTTCAGGTATTTACCATAGGACCTGTGGGTGGTAAACTCCCCATCGTTATGGGAACCAGTTCCGGTTTCATTGGCGTATGCCAGAGTGTTGCAGGAGTCATGGGTAATGGAGTGGTTGCGTATGGTGCGATCATGGCGGCATCCTTTATCGGCGGTCTTTTTGAAACTGTACTGGGAAGCTTCCTGAAACCACTGAGAAAATTTTTTCCGTCAGTTGTAACAGGAACCGTTGTATTATCAATCGGTCTTTCACTGATCGCTGTTGGTATCAGTTCTTTTGGAGGCGGAAGTTCCGCTAAGGACTACGGTTCTCTGGAGAATCTGTTTGTAGGTTTTGTAGTTCTGGTTGTAATTGTCGTATTAAAGCATGGAACAAAAGGATTTACAAGCTTTGCATCAATTCTGATTGGTATTATCGTAGGATATGTGCTGGTAAGTATTATGGCAGCAGTTCTTCCTACCACATTTACCTATGTGGATGATGCAGGTGCAACAGTAGAAGCTACCAAATCCTGGGTTCTTAACTGGGATAAAGTAGCAAGCGCATCCTGGTTTGCAGTGCCGAAGATCATGCCTGTCAAATGGGTATTTGATGCAAGGGCAATCGTTCCGATCTGCATCATGTTTATTGTAACAGCTGTAGAGACTGTAGGTGATATTTCCGGTATCACAGAGGGCGGTCTTGGAAGAGAAGCTACAGACAAAGAGCTTTCCGGCGGCGTTATGTGTGATGGCCTTGGATCTTCACTGGCAGCAGTATTTGGCGTACTTCCGAATACTTCTTTCAGCCAGAACGTAGGGCTGGTTGCAATGAACAAGGTTGTAAACCGTTTCTCAATTGCAACAGGCGGTATTTTCCTTATCGCATGTGGTCTGTTTCCGAAGCTTGCAGCACTGATCTCCATCATGCCTCAGAGTGTACTGGGCGGTGCGGCAGTTATGATGTTCTCATCTATTGTTGTCAGCGGTATCCAGCTTATCACAAAATGGCCGGTAACTCCGAGAAACGTAACAATTGTCTCCGTTGCACTTGGTCTTGGCTATGGACTTGGGGCAAACTCAGCAGTCCTTGCACATATGCCGCAGGCAATCACACTGATCTTTGGTGGTTCAGGAATTGTACCTGCAGCACTGTTTGCTATCATTCTGAATATCGTGCTTCCACCGGATGAGAAATCCGAAGTTGAGATTGCAGAAGAGATTCTTGACATGAAGAAAAAAGAGGCACAGAAGAAATAGCAGCAGAATCAACTTGTTGGCACACTGGGATTGTTCGAAAGTGAATAAGTAAAACAATAAAAAGCGCGAAACTGGGAATATCTGGTTTTGCGCTTTTATTCAGATTATAGTGAATGATTATCTGGTGCAGATGTATGTGGCGAAAACAGACTGCAGATGTCTGTAATGAATTTTGGCTACGTTACTGAGAACGGAGTGAACAACAACGTAATGATAAAAATATGTTATTGGATGAAATTCAGGGTTGACAAATATAGCTTCCGGTGGTAAATTAAGTGTAAATTTAAAAGATTAAACCGATGAAGCGGAAGTCAAAGTAGTCATGCGCGCACAGAGAATCCGGGAAGGTGAGAGCCGGGTGGAAATGCAGTCTGCCAAATGGGCCGCTGAGGGCACAGTGAAAGGTTGAAGATTACAGAGCAGACTAAGTATCCTGTGACGTGAGGCATACGTCAGTTGTCGGGAATATGAAGGTATTTCGCAAAGAGTACGGTTCAAACCGTAAATCAAGGTGGCACCGCGGGTGAAGTATATACGCTCGTCCTTGACAGAAACGATAATTCTGTCAAGGACGGGCTTTTTTATGTTTCTGGCAGAAACTGAATTAATCACAGGAGGTGTTTCCATGTATCCAACATTAGAAACCATCAGGCAGCTTGCACGGACAAAAGAATATCGTCGTATTCCTCTGTGCAGAGAACTTTATGCAGACAGATATACACCGGTAGAGGTAATGCGCATTTTGCGAAAAGCCAGCCGCCATTGTTACCTGCTGGAAAGTGCCAGCCAGACAGAAGTGTGGGGCAGGTATTCTTTCCTGGGGTATGAACCGTCCATGGAGATTACCTGTACAGACGGAACATTGAAGATCCGGACAACCGATGCTGAGGGAAAAACAGAGGAAACCGTAAGGCAGGTCACACATCCCGGTGATACTCTCAGAGAAATCATCCGGAAATATAAAACCCCGGTAATGGAAAAGATGCCTCCTTTTACAGGCGGTCTTGTAGGATATTTCTCCTACGATTATATCAAATACAGTGAACCAAAGCTGAAACTGGAGGACAGGGAACAGCAGGATTTCAGGGACATGGATTTAATGCTTTTTGATCAGGTGATCGTATTTGACCATTTCAGACAGAAAGTACTTCTGATCACAGGTGTGATGACAGATGATCTGGAAGCCTCCTACGAGAAAGCAGTAAAGAAATTGGAGGAAATGGCGCAGCTGATCCGAAACGGGGAGCATATGGAATTTGAACCGCTGAGACTTCAGTCAGAAATACAGCCGAAATTTCCGAAAGAAAAATATGCAGAGATGGTGGAGAAAGCCAAACATTACATCAGAGAAGGTGATATTTTCCAGGTAGTACTTTCCAATCCCATGCGTGCGAAAGCAACAGGAAGCCTGTTTGATACTTACCGGGTTCTTCGGGCATCTAATCCTTCTCCTTATATGTTTTATTTCTCCAGTGATGACATTGAACTGGCAGGTGCTTCCCCGGAAACCCTTGCGAAGCTGGAAAATGGCACCTTAAGTACCTTCCCTCTGGCAGGAACCAGACCAAGAGGAAAGACAAGAGAAGAGGATAAAGAACTTGAAGAGGGACTTCTGAAAGATGAGAAAGAGCTGGCAGAACACAATATGCTGGTAGACCTGGGAAGAAACGATATTGGAAAGATCAGCAAGATCGGAACTGTAAAAGTAGAAAAGTATCTCTGCGTAGAACGTTTTTCCCATGTAATGCATCTGGGCTCCACAGTAACAGGAATCATCCGGGATGATAAAGACGCTGTGGATGCAGTAGACGCAATCCTTCCGGCAGGAACCCTTTCCGGAGCACCCAAATTCAGAGCCTGCCAGATCATCGAGGAACTGGAACAGAGCAAACGAGGCATTTACGGAGGCGCCATCGGATATCTGGATTTTGCAGGAAACCTGGATACCTGTATTGCCATCCGCCTGGTTTACAAGAAAAACGGAGAAATCTGTATCCGTTCAGGTGCCGGAATCGTGGCAGACAGTGTACCGGAAAAGGAATTTCAGGAATGCTGCAACAAGGCAAGAGCAGTGGTACAGGCAATTGAACAGGCACAGGAGGGATTAGAATGATATTACTAATCGATAATTATGACAGCTTTTCCTATAACTTATATCAGCTCATCGGCACAGTGGAACCGGACATCAAAGTAGTGAGAAACGATGAGTGTACACTGGAAGAAATCGCAGAGATGAAACCGGAAGCCATCATTTTATCTCCTGGTCCGGGAAGACCGGAGGATGCAGGTATCTGTATTCCGGTGATTAAAGAATTTGCAGGAAAAATCCCCATCCTGGGTGTGTGCCTGGGACATCAGTCCATCTGCGAAGCCTTTGGAGGAATAGTTTCCTATGCAAAAGAGCTGATGCATGGAAAGAAAAAACTGATGTATAAAACAGGAGAAAGTCAGCTTTTTAAGGGTCTGCCGGATACCTTTGCAGCAGCCAGATATCATTCCCTGGCAGCGTTAAAGGATACCCTGCCCGCAGAACTTAAGGTGACAGCAGAGTCAGAGGACGGAGAGGTCATGGCAGTGGAACATACAAAATATCCTGTGTTCGGAGTACAGTTTCATCCTGAATCGGTAATGACACCGGACGGTAGAGTGATGATAGAGAACTTTATGGAGGTAGTGAGAAATGATTAAGGAAGCCATTATTAAATTATCAAAGAAACAGGATTTAGCTTATGCGGAAGCAGAAGCTGTAATGGACGAGATTATGAGCGGTCAGGCAACGCCTGTACAGATGTCTGCTTATCTTACTGCATTAGCTTTAAAAGGAGAGACAATTGATGAAATCACAGCTTCCGCAGCAGGAATGAGAGCTCACTGTATCAAACTTCTCCACAACCTGGATGTGCTTGAAATCGTGGGTACCGGCGGAGACGGTTCTAATTCCTTCAATATTTCCACTACTTCTTCTCTGGTGATCGCAGCAGGCGGTGTTCCGGTTGCAAAACATGGAAACAGGGCAGCATCCTCCAAATCCGGTGCAGCAGATGTTCTGGAAGCACTGGGAGTGAAGATTACACTGACGCCGGAACGCAGTGCAGAGATCCTGAAAAAGATCAACATCTGCTTCCTGTTTGCGCAGAATTATCACATTGCAATGAAATATGTGGCACCGATCCGTAAAGAGCTAGGAATCCGTACTGTATTTAACATTCTTGGACCGTTAAGTAATCCGGCAGGTGCAAACATGGAACTGATGGGAGTTTACGATCAGTCACTGGTGGAGCCACTGGCACAGGTTATGGCAAATCTGGGCGTTAACAGAGGAATGGTTGTCTATGGACAGGACAGTCTGGATGAGATTTCCATGTGCGCACCTACTTCTGTATGTGAGATCAGGGATGGCAAATTTACTTCCTATGAGATCACACCGGAACAGTTTGGATATGAGAGATGTGAGAAGGGTGCCCTGACAGGTGGTACACCTGCAGAAAATGCAGAGATCACAAAAGCAATCCTGAAAGGTGAGGAAAAAGGTCCGAAGCGTCAGGCGGTATGTTTAAATGCAGGTGCAGCACTCTATATCGCAGGAAAAGCCACTTCTATAGAAGAAGGAGTGAAGCTGGCAGAATCCCTCATCGACAGTGGTGCAGCACTGAAGAAACTGGAAGAATTTGTAGAAGAGACAAATAAATAAAAAACAACGAAAAACTACTAATGTAAAGGAAATCTGTAACTGTCCGGTAATCTGCTGACTGTGGATATACAGAACAGTTACAGAAAAATCATAGAGATTATGAAGAATATATTAGAAGAAATAGCAGCCAGAACAAGAGAAAGAATTGCAAAAGAAAAGTCCTGTATTTCTGTTTCGGAGCTGGAGAACCGGATTCAGGAAGTAAATAAAAATGCAGGGCAGAAAATCACATTTCTCCAGGCATTACAAAAAGATGGTATGTCCTATATCTGCGAGGTAAAGAAAGCCTCCCCCTCAAAGGGACTGATCGCACCGGATTTTCCATATCTGGCAATTGCAAAGGAATATGAACAGGCAGGTGCAAGTGCAATCTCCTGTCTCACAGAACCTTTTTATTTCCAGGGAGCAGACCAGTATCTGAAAGAAATCGCAGCCACTGTACAGATACCTGTACTCCGCAAGGATTTTACAGTAGATGAATATATGATCTATCAGGCGAAATCCCTTGGTGCTTCCGCGGTATTGCTTATCTGCGCCATCCTGGATGACGGAGAATTAAGAGCATACAGACAGCTTGCAAAAGAGCTGGGACTGGATGCACTGGTAGAAGCACACGATGAGTACGAAGTGGACAGAGCCTTAAATCTCGGGGCAGAGATCGTGGGAGTCAATAACCGGGATCTGAGAACCTTTCAGGTAGATATGAACAACAGCATCCGCCTGAGAAAAATGGCACCGGACAATGTAGTTTTTGTTTCCGAGAGCGGAATCCGCACCCCGGAGGATATCCGAATTCTTTATGAGAATAAAGTGGATGGGGTACTGATCGGGGAAACACTGATGCGAAGCCCGGACAAGAAAGTAGCACTGGAAAGCCTGAATGGCAGCCCGTTACGCTGAAAGATCGAATATTATCTGAGAGGATAGAATATGACCAGAGAACAACAGCAAAGAACCAAAATCAAAATCTGTGGTCTGAAACGCCCGGAAGACATTACCTATGTAAATGAAGCAAAACCTGATTACTGCGGATTTATCATAGAATTTCCGAAGAGCAGCAGAAATGTTACAGGTGCATTGGTGAGAGAACTTACTGCAAAACTTAATCCGGACATTATCCCTGTAGGTGTTTTTGTAAATGCAGCACCTGAGCGTGTGGAGGAACTGCTTCTTGACGGAACTATCCATATTGCACAGCTTCATGGACAGGAAGATGAGGCATATATACGGAGAATCCAAAAGAATACAGGTCATCAGGTTATAAAGGCCTTTTCCGTAAAAACAGCTCAGGATATTGAAAATGCCCTGAAAAGTCCGGCAGATTATATACTGCTTGATCAGGGTGGCGGTGGAACCGGACAGACCTTTGACTGGTCACTGATCCCGGAGATAGACAGACCGTTTTTCCTGGCAGGAGGACTGGGTGCAGATAATCTGGAAACAGCCGTCCGGACTATTCATCCCTATGCAGTAGATCTGAGCAGCAGTGTGGAGACGGATGGAATGAAAGACAGAGATAAGATTTTGAAGGCAGTTCAACTGGTGCATATGAAATAAGATAACCGAATCAAGTAAGTCACCTGCTTCAATTGCGAAAAGCAATAAGCAGTGGGTGGGGACTTGCTTGTATCAGGAGGAGTGCAAGCTCCTTCTGATAAACTGCGGAGCAGTTATTCGGTTATGAGCAAGTAGCGAAGCGGATTGCG
>SKEO01001970.1_pt1 | contig 15153 bp, 8 predicted proteins | sample 4826801 | NCBI WGS metagenome assembly SKEO01 (sample SAMN11008807, study PRJNA524170) | human gut metagenome | biome: Human fecal sample; material: Feces; isolation source: fecal sample from pouch patient p3 | host: Homo sapiens | place: Israel: Tel-Aviv | collected 2016-02-25 | reverse complement strand
CGGTCAGAGGGTCGGCAGTGCGCAGGATCGGGCAGTTACGCCCCTTGCGGCTGGCAGAAAAATAGAGATACTCGCCGACTTGGCGCACATCGGGGGCGTAGTCGTAAATGAGCAAATCGGGGTCGGCGTGGAAATCCCAATGCAGCAGATCGTCCGAGTGCCAGAACCCTGCCGACATCGAGACAAACAGGTAGTATTTGCCCTTGAAGTACACCAGCGTCGGGTCGGCGCCCTCGCGGAAACCCGCAATGCGCTCACCCTCCTTCATATGCTGGTAGCGGTAGCCCAGATCCAAGGGGTTGCAGTAAGTTTTCATCGTATTACACATCCTTTTTGATACCCTGCAAAACACGGTTCAGCTGGCGTATGCTCTCGGCATCTGCGCCGGCCTGCTTGAGCATTCCCTCCACGGTCATGCGCTGCATCGCGCGCTCCATCATGGCAACCAGCGCGGGGTTGTCCTTGACGGCAGCGGCGACATCACCGCGGGCAGCAGCCGCCTTGTCGGTGATGGCTTTCAAGACGGGTCCCACCTTGGCGTCCGCCATGGCAGCTGCCATATTGTCCTTGACGCTCCAGCAGGTTTCGTCCGGCTCGCCGTCAAACCAGTTGTTCACGACCTGACGGTTGGACATCGCGTAGGCGGGGTTCGGCTCGGCAACTTTGTTGACCAGAATCACGCTGGAATAGCTATCGGCGCGTGCCTCAATGCTGTGCTTGCCGGTGATGGGCACATTGAAAACGAACACTTTGTCGCCTTTTTTCGTTTCGACAAGGTGACCGTCCTTGTACAGCGAAACCTCCGGCAGGTTAGAGTATACTCTGACCTCGGTCACGTCCTCGGTGCGATCCACATAGCGGCTGCCGCAGGTATGCACAAAGGGCTGCTTGCTCCAGTAGGCCTTATACAGGTAGAAGGCGTCCTTCTTGATTTTACGGTCAAAGGTGACAAGCCCCTTCTGGTTTTCGCCGTTTTTGCCGCCCTCATCGCGCCCGTCGGCGGCAAAGTCGAACATATTCCAGACGTGGGTCGCCCACAGCCACGGACGGTCGGCAATCATTTTTGCCATATGCTCGTGGTAGACGCACTGGTAGGTTTCGGTATAGTCGCCTTTTTCGGGGTGGGCGCTTTGGTAGGCGGGGTTGGCGTCCGCGCCGTACTCCGAAAAACCGATGCAGCGGTCGGGATATTTGGCGTGGTAGGTGTCAAAAAAGTCGTCGTTCTGATCCAGTTCGCCCAAGTACCAGCCAAAATACAGGTTGTAGCTGTTCACATCGGGAATTTCCAGAATCGGGCTGGTGATTTCCAGCATAAAGACATTCGCCATCGTAGTCGGGCGGGTCGGGTCAAGGCGGTGCGCCAGTTCGTTCAAGGCGCGGTGGTTTTCCAGCAGCTCCTCATTGACAGCCGATGCAGCGGTAATTTCGTTGGACAGTCCCCAAACAGCGATGCAGGGGTGGTTGTAGTTCTGGACGATGAGTTCTTCCATCTGGGTCAGCGTGTTGGCGCGCCCGTTGTGCATGTGCATCGTGATGTAGGGGATTTCCGCCCAGATCACGACACCCTTTTCATCGCACAGGTCGTAGAACGCCTGCGCGTGCTGGTAGTGGGCAAGGCGGATGGTGTTGGCGCCCATTTCAAGGATCAGCGCCATATCCTCTTCCATCATCTCTTTGGTGATGGCCACACCCGCGCCCTTGCGGTCCTGATGGCGGGAAACACCACGCAGGGGATAGGGGCGCCCGTTCAGGATAAAGCCCTTCTGCGGGTCAATTTCAAACTTGCGGCAGCCGAAGCGGGCGGTCTCGGTCTCGCCATTGTCCAGCCGCGCAGTCACGGTGTAGAGATACGGGTCATCAAGACCGTCCCACAGGCGGACATGCTCCAGCGTGAACACGGCGCTGGCGGTGCCGTCCTTGACGGCAACGCTCGTCTGCTGGCCATCCAGTGTGAAGGTGACACTTTCGGCACCCACCACAGCGGCCTCCACCGTCACTTCACAGCGGCGGGCGTCGAGGTCCGTGACAATCGGCGTGACCCTGACAGGCACCGCGCCGTTTTCAGCAAGGGCAAAATGAGCAGCGGGCACAACATGCAGCGTTACATCGCGGTAAATGCCGCCGTAGAAGGTGAAATCGGCTTTTTGCGGGTAGACGGTGTCGTTGTCGCTGTTGTCTACATTCACGCGCAGCAGGTTGCTGCCGTTGCGCAGCGCATCGGTAATGTCCACGCAAAATGCAGAATAGCCGCCCTTATGCTCAGCGAGCTTTTGCTCGTTCAGATAGACCTCGGCGGTCATGGCAACGGCGTCAAACTGCAAAACGGCGCGTCCGTTTTCCGGCAGGACGATGTCAGGCAGCACGGTGGTGTAGCAGCAGGTGCCGCGGTAGTAGTCGTTGCCGCCGTCCTGACCGTCTACGGCGTTCCAGGTGTGGGGCAGGGTGACGGGTTCGTCGTGTCCTTCTTTGGAAAAAATCCAGTTCTGGTTCAAAAGAATTGTCTTGCTCATAGAATGACTCCTTATGTGTGGATTTAACTTCAAAGAGCCGAAAGGGCTGCAAACCCTTTCGGCTTTTGTGGGATGGGCTTACTGAAGCTGCTCTTTATAGAACTCGGACTGCGCAGCGGCCTTCTTCTCGGCAATGCGCTTTTGGACGTTGACCATTTCCTCCTTGGTCAGCGGGCAGCTGCGCATGGCAACCAGCGTAATGATCCAGCCGATGATAGGCAGACCGAACTTGAGTGCCATGGTCATCCAGAAGATGGCCGGGGTGGAAGGATCTGTGGGCTGGGGCATCGTGGTGGTGTAGCCCAGCAGCGCCACAGCGCCGGTAGCGATCACAGCAGCAAAAGAGGTGATGAGCTTATCGACCAGGCTGTAGGTGCCGGAGACAACGGCGGGAATATAACGCCCGCTGCGGTCCAGCTCAAAGTCAATGGCATCCGCCATGTACGAGGTGTTGGAGGTGGTGATGCACATGTTGGAGCCGTTCTGCAAAAGGGTCAGCACCACATAGATGATCATGGCCGGGCTGCCCATAACGCCGATCTGGGTGGGGTCGCCGAAGATAAAGAACAGAACCAGCACGGCGGTGATGGTCATACTGACATAGGTCCAAGTGACGATGCCCTTTTTGCTGCCGTGCTTGCCGACATACTTGGCACCGAACGCCGCAAAGAAGATGGAGGGAACCATGCTGATGACGGTCAGAATGGTGGCCAGACCCATATTGCCGATCAAAATACCGTTGAACAGCGTGTTGATGATGGCTTGGCTGGCCACCTGCTGTGCCAGCTTGTCAGAAGCGTTGGAGGCAATGTAGCACTGCAGGGGTCTGTTGTGCTTGAGAACCTCGACAATGTCGGACATTTTCAGCGGTTCGGACTTTTTGGTGCCGACAAAGGTTTCCGGCTTATCGTAGGCAGAAACGCCCAGACAGACCAAAATGGTGCCGATACCCGCGGCAAGCAGCGTCATATTGCAGGCAGCGGACAGGAAGGCCTGGTTGTAGGTGCCGCCGCATTTGGGCAGCAGCACAACGTTGAAAATCATCGACATTGCCATCGGCACCAGATAGTTGAAGGCGGTTGTCCAAACGCCGATGGTCGGGCGCTGGCGCGGATCATTCGTCATGATGGCGGGGATGGTCTGCGCAGTCATGTTGGTGATGGTGTAGCCGATGATGTAGACAATGTACAGCAGGGCAAACACCGGCAGGCCCAGCCCTTTGGACGAGAAGCCGGTGAACATTCCGTAGAGGGCGAGTGCCTCGATCAGGAAGCCGGCAACCATCAGGATGCGCAGCTTGCCGAACTTGGTGTTGACGCGGTCATAGACAAAGGCAAGCAGGGGATCGGTGATGCCGTCCAGAATACGGGAGCAGGTCAGAATAATGCCAACGGCAGCGGTCGTGATGCCGTAGCCGATGCTGGCAGAATAACTCGCCATGCCGATGAGAGAATAGACGCTCATACCGACAAGACCGTTGCAGGCATAGCAGATGATTTGCCAAAGCTTAGCGCGGCGGTATTGTACGCCGTCAACTTCTGAAGCAGTGGGGTTCTTTTTGAACATTTTGTTTTCCTCCTAAAAATTCCGCGGTGGTTTTTCTCACTGACACCACTATACCAGAAGCAAAACGGCAGCAGGGGATAAAAATCAGCAGATGAGGAACAAAAATTCGCGCATTATTTCAAGCAACACGAAATATTGTCCTGCTTTGATAAATAATACCCTCACGACTTGCGCTTGTTATGGTATGATACAGGTACAGAAGTCAGACTGTCGAAAAACGCTTGTAGGGGCGAGCATTGCTCGCCCGTGCCCGTTTGCCTTGCAAAAAAACTGTCCCGGAAAATGCGTTGCTGCGGTAAGTTGGCGGGCGACCAATGGTCGCCCCTACGCACGCAATAAGGCAAGAATGCAATTTATTGACGGTCTGAGAAGTTTCTTGATTTGCTTTAGACAGCACAGGTAAGGAGAAAATTATGCAGAAATTTGAAAAAGGTTTCTTTGTCGGCGCGGCCACTGCCGCCCATCAGGTCGAGGGCAACAACATTCATTCCGACTACTGGGCACAAGAGCAGCTGCCCCACACCAGCTTTGCTGAGCCGAGCGGCATTGCCTGCGACCATTATAATCGGTATGAGGAAGATATTCGACTGCTGGCGGATGCCGGGCTGAACGCCTATCGCTTTTCCATCGAATGGGCGCGTATCGAGCCGGAGGAGGGCAAGTTCGACCCTGCCGAAATTGAGCATTACCGCAAGGTCATTGCCTGCTGCAAGGCGCACGGCGTGGAACCTGTTGCGACGCTGCTGCACTTCACCAGCCCCAAATGGCTGATTGCCAAGGGCGGCTGGGAGGCAGAATCCACGGTCGAATACTTCAAGCGCTATGTCAGCTATGTGATGGAGCAACTGGGTAGTGAGCTGCACTACATCTGCACCATCAATGAGGCCAACATGGGCCTGCAGCTGGCGGCGATCTCCAAGCGGTTCCGCCTGATGGCAGAGCAGGCCGCCAAGGCTGCTGCCAGTGAAGGCAAATCCGCCGAAGGCAGCGTACAGGTGGGCATGAACTTCCAGAAGATGATGGAGAACATGAAGTACGCTGCCGCTGAAAACGCCGCTGTGTTCGGTACGCCGCAGCCGAAAATTTTCGTCAGCGAGCGCACGCCGGAGGGCGATCTGCTGGTTCTGCGCGCTCACGCCGCCGCGCGGGAGGCCATCAAGGCAATCTGCCCCGAGGTCAAGGTCGGTCTGACCCTCTCGCTGCATGACCTGCAGGCCCAGCCGGGCGGTGAAGCCTTTGCCGCCGCTGCGTGGGAGGAAGAGTTCACCCACTATCTTCCTTATATTAAGGAGGATGACTTCCTCGGCGTGCAGAACTACACTCGCACGCTGTACGGTGCGCAGGGGCAGTTGCCCGCACCGCAGGGGGCCGAGCTGACCCAGATGGACTACGAGTTTTATCCGCAGGCATTGGAAAATGTCATCCGCAAGGTGGCTGCCGACTTTAAGGGCGACTTGATAGTGACCGAAAACGGCATTGCTACCGCTGATGATACGCGCCGCGTGGTGTTTATCGAGGCAGCCTTGGCGGGCGTGCAGCACTGCATCGCCGATGGTATCCCGGTCAAGGGGTACTTCCACTGGAGCCTGATGGATAACTTTGAGTGGCAGAAGGGCTATGCCATGAACTTTGGCCTGATCGCCGTGAACCGCGAAACGATGGAGCGCACCCCGAAGCCCAGCCTTGCGGTGCTGGGCGAATACGCCAACGCATAAATATATCAGTGGTTGTCTGTACGGCAGCCACTTTTTTGTGGTATACTGGTATAAAAAGAGGGTGATTCGATGGATGTTTTTCAAAATATGGAGCTGTTTTCTGAGCTGATCCAGTGCGGCGGCAACATTTATACATGGTGCTATAATGCCGATGGCAGCCTGCTGCAGAGCAACTGCCCGGAAGCGGGGTTCCTCTCCGGCGCATTTGACTTATTCGGCTGCAAGAAAAAAATGCTGGACTACGGCAGCCGGCACACAACGCCGGTCACGCTCGGCACGGCCATTGGCATGACATGGGCGGCTGCCTTTGAAAAAGACGGCGACACATTAAAACGTGCGTGGGTCATCGGCCCGGTGTTTTATCAGGATGTATCCCTGCGCGGCATTGAACGCGGGCTGCAATACTACAGCCGTCTGGAGGTCAGCGTTGCGTGGACGATGCAGCTGTACGAGGCGCTGAAAAGCGTACCCGTGCTGCAATGCACCATTTTGCACCGCTATACCCTGATGCTGCACTACTGCCTGTGCGGCGAGCATCTTACGCTGAGCGATATCAACAGCGACGTGCCGGCAAAGCCCGCCGATGCCCCGCAAGACCCTACGCACGACCGCCACAAGGTCTGGATGGCAGAGCAGGGACTTCTTCAGATGGTGCGCACCGGAGACTTGAACTACAAGCAGGCGCTTTCCGCCAGTATGGGGATCAGCACGGGTGTGCCGGTGCGCAGCGATGACGCCCTGCGTCAGAGTAAGACGAGCATCATTGTGTTTACCTCGCTGGTATGCCGTGCCGCCATCGAGGGCGGGCTTTCGCCGGAGGAAGCCTACGCGCTGGGGGACAGCTATATCCAATCCGCTGAAAATGCAAAAACATTGGATGATCTTGAACCGCTCGGGCTTATGATGTATGATGACTTTGTCCGGCGTGTGCATAAATGCCGCACCAACCCGTATCTCAGCCAGCAGGTGCAAAAGTGCGTGGACTACATTGAGATGAACCTCGATAAAAAAATACGCGCGGCGGATATTGCAGCGCTGGTGGGCTATACGGAATATTATCTGACCCACAAATTCAAAGAGGAGACAGGGTTAAGCGTGACAGATTACATTAAATTTGTCAAGATCGAGCGCGCCAAGGTTTTGCTGAAAAGCACCGACCAGACCGTGCAGGACATTGCCACTGCACTTTCTTTCAGCACACGCAACTATTTCAGCCGGATTTTTCAGGAGGTCACAGGCCAAACCCCGATGGAGTACCGCGAAAAGTAAATGCTTATCCAAAAAACCTCTGCCAGGCAAACATCAAGTCTGGCAGAGGTTTTTGTGTTTTATTCCTGCGTCAGCGCCCGCGCCATTTTGACCACGCGGGAGGCATTGATTTTTACCTGCTCCAGCGTCACTGCGCCGCTGTCGATGCCCTGCAGCAGATCGTCGTAATCACGCTTGCTGCCGGGCATGAACAGGTCGCCGCCTGCCGCAGCCACATACTGCGCCTGCGAATCCCGGTGGGCAGAGCGTGCGTCCCCGGTCATCGGCGTGACCCAGTCGGTCATGACGATGCCCTGATACCCAAACTCGGCGCGCAGAATATCCATGACAAGCCCGCGGCTTTCGGCGGTGTGGGTGCCGTTCAGCAGGTTGTAGGAGGTCATGACGGCCTTGGGCTGGGACTCTCGCACGCAGATGCCGAAGCCTTTTAAGTAAATTTCACGCATGGCGCGCTCGGAAACCATGCTGTTGTTGCGGGTGCGGTTGTACTCTTTATTGTTGGCGGCATAATGCTTGATGGTCGTGCCGCAGCCCTTATGAGCCTGCACACCGCGCGTCATGGCGGCAGCCATCTTGCCGGAGACGAGCGGATCCTCAGAGTAGTACTCAAAGTTGCGCCCGCAGCGGATCGAACGATGGATGTTCAGCGCCGGGGCAAGCCACAGATGCACGCCGAAGTGCTCCATCTCCTCGCCGACGATGCCGCCGCACTGCTGCACAAAATCCGTGTCAAAGCTCTGCGCCAGCGCGGTGCCGATGGGAATGGCCGTGCAGTATTGGGGCTTGATCTCGCAGCCGGCCTTCGGCTTGCCGCTGCCGCCCATCAGGCTCATCACCAGTTTCATCGGGCCGGACAGCATTTCCATAATGGAATCCGGCATCGAGGCATTGCCGACAGCGTGCTTGCCCTTGCCGTCCTCATAATACTCCTTCGCAAGGCGCAGACCGGCAGGGCCGTCGGCCATGATCAGCCAGGGAATGCCCTTGACAGTGCTGCAGCTCTCACCCGCCGCACCGCAGACATGGCGGCCTGCTGTGCCGATCATCGAAGCAAGGCCCTTTGCGTTCGGATCAAAATCGCCGATCAGAAGCAGGGCGGCGTCCTCCTTGGTCAGGGCGTCCACCTCGGGCAAAATTTCCTCGGTGCGGGCATAATCTATCGTTTCACAGACAATCGAGGCCGGGTCGATTTCGATGACCGGCACACCCTCCGGGCGCTCCATCGCGGCGGCAGGGGCGGTAAGGTCGGTAAAATCCGTGCTGCCCAGCACATTTTTTGCCTGCAGGGTCGTGACGGTCTTGCCCAGATGCAGGACGGCGGCGGGGACGGTTTCGGCGCTGCTGACACCGACACGGACAAGGTAATCACCGGCCTCGAGAATATAGGCGGCAGTTTCGGCATCATAAGCTGCCATCTCCGGCAAGGTAAAGGAGCAGGTGACAGTTTCTACTTCTCCCGGGGCAAGTGTGCGGGTCTTGGCAAAGGCGCAAAGCTCCTGCCGGGGCGCATCGAGCTTACCGGCAGGCTTGCTCAGGTAGACCTGCACGACCTGCCGCCCCGCCATAGCGCCGATGTTTTCCACGGTGGTACGCACAGTGATCTGCGCACCGTTCGCCTCCACCCCGGCAGTCCCAAGGCGGAACTCTGTGTAGGAAAGTCCGTATCCAAAGGGAAACAGAGCTTTTTTGCGGAAGGTATCAAAATAGCGGTAGCCCACATAGATGCCCTCGCGGTAGCGGGTTTCGTTCATGTCCTCAAAGTCGGGCATTTCAGGGTATTCCTCAAAGGCGGCCCAGGTGGTCGTCAGCTTGCCGGAGGGATTGGCCTTGCCCAGCAGAATATCCGCCAGTGCACCGCCGGTCTCGACACCGAGCTGGGACAGCAGCAGAATGTTGCGCACGCTCATAACGGGGGAGAGATCCACCACGCCGCCGACATTCAGCACCAGCATAAAGCGGGTGAACTTTTTGTCCAGCGCCAGAATATCCCGCACCTCGGAATCGGTCAGGCGGATGTCGCCCTTGAGCGGCGTGCGGTCGTTGCCCTCACCGGAAATGCGGGAAACAACGTAAATTGCTGCATCGCCCTCAGCGTTGAGCGGCAGGTCGTATTCAGGCTCAGGCATGACCTTGCCCATGCCGTAGAGGATAAAGTTCTGCTTGGCGGCTTTGGCGTCCTTTTTCAGCTGCTTCAAAAAGGCTTTGTGAGCCTTTTCCCGCGCCTGCTCGTAGCCGGTGTGCCACTCCATCCCGGTCAGGGTAAAGCCTGCCTGCTGCAGTCCTTCCTCAATGGTTACGATGTAGCGTGAATTTACCTCACCGGAGCCGGTGCCGCCCCGGATCGTGCGGCGCACGCCGCTGCCATAGGCGGCAAGGGTGCAGGGCTTTTCCAGCGGGAAGCTGCCGTCCTTTTTCAGCAGCACGGTGCAGCCCGCCAAATCTTTGCGCAGCGCTTCGATGTGGCGCAGCTCATAATCGGCCATTGCAGTGGTATTTTTCATGCAAAACATCCTCCTTTTTCATTAGTATACAAGAAATATCCTCGGACAGGGGAGGGAACATTTCGTGTTTTGAGATAATAATTAGGGTAATACCCTATAAAATGCGCTTCAAAAATGGCTCGTCGATTTTGCCATTTTTGCGCTATACAACAAAAACAGCCCATGACATCTTTTTGTCATGGGCTTATGTCTCGATGTGACAAAAAAGATACCAGACTTCATGCGTTGACAAAATTTGAAGCAGAAAAAATTTCCTTACAAATGGCAATGTCAATCATCTGGTGCAGATAAGGTCGGTGGCCATTGGAGCATCCACTCAAGATAGTCCGATGACGTGATTCGACCGTTCTCGAATGCTGTCCTATGAATCTGCCAATCTGCTAAAAGAGCCTTTACGGCAGGATGACTGCACGAGAGCCGAATGCGTAATAAGAAACATTGCGTACTATCTCCAAAGTCTTGAAAAGGCAAACTATGCTCCCAATCGTACCATATCAACGTGCGAATGAGATCGACTATGGTATCGTTTGGCATATAGAATGTTTCTTCCCGAACATTTAGAACTTTAGCGATTTTCTCTACAATTTCGGCTTTAGGTGTGCGGTACCCGGTTTCGTACTGTGCAATGCGGTTCGCTGCCCCGTTTTTAATATCAATCAATATACCCAACTGCTGCTGTGTAAGACCGCGATGGCGGCGCACGAGTTTGATTTTATCTCCGATGTTCATAGTGTGGCTGTCTCCATTCTTACGCAAAAATAAAAACTGCCCGTCCGCGTAAAGTTGCTACGCAGATGGGCAGTTTTGGCTGTGTACCTTTATTGCAGTGAAATCTGTTGCGTATAACCTCCGATAAAAATAATTTCTAAATCTTGCCGTGATTTAACGATGATTTTTTCTATGATTCTCGCTGTAAGCATATCGTCGTATTCTGTAATCAAAAGGTCCTTTGCGGTTATCGGATTTGTAGGGGTGGATGGCGTTTGGCTATTGACTGAACTTTGTGTGATGGCAGTTTTTAGCTGTTTGATTTTATCGCTGAGCCTTTTCAGCTTGTCATCAAGGAATGGGGTGTTTTCATCAAAGTCCAGCGACATTTCCAGTAGGTGGTCAAATTCCTGTTGGTTTTGCTCTAACTGTGCTTGCAGCTGTGGTGTCAGACTTTCGCCGACTTCTATCTGATGGAGAATCCCATTAAGCTGGTCAGCAACCTCGCCGGTAAACTTGGCAGCTAAATTCTGCACGGCCTTCAAAATTGCTTGATGAAACTCTGTTTCGGGGATAGAGGGTGAGTTGCTGCAAAACTTCGTTCCGTATTCAAGTCGGTTGACGCATCGCCAGACGATTTGCTTTCTGCCGTGGATGCTCCAAGTGACTCGCTTGTAGGAGCTGCCGCAGTCACCACAGACCAATCGTTCGGATAAGGCATATTTGCTGTTGTAGCGACCTCGATGTCGCTTGCGATGGTTGGTGGCCGACTTGCTGTTGCGGCGGGCGATTTCAGCTTGTGCCTCTCGGAATGTCTGCTTCGTGACGATTCCCTCGTGGTTATTCTCTATGTAATATTGCGGCAGTTGGCCGGTATTTTTCTTGGATACGCCTGTCAGTACATCCTCGATAAATGTCTTTTGCAGCAGCACATCACCGCAGTATTTCTCGTTCTGGAGAATCCGCTGGACGCTCTCGGACGACCACTTCTTGTTGCCACGTGCAGTGAGTACGCCGTCAGCCTCTAATCGCTTTTTGATCGTCTGTAAACTGGCGCCTTGCAGATAGCTGTTGAATATCATACGAATCACTTCGGCTTCTTCGGGAATGATTTCCGGCTTGCCGTCCGAACCCTTTCTGTATCCGAGAATTTGGCTGTAAGGAAACGGGAATTTTCCTTGTCGGAATCCCATTCGCTTACCGCGCGCGACATTCTGTGAAATTGACTCGCTTTCCGCCTGTGCAAAAGCGCTCAGCACGGTAAGAATCATCTCGGAGTTCATGGTTGATGTATTAATATTTTCTTTTTCAAAAATAACTGCGATGCCAAGTGCTTTCAGCATTCGGACGTATTGGATACTGTCCAGTGTGTTGCGGGCAAAACGCGAAATAGATTTAGTAAGGATTAAATCAATTTTCCGTTTCTTACAGTCCTGAATCATCTGATTAAAGCCGTCGCGTTTTTTAGTGTGTACACCGGAAATGCCATCGTCTGCGTAGATGCCGGCAATCTCCCATTCGGGAGTGGAAGTGATTTTTTCGGTATAATACAACTTCTGTGTTTCAAAGCTGCTTTGCTGTTCTTCTTCCTCGGTGCTGACGCGACAGTAGGCAGCCACGCGTAGTTTTCGGATGGCATGATTTTTTCCTTTGCCTGTCTGCATTGTGGCAGGTATTTCGATGATTCTTGTGTTGCTCATTTTGATTTTCCTTGTTACAGTATTTGTCCGTTTCGCAGTTTTGTTTCAATGTGCGTGTCGCGATACAGGATGACATTGCTGACGATTTCTGCGTATAATTTCAGTGGGAAAGTGTCAGTCGGTTCAAGCTCGTTACAGGCACGCTTGATTTGCAGAGTTGCTGGGTCTGCATCACCTGCGGAGCAACAGGTAAATTGTAACTCTGCGCGGTGCAGGATTTTGCGAACAATAGACTCGGCATCTGGCTCCGGGGAAGCAAGTAGGGTATTTATTTCATGGCTCAACCGGGAAGATTCGATGGAGTGGATATTGTTCCACCTTTCACTTCGGAATCGCCTTCCCGTTCTGCGTCAGACTCCGATTTCGGAATCCGATACTGACTCACAGAACGATGAACGTCAAGCATTGCCATTCCACACCATACCCCAGTCGGTCCAGCGTGTTAAGGATCGTCGCAAATGTCCGCCCTCCGTCATGAGATAACAGGCCGGGTACATTTTCAAACAGCAGATACGGAGGCTTCCGGGCTTCAGCCAATCGGGCCAGTTCAAAGAAGAGAGTGCCGCGCGGATCTCCGAATCCTTTTCGGGTTCCTGCAATGCTGAAAGTCTGGCAAGGAAATCCGCCGCAGAGTAACTGGAAATCGGGCATGGCGCTGGGGTCGGCTTTTCGGGCATCTTCAATGAACCACTCTCCCTTCGTGTCAAACAGGGCGTTGTAACTGCGGTTGGCGTATTTGTCGATTTCGCAGTGTCCTACGCATTCAAATCCTCCGGCACGAGTCAGTCCTTCGCGGAAACCGCCGATGCCGGAGAACATATCTATAAATCGAATCACCGATTCGATAACGAAAAAAGAGGCAACCAATGCTGGCTGCCCTTGCGGGTTAAGTATGTGATTTTCAGGATTGAGCATCTACCTCCATTTCGGTGTCATCTGGTTCGCCGGAGTCGACATCAGCGTTTTCCTCAGCAGCTTGCTCGGTCGTAATTCTTTCGTAGTCCTTTTCCGCTTCATCCAATTCTCTTTCAATGAGATGTACCAGAAACTCTTTCTGGCTCAGTTTGCGGTGATAGATTTGCTCGTACCTTGCAAGAAAGGTTTTGATGCGCTGGAGAAGTTCCTCGGATACCTGAAATGCTAACGGCAACCGTCCCGCAGGTGAAGACCTGACACCATTGCCGATGACAATGAAAGGCGGTGCCGTGCGGATTGAGGCCGGCGGTACGCTGACCATGGCCGGCGGCAGAATCAACAACACGCAGGCTGTCTACGGTAATGCAATCTATGTTGATGAAGCAGCGAACAAAGTCGGTACTGTAATGCTGCAGAACAAGCCTCAAATTGATGGCAGCATTTATCTGGTCGGTAATAAGACGGTTGTCAACGCAGATAAGAGTTACTTGCCAGCAAGCGGCGTGAATATTGCGCTGCAGCACGATTATAGCGGACGTGAAGTTGCCGTAATGACAGATGGAACCAAGATGGATTCGGAACATCAAAAGCTGTTTGGACTTACAGACAGTATCCGCGCACTTTATGAGGTGAAACCAAAAGAAGATGAGCCCCATAAACTGTTACTGTTCCTGAAGAGCGTGTACTATATCGACCCCAATATATCGGATACGGTGACAAACCGTGATGGTATGACAGCGGACACAGCCTTTAAGACACTGGATGAACTTTACGATGCTTTGAAAGTTCAGCAAGGCCTGAACGGCGTTATGGTTTATGTTGTCAACCCTATCACGGTGGAAAAGGGGGAGACCGTCAAACTTATCAACGCAAGTAAAACCTCCGGCGTTGTAAGGAAGTATTATTCCCTTTATACCAATATTCTCGGCGAAACAAAAAAGACCGAGACGCAGGTGTATTTCAAGCGTTATGTTCAACCCAAGTTGAGCGAAGGCGGCACGGTTCCAACAGGGTTCACGGCAGCCTCCAACAAGAGCATGATTTTTGATGTACAGGGAACGCTGACGTTAAAGGGAATATATCTGGATGGACACTCTCGTGAACTGGAAGATGCCCAGAAGAATTGGACAGAAGAAGCCCTTGTGGCAGAGGCCCCCTTGGTACGTGTGGAAGCCGGCGGCAGCTTGATTTGTGATGCACAAGGTGAAACAATCGACAACATCAACATGGAAGTGGCTGCAACGATTTTCACCAATAGTACAAACAATAAGGCTAAAACACAACTGCTTCCTACTGCACCGGGAATTGTAGAGGGCTGCAGTGCAGGCCTTGAAATTCTGAGTAATGCCACTGCCGAAGGCAGTGCCACCCTGCAAAAGGCTGAATTTACCAACCTTGTTCTGGATAACAGCAAGGAAACCTTTGTTGGCGGTGCAGCTATTTATGTCAATGGTAAGCTGATAGCTGGTGAGCAAACCTTTATTGAGGATACCGTCTATCTGGAAGGTCAAGGCAAAGCAGGTACGGATGATGAAACCGTCAAGCTGCAGCAGACAAGCCGTTACATTACGATCAGTAAGCAAGGCACACCGTTTAGTGCCGCCTTTACTGTGCTGATGCGCGATGCCTACAATGGCCGTCTGGTTGTGCGCTACCCCGCCGCAGCCGCAGACGTTACTATTCCTGATGATAACTTAAGTAAGTATCTGCTAAGCGATGAGGTCAGCAGATTCTATCTGCTGAAAGAGAAGCGCACGAGTGTCAATAGCGTTAACTATCAGGATTTGTGTTTGTATGCCCCGGACGCCGTATATATCGACCCCGTCAACGGAAATGATAACAATGAGGGCTTCCGACCTACACAGGCCGTTAAAACGCTGGTGAAAGCATTCAATCAGATCAAAGCAAGCTCCGGCAAAGTGCTGTATATCATGAACGAAGTACCGATTACGACGAGTGTTTCACTCACCCATGAAGATTTTGTCTACAGTTCTACCAAGATCACAATGCCCAATACGAAGCACCTGATGATCCGCCGCTATGCAAAGCCCGACACAAAGGATTCGGCTTATAATAAGCCTGATTATCTCGGCTCCCTGTTTGCAGTCAAGAATGGCGGCGAACTTGTCCTGAGCGGTAATGTGGAAGTTGACGGTCTCTGCGAGGGAACGATAGGTGACCATATTCCGGAAGGACAGGTTGTTAAAACGGGCATAGCGAGTAAAGCGGCTCTGATTCGTGTGGATAACGGTGGTCAGCTGTATGTTGG
>SKEO01001959.1_pt1 | contig 15183 bp, 9 predicted proteins | sample 4826801 | NCBI WGS metagenome assembly SKEO01 (sample SAMN11008807, study PRJNA524170) | human gut metagenome | biome: Human fecal sample; material: Feces; isolation source: fecal sample from pouch patient p3 | host: Homo sapiens | place: Israel: Tel-Aviv | collected 2016-02-25 | reverse complement strand
GAGTTTGACCTTGGCTTGAAAACATAGTGTTAATCTCGTATTCAAGACTTTGCATTGCATCATAAATATCTTTTTTAGTACGCTTCTTAGCAAAAGCCTCTGCCTTTTCTTCATCATCGATTAAGTCTCTAGCATCCTTTAAATGCTTCTCATAATTCTTTTGAGCAAAAGGAGCTAAAACTTGGTCGGCACGGTCAAATGAACAACCTCCATATTGACTAGAAGCTACGTTAGTAATAATTTGAGCTACTTGACTAGTGGCTACACCAATAGAATTAGGACTTTCCATGTAGGCATTACCAATCTTAAAGCCATTAGTAAGCATTTCTTTAAAGTCGATTAAACAGCAATTAGACATAGGTGAAAGAGGTGTGTAGTCTAAGTCATGCCAGTGAATATCGCCGCGAAGATGGGCTTTAGCAATATGTTCCGGCATCATAGTTAAACCTACGGTTTTACCAACTGTACCAGCAGTTAAATCACGCTGTGTGCTGAAGACATCACTATCTTTATTAGCATTTTCATTAACAATCGTTGGATCTTTGTGAACTAATCTTTCCAAACGATTCTTGGTATCAGTTTGACTCAACCACTTTTTTTCATCTGCTTTACGATAAGAAACATATTTCTTAGCAGCTTCAATCAGAAGGAATCCCCAGCCGCATCCGATATCAAGAAGAGTCATACCTTCTTTCAGATATAACTTTTCAAGAATGTAATCAACTTTATTCTTCTGCGCCTGATACAGGGTATCATCTTCATGTTTGAAATATCCGCAGGAATAACTCATTGTTTCATCGAGCCAGAGTTTGTAGAAGTCATTTCCGATATCGTAATGACTGCTGACTTCTTTTTTCTGGTTTTTCTTTGATGAAGATGGGAACATGATAGATTTCAAATGATGTTCATCAGTTGAAAATTTACCCATCTGACCAAGAAGGTTATCAAGTGCCTGATAAAGGTTTCCCTCAATATCAAGATCACCATCCATGTAAGCTTCTCCAAGTGCAAGAGAAGTACTGGTGACCAGATCCTTTAATGGGATGACCTTTTTGAAATTTACGGTAAATGTAGGTGCGCCTTCCCCGATCAGATGTTCGTGTCCATTAATTTTGACCAGGAAAGGGTGTTCATCGAATTTTTTTAAGAATGTTATCATAGCCTGTTCTTCCAGCATAATATAACCTCCAGTTCTGCTGTCATTATTTCCTTCAGCAAGAATTATATTCCTTATAAATTTTGAAAGTCAAATAAAATAGACATTTTTTAAAAATTGTATTGGAACTACCAATAAATGAAAACATATATCAAGAACGCATATATTCCTTGACTTATGTGATAATAAGAGATAAAATACATATACCCCGTAAGGGTATGGATGTGAAAGGAGTATGCTTATGGAAGACAAGAATACAGATAATATGGAAAACAAATCAGAAAAAGGATGCTGTTGCCACACGTCCAAGCATCGTTCGGAAAAAGAATACAAAGATCTGATGAACCGCTTAAGCCGGATAGAAGGACAGGTGCGAGGAATCAAGGGGATGCTGGAGAAGGATGCCTATTGTCCGGAGATCCTGGTACAGGTGTCGGCAGTGAATGCGGCATTGAACAGCTTCAATAAAGTATTACTGGCGAATCATATCCGCACCTGTGTGGCGGATGATATCAGAGAAGGAAAAGATGAGACGGTTGATGAGTTGGTAAAGGTTCTGCAGAAACTGATGCGGTAAACAATAAGAAATAAGATGACAGGAGGAAACAGACAACGATGATACAATATATTGTAACCGGTATGAGCTGCGCAGCCTGCAGCGCAAGAGTGGAAAAAGCAGTTTCAAAAGTACCGGGGGTAACATCCTGCTCAGTGAGTCTCCTTACAAACTCTATGGGAGTAGAAGGCACTGCAACGGAACAGGAGATCATTAAGGCAGTCAAAGATGCCGGATATGGAGCGTCAAAACAAGGAGAAGGAGCAGCGAAGGCGCAGCCGGCACAGGATTTGGCCGGAGAGGATATGCTAAAAGACAGAGAGACGCCGGTACTAAAGAGACGTCTGATCGCATCGATGGGATTTCTGATCGTCCTGATGTATTTCTCCATGGGACATATGATGTGGGGCTGGCCGGTTCCGGGATTCATGAAAGACAATCATGTGATGATGGGACTGTTACAGATGCTTCTGACGATTACAGTCATGGTGATCAACCAGAAGTTTTTCATCAGTGGATTCAAAGGACTGATTCACCGGGCACCGAATATGGATACCCTGGTGGCACTTGGATCCGGAGCGTCTTTTGTATACAGTACGTATGCACTGTTTGCAATGACAGATGCGCAGATGCATGGGGATATGGATGCAGTAATGTCTTATATGCATGATTTTTATTTTGAATCAGCAGCTATGATCCTTGCACTGATCACGGTCGGAAAGATGCTGGAGGCAAGATCCAAAGGAAAGACGACCGATGCATTAAAAGGACTGATGAAGCTTGCGCCAAAGACAGCGGTTGTGATCCGTGGAGAAAAAGAAGTTCAGGTATCGATCGAACAGGTACAAAAGGGAGATTGCTTTGTTGTAAAACCGGGAGAGAATATTCCGGTTGACGGAGAAGTCATAGAAGGAAACAGTGCGGTCAATGAATCTGCTCTTACAGGTGAAAGTATTCCGGTAGATAAGGCTGTCGGTGATAAGGTATCAGCCGCAACCGTAAATCAGTCCGGATATCTGAAGTGCCGTGCGACCAGAGTCGGCGAGGATACGACACTTTCGCAGATTATTCAGATGGTAAGTGATGCGGCTGCAACGAAAGCACCGATCGCAAAGATTGCGGACCGTGTATCCGCTGTATTTGTGCCAATGGTTATCACAATTGCAGTGCTCACAATTATTGTATGGTTGATCGCAGGACAGAGTATTGGTTTTGCGTTATCCAGAGGAATTGCGGTGCTGGTGATCAGCTGTCCATGTGCGCTTGGACTTGCAACACCGGTAGCAATTATGGTCGGAAATGGAATGGGTGCCAGAAATGGTATTATGTTCAAGACAGCAGTTTCACTGGAAGAGACTGGAAAGATGCAAATTGTTGCGCTGGATAAGACCGGTACGATCACAAGTGGAGAACCGAAAGTGACAGATATCATTCCGGCAGCGGGAGTGACAGAAGATACCTTATTAAAATGTGCGTATGCACTGGAGAATAAGAGTGAACATCCACTGGCAAGAGCAATCCTTGAAAATGCAAAAGAGGAAAATGCCGGCATCGAAGAAGTTACCGGATTCCAGGCTCTTCCGGGTAACGGTCTGACAGCCATACTGGATGATCATACATTATATGGAGGGAATCATACATTTATCAGCAGTAAGGTATCCGTTGATGGAGATATCCAGAAGAAGGCAGAGAAACTTGCCGAAGAAGGTAAGACACCATTATTCTTTGGAAATGAAGACCGTTTATTAGGTGTAATTGCAGTGGCGGATGTCATCAAAGAAGACAGCCCGCAGGCGATCAAAGAATTACAGAACATGGGAATCCATGTAGTCATGCTGACCGGAGATAACGAACGTACTGCAAAAGCTATCGGGCAGCAGGCCGGAGTTGATGAAGTGATTGCAGGTGTACTTCCGGAAGGAAAAGAGCAGGTGATCCGTAAGCTGAAAGAAAAAGGAAAAGTTGCGATGGTCGGGGACGGTATCAACGATGCACCCGCACTTACAAGAGCCGATATGGGTATTGCGATCGGAGCCGGAACGGATGTTGCGATCGATGCGGCAGATGTTGTTCTGATGAAGAGCCGGTTAAGTGATGTGCCGGCAGCAATCCGCATGAGCCGTGCGACACTCCGTAATATTCATGAGAACCTGTTCTGGGCATTCTTCTATAATATTATCGGAATCCCGCTTGCGGCTGGTGTGTGGTATCCACTGTTCGGGTGGAAATTAAATCCGATGTTCGGTGCGGCAGCCATGAGTTTATCAAGCTTCTGCGTAGTATCGAACGCATTGAGATTGAATCTTTTTAAGATGTATGATGCATCAAAAGATAAAAAATTAAAAGCCAAAAAAGAAAAAAAGAGATCCAAGAAGGAGGACAAGACAATGAAAAAAATAATGCATATTGAGGGAATGATGTGTGGACACTGTGAGGCAGCCGTAAAGAAAGCACTGGAAGCACTTCCACAGGTAGATGAAGCGGTTGTAAGCCATGAGGCAGGAACAGCAGAGCTGACATTAAATGCAGAGATCGCAGATGATGTGCTGAAGAAGACAGTAGAAGACAAGGATTATACGGTGACATCTGTGGAATAATCTATGATTTCTTATATACAGAGTATACTTTTTATTTGAAGCATCCAAAGAACAATGCTATACTTAATTATAAGTATCATAACGAGGAAGGAACGAAAGTTAATGAGAAAGAGTGGAATGTTAATGCCGGTCTCTGCACTTCCGGGGACATATGGAATCGGATGTTTTTCAAAAGAAGCGTATGAATTTGTAGATATATTAAAAGAAGCAGGACAGAAATTGTGGCAGATCCTGCCGCTTGGACAGACGGGATACGGCGATTCACCGTATCAGTCTTTTTCAACATTTGCGGGGAACCCGTATTTTATCGATCTGGAGACGCTGATCGAGGATGAACTTCTGACAAAAGAAGAGTGTGACCAGGCAGATTTCGGAGAGAATGAAGAAGAAATCGATTATGAAAAAATATATAATGCAAGATTTAAAGTATTAAAGCTTGCATATGCAAGAGCCAAAAAGAACGGATTGATGGAAAGTAAGGCATACCGTACTTATCTGGAAGAAGAAAAAGCATGGCTTGCGGATTATGCATTGTATATGGCAGTAAAAGATTCATTTGACGGAAAAAGCTGGGATCAGTGGGAGGAAGACATCAGGCTGCGTAAGCCGGAAGCAATTGCGGTATATCAGGAACAATTAAGTGCAGAGATTGATTTTTATGAATTTCTGCAGTATCTGTTCGCCGGACAGTGGGCCGGACTGAAAGCATATGCCAATGAACAAGGCATTGAGATTATCGGGGATATCCCGATCTATGTAGCATTTGACAGTGCAGATACCTGGGCGAATCCGAAGCTGTTCCAGTTGGATGAAGAGAATCTGCCGGTTGCGGTAGCGGGATGTCCGCCGGATGCATTTTCGGCAACCGGGCAGCTGTGGGGGAATCCATTGTATGCATGGGATTACCATAAGAAGACAGGCTATGACTGGTGGATGAAGCGGGTGGCCTGCTGCTTTAAATTATATGACATCATCCGTATCGACCATTTCCGTGGGTTTGATGAATATTATGCAATCCCGTATGGAGATGAGACGGCAGAGAATGGTGAATGGATGCCGGGACCGGGCATGGATCTGTTCCGTACGATGAAGGAAACATTAGGTAACCTTCCAATCATTGCGGAAGATCTGGGATTCCTGACGGATACGGTGAGACAATTGTTAAAAGACAGTGGTTATCCGGGAATGAAAGTACTGGAATTCGCATTTGTGGCCGGAGAGGACAGTGATTATCTTCCACATAATTATGATAAAAACTGTGTAGTTTATACGGGAACCCACGATAACGATACCCTTCAGGGATGGTATCAGACACTTTCCGAAGAAGATAAAGAGATGACAAAGGAATATCTGAATAATCCATACACTCCGGATGAAGAAGTGCACTGGGATTTCATAAGTCTGGCGATGAGAAGTGTGGCAGATACGTGCATCATTCCGGTACAGGATTTTCTGGGACTTGGTAATAAGGCAAGAATTAATATGCCATCTACACTCGGCGGTAACTGGATGTGGAGAATGAAAAAAGGCGCATTTACAGATGAACTGATCAAGAAGATCAGAAAAACGACAGAAGTCTGCGCAAGATAAACATAACAGGAAACAAAAAGAAAACACAATATTCAAACGAAGGATTCACTGAGAAGGGAATGGAAACGTTTTGGATATTGTGTTTTTCTTTTTGTTTTGTATATGCCAAAACCTCTGATTTTTCATAAAAGTATAATTTTTGACATAAAATGTATGATTTTTTGCATAACGGATATGATTTTTGGTAAAGAAAAAGTATAAAAAATTATAGAATGAGACTGTAATATGTTAAGATGGTATTAATAAAAGGTATGAGGTGTACTATGGGGTTGTTAAAACTGGTGATCGTAGATGATGAGCCGATCCTGCTGGAGGGTCTGGTGAAGACGTATGACTGGAACGGTATGGGATATGAGGTGGTTGGTTTTGCGCAGAGCGGAGAGCAGGCGTTAAAGGTAATACGCGAAAAAAAACCACACGTAGTGCTGACAGACATCAGGATGAAACAGATTTCCGGACTTATGGTAATGGAAGAAATCAAGAAAGAGAACCCGGAATGTCAGTTCGTGGTATTAAGTGCATACAGGGATTTTGAATATGCGAAGAAGGCATGTGATCTGGGGGCATTCGCATATCTTCTGAAGCCGATTGAAGATGAAAAATTACAGGCGACGATGACAGATGTCGGTAAAATCTGTGAAGATCAGATCCGAAATGAGGAAAAGTATGACCGCTGGGAGAGACTTCTGAAAAAGGACGGAGATGGATTTTTGCAGGTTGTCGTGCAAAAATATGTCCAGAACCGGCTGCCGGAAGAAAAAGTAGATGAAGTCTTCCATACGCTGCAGGATGTCATGAAGGAAGGGGATCGGTTTATTACAGTATATGCAGATCTTGATCTGGCCTATAAGATTACCAATGAACTGGAATATGAAGCTTCGAGATTTTCCATGGTCAGAATGATTGAAGAAAAGATCGCAGAGAGATTCACATACTGGAAATTCGAGAGTGAAGAAGGACATCGTACATTTATTATAAAGACGCAAGAGAACACAGCGGTACATGAACTGAAAGAACTGCTGGAAGAGGTAAAAAAAGAAGAGAACAGCCCGGTTATTGCAGCAATATCCAAACCATATAAAGGGATCCGCGGAATCAGAAGAAGTTTCGAAGAAGCGCAGAGATTGTTCGCTGTTACAAATGCATCCGGAGCGGGAGTATTTACAATCCCGGAGACTGTTGAAGAAAAAGAGGATAGTCCATATCCGGCGGAGGCAGAGATGATGGTGGTCAACAGCGTGCGGAAGAACGACGCCGTACAGTTAAAGCAGGCATTTGTACATTTTATTTACCAACTGCCACACAGAGAAGAACTGCAATGTCAGTATATGCACAAGATCATGGTAAAGACAGAATTCATGTTAAAAGACAGTTACGGGATGGACGAATCACTGAATCAGCAATTTGAAAATTATTATTCGAATATGAGGAACTTAAAGGCAGCGAAAGCGGTGGATGTCTGTTATAAGATTCTGGGAACTGCTATTGAAAAAAGACTGGAAAATGCAGAGAAGAAAGAGAATAAGGGATCAAAAGAATACATTGCAGCGGCTGTGGCATATATAGATGAACATCTGGATAATGAAGATCTTTCGATTGTATCAGTGGCGACACATGTATATCTGAATCCGGTATATTTTGGACGGGTATTCAAGAATACCTTTCATATGACATTCAAACAATATCTGCTGCAACGTAGAATGGAGCTGGCAAAGAGACTGCTGGAAGACGGAAGAACCAGCATCGGTAATATCTGCGAGCAGGTCGGAATCAGTAATCCATCCTATTTTTCGCATTTGTTTAAAGAATATACAGGACAGCTTCCGAGAGATTACAAAAGGGAATATGAAGTATGAAAAAAAGTAAAATGTCAGGAATCCAGAAAAAGTATCTGAAGTATATGTGTACGCTTCTGATACTGGCACTGGTTCTTTCAAGCATCTGTGTATGGACTTATGTCAGACGGAATATGACAGATGTGATTGTGGATAAGTATGAATTCATGAATGAAAAGATGGGGATAGCCCTGGATAATCTCTACCGGAAGACGGATGCCGTGACAGCAGAGATCATCTTGGAAAATGATGTGCAGAAGAGTCTGAAGAATAAAGAACTGCAGGAAGTAGAGAAGAATGCACTGAGCAAATATTTTGCATATATAGATCTGAATCATGTCGCTGATTACTGCTACATTGATAATAAAAGAAATGTTTACGAAAAATCCTATTCCCAGATTGGTTATTCGGATTTTCAAAGCAGCGGTCTGCGTGAGAAAATGGGGGATGAGTATGCGAAGACGCAGTGGATCTGGACCCGGGATTACCTGTTTGGTACGGGGGATGAAGCATTGTTTATCGGAAGATATGTGAATAGTATGGATTACGCACACGAACCTGGAATCGTGTATCTGAAGATGAATCAACAGTTTCTGGAAAGTGTTATGGATAAAGACAGGAAGATTGCAAAAGATGTTGCAGTGGGAATCATAAGTCCGGAAGGAAAGACTTGTATCCGGCAGGAACCGGAAGATCTCAGTATCGAAAAAAGGACAATGAAGAAAATTACGGAACTGACCAGAACGAAAAAATCCGGTGTGATCGTGCGGGGAAAAAAGATAGAAGGCGGGATTTTACAGGCATACCGGCAGGAAGAGACAGGGATGGTGATCTTTACACTGGTGCCGGATATGGTATTGAATCAGGGAATGACGCAGATATTGATCGTATTACTCACTATCTATGCGGTGATCGCAGTGCTGGCGTTTGTATTAAGTCTTTATGCATCACAGACATTTACCCGGCCGATCAGACAAATCAGTGATGCCATGACAAGTTTTGATGGAAATGATTTTACACATACCATTCATATCCATACGGACACAGAACTGGATAAGATCGGGCATGCCTATAACGAGATGTTAAAGAATATCGAAGAGTTCCAGAACGAGGTCAAGAATCAGCAGAAAGAACTAAGAATCAGTGAGATGAATACGCTGATCAGCCAGATCAATCCGCATTTTCTCTATAATACGCTGGATACCATCTATATGCTGGCGCGGATCAACGGGGAAGAGAAGACGATGAAGATGATACAGGCACTGTCAAAGTATCTGCGTCTGTCGCTGAGCAAAGGCCGTGAGATTGTGACAGTAGAAGACGAGCTGGAAAATGTAAAAAGTTATATGGAGATCCAGCAGATCCGCAATGAGAATCTGTTCCACTATGAGATCGAATGTGCAGAAGAACTGAAAACAAGGTGGATATTAAAGCTGATCTTACAGCCAATTGTGGAAAATGCAGTCAAATATGGATTTTGTGATATCTTCGAAGGCGGTCTGATAAGGATCAGTGTCACTGAACAGGCAGGACAGCTTACATTCAGTGTCTATAATAACGGAACTCCGATGGAAGAGCAGATGGCGGAGAAGTTAAACGGACTGTCAGAAATACCGGTGTCAAAAATGAAAGACAGTTTTGAAGACAAAAAACATGGTTATGGTGTGATAAATATTATTACGCGACTGCGGTTAAAGTATGGGGAGGATGTGAGATTTTTCTATGAATCGGATACAAATGGAACCGTCTGTGTTATCCAGATCCCGGATGACGGGAAAGAAAACAGTGAACAGTAGACGGATTATGGCAGCAGTGATGGTGATCGCCATGCTGACAGCACTGACCGGCTGTGCGGGAAAAGAGAATACACAGACCAGAAAAAAGAATAAAGTAGTAGAGATCCCAATGATCCTTACCGTAGATTCCAGTACCGGTAATAAGAATGAAGAGGAAGTGGTGAAGCGGTTTAACAGGGCATATAAAGGAAAGTATCATATAGATGTGGACTGGGTGATGGAGACGGAGGAAGAATACCGGAAGAATCTGAAACGTATGAATGTGACAGATGAATTACCGGCTATTATCACTGATCTGCGTATGCTTCCGTCTTTCTATCAGATGATGATCAAGAAAGGCAGGATTGAGGACCTGACACCTTACATTAATGAAGATCAGGAATGGAAAGATATGATCGAACCGTCAGTAATGGAATCGCTCCGGGAAGAGGATGGAAAGATTTATCTGGGTCCGATCAGCACGGCGGCATTCGCCTGTTCAGGGGTTTTCTGGAACCGGGAGCTATTTGAACAGGCAGGAATCAGCAGATTCCCTGAGACATGGGAGGAGTTCTGGGAATGTTGTGAGAAACTGAAAGCAGCAGGGATCACGCCGCTTGCCCTGCATACGGAAGGAACAGCATGGGCCGCAATGTTGCTTGCAACAGCGGAAGTAGCAGGAAGTGAAGAAGGTGCGGCATTCATGAAGCAATTATATCCGGATACCTATCAGAATGAACCGGGGCTGGAGATAGCCGGTACATTAAAAAAATTATTCCAATATACGACCCAGGATGCATTACATAATGATTTTGACGTAGCTTATAATAATTTCGTGGCAGGAAATGCAGCGATGATACCTAATGGTTACTGGATGATTGATCAGATTCCGGAGGAAATGCAGAAAAAAGTATGTTTTTCTACATTTCCTGAAAATAAACTGATAGGCTCACCGGAGACATTCGGCTGGGCAGTTGTATCAACTTATAGTGAAAAGGTGAAAAAAGGAGCAGTTGAGTTCCTCAAATTCAGAACGAAATTGAATAAAGAACAGAAAGAAGAATTGCTGAACAGCAGGACAAGACAGGAAGGAACGCTGTTGGATGATTATCTGAAGGCTTATACGGGAAATCCACAGATTGTACCGAATTATCAGGTGAAGTGGAATTCACTGCTGCAGGAGAATGTACTGGGAGAATGTCTGGCGGAACTGGTACAGGGAAAGATAACGGAGCAGGAATTCACGCAGGCAGAAGACGAAAGCATCCGACAGTTTGAAGAAGAACAATAGATATGTTTTTTTGTATATCAGGTTGTTTTATTGATACAGGGTTTGAGCGCATTTCTGTTAATATAATGACAACAAGAGAAACGAAGGTTTCAAAAAAGAAAGGCGAGGGAAATGAATTATGAAAATGCGTAAAGTTGTATCAGCAATGCTGGTAGCAGCCATGGCAACAGGAATGGTTGCAGGATGTGGAAGCTCTTCTGACAGCAAGTCAGACAAGAAAGACGCAAAAGGAAAAGTATACTACTTAAACTTCAAACCAGAACAGGATGAGCAGTGGCAGGATCTGGCAAAAGAGTATACAAAAGAAACAGGAGTGGATGTAACAGTACTTACAGCAGCATCCGGAGAATACGAAAAGACATTAAAATCTGAGATGGCTAAGAGCAATGCTCCGACACTGTTCCAGGTAAACGGACCGGTTGGACTTGCAAGCTGGAAAGATTACTGCTACGATCTGAAAGATTCTGATGTTGCAAAACAGCTGACAAGTGATGATTTCGCACTGATGGACGGCGACAAGATGTCAGGAATCGCATACGTAATAGAAAGCTACGGAATCATTTACAACAAAGAACTGTTAAAGAAAGCAGGATACTCAGCTGATGATATCACTAACTTTGACAGCTTCAAGAAAGTTGTAGAAGATATCACAGCAAATAAGGACAAACTTGGATTCTCAGCATTTACATCCGCTGGTATGGATGGATCATCTGACTGGAGATTCAAAACTCATCTGGCAAACCTTCCAATCTACTATGAATACAAAGATGAAGGAATCGATAACACAGATGCGATCAAAGGAACATACCTTGATAACTACCGTCAGATCTGGGATCTCTACATCAACAACGCTACTTGCAAACCAACAGAACTTTCTACAAAGACAGCTGACGATGCAACAGCAGATTTCGTAACAGGGGATGCAGTCTTCTACCAGAATGGTACATGGGAATATAACAACATCAAAGACGTCGGAGATGACAATCTTGGAATCCTTCCAATCTACATCGGTGTAGAAGGCGAAGAAGATCAGGGAATCTGTACAGGTACAGAGAACTACTGGTGTGTAAACTCCAAAGCATCTGAAGACGACATTCAGGCAACACTTGATTTCATGAACTGGTGTGTAACATCTGATGATGGTGTAAAGGCAATGTGCAAAGACATGGGATTCACAATTCCATTTAAGAAGAACCTGAAATCAGACAACGTACTTGTTAACGAAGCAAACAAATATACAGAAGACGGAAAGACTCCTGTATCTTGGAACTTCTCAACAATGCCATCAGAAGAGTGGAAGAACGGAGTGGGTTCTGCACTGACAAGTTACGCAGCAGATCCGACAGATGCAAACTGGGCAAAAGTTACAACAGCCTTCGTTGCCGGATGGGCAAAAGAAGCTGCAGCAGCAAAATAAAAATAAAAATGTAACAATCAAAATAGTTATATGAAGTGAGTAGTGGCGGGCGGTTGCAAGAAACACCCGCCGCTTTTACGAAAAAGTGCAGGGAAATGAAGCGGAGATTCTCTGCATGGAAGGAGGAATTTATTATGGAAAAATCCATCAAACGTTATATGCCGATTTTCGTGCTTCCAACGTTTTTTGCATTTATTCTTGGCTTTATCGTTCCTTTTATTATGGGAATCTGGCTTTCATTTTGTAAATTTACAACCGTAACAGACGCGAAATTCGTAGGATTTTCAAATTACATAGAAGCACTGAAAGATACGGCATTCCGTCATTCATTCTGGTATACCGTACTGTTCGCGATTGCATCTCTTCTGATCATTAACATCATAGCATTTGCACTTGCAATGGCACTGACAAAAGAAATGCACGGAACAAATGTCTTCCGTACGATCTTCTTCATGCCGAACCTGATCGGTGGTATCGTACTTGGATATATCTGGCAGCTGATCTTTAACGGAGTTCTTTCCAGATATGGTACCGCACTTGCTCTGAATGAGTGGTATGGCTTCTGGGGACTGATCATTCTGGTCAGCTGGCAGCAGATCGGTTATATGATGATCATCTATATTGCAGGTCTTCAGTCCATTCCTGGTGATGTCATTGAAGCAGCAGAGATTGACGGAGCAAATAAGATCCAGACATTATTCAAGGTAACAATCCCGATGATGATGCCATCGATCACGATCTGTATGTTCCTGTCAATTACAAACGGATTCAAGTTATTCGATCAGAACCTGTCCCTGACAGCCGGTGAACCGTCTAAGATGTCTGAGATGATGGCGCTTAATATCTTCAATACGTTCTACGGACGTACCGGATGGGAAGGAGTCGGACAGGCGAAGGCAGTCATCTTCTTTGCAATCGTAGTTGTGATCGGTATGATCCAGTTACGTGCAACACGTTCTAAGGAGGTACAGCAGTAATGAAGAAAAAGACAAGTAAATTAAGCTGGTTTGGAACAGGTGCATTTACGATCATCGGTATTGTATATATCATGCCGATCCTGATCGTGCTGATCAACTCATTTAAAAATAAAGTATTTATCAACAAAGAACCATTCAAACTCCCGACAAAGCAGACATGGGTAGGAATCGATAACTTCCTGTCCGCAATTGACAAATATGAACTGCTGAGTGCAGTCGGCTGGACTGTATTTATCACAGTTGGTTCCGTACTTGTGATCCTTGTATGTACTTCTATGTGTGCATGGTATATTACAAGAGTAAACAGTAAGTTTACAAAACTGTTATATTTACTCTGCGTATTTTCCATGGTTGTTCCGTTCCAGATGGTTATGTTCACCTTATCGCTGGTAGCTGACCGTACCGGTCTTCGTACACCTTGGGGAATCATCATCATTTACCTCGGATTTGGTGCAGGTCTTGCAGTATTCATGTTCTGCGGATTTGTAAAATCCATTCCACTGGAAATTGAGGAAGCAGCAATGATCGACGGATGTACACCACTTCGAACCTTTTTCTCTGTTGTACTTCCGATCATGAAGCCGACATACATTTCCGTAGGAATTCTGGAGACGATGTGGATCTGGAACGACTTCCTGCTTCCATACCTGGTACTGGATCTGAATAAGTATAAGACAATCTCAATTGCGATCCAGTATATGAAGGGAAGTTACGGCCGTGTAGATATGGGTGCTGTTATGGCAGCGCTGATCCTTGCGGTAATCCCGGTAGTTATCTTCTATCTGGCTTGCCAGAAGCATATTATCAAAGGTGTTGCAGCCGGAGCTGTAAAAGGTTAATAAGGACAAAAAAGGAGATTTGGCATTTGGATATGTCAGATCTCTTTTGGAATATGTAAAAGTATATAAGAAAAGTTGACAGCGGTGGAGAATGAAGATATCACTTGACATTTTTCACTTATTTTTTAAAATATAGTGAGAGATGAAGAGGAGTAGTTTTTATTATGAATTCAAATTTTGAATATTACAAAATATTTTATTATGTAGCAAAATATGAAAATCTTACCAAGGCGGCAACGGTACTGAAGACCAGCCAGCCGGCAGTCACGCGTACCATACACAAACTGGAAAATGAACTTGGCTGCCGCTTATTTACGAGGAGTAAGACCGGAATGCAGCTAACTCCGGAAGGCCGGACATTTTATGGATATGTAGCGGCAGGATGTGCCCAGTTTTTCAAAGGAGAGAATGATCTGAGTAATCTGATCTCGCTGGAGAACGGAACGATCTATATCAGCGCTACGGAGACGGCACTTCACTGTTATCTTTTTCAGGCAATGGAAGAATTCAACAGCCTGTATCCGAATGTGAGGTTTAAGATTCTGAATAACAGTACGACAGAGTCTGTGAATGCAGTAAAAGAAGGAAAAGTAGACCTTGCATTTGTATCGGCGAACCTTCAGGTAGCAAAACCTCTTCGGATGAAGATTCTGAGAAAATATCATGATATCCTGATCAGTGGAAACAGATTTGGAGAATTAAAGGATGATGGGAAAGAGGTTTCACTTAAGGAACTGGTGTCCTATCCGTGGATCAGTCTGACTGCAGAGACGATTACCAGACGTTTTCTAAATGAATATTTTGAAAAGAACAGTCTGACATTTACACCGGATATGGAGCTTGCAACGACGGATATGATACTTCCGGCGGTAAGGCACAATCTGGGACTTGGTTTCATCCCGGCGGAATTTGCAGATTCGGAACTTAAGTCCGGACAGGTATTTGAGATCAAAGTGAAAGAAAAGCTGCCGGAACGTAATATCATACTGATCTACGACATGGAATATCCGCAAAGTATCGCGGCAAAAGAATTTCAGAAATTCCTGAAAGAAAAAGAAATGTAAAAACCCGGAAGCTTACATAAATTCGGATGATCAATAATGATCAGATAAAAGATAAAGGTATCGAATTGGAGTAAAATATTGTAAGC
>SKEO01001953.1_pt1 | contig 15208 bp, 18 predicted proteins | sample 4826801 | NCBI WGS metagenome assembly SKEO01 (sample SAMN11008807, study PRJNA524170) | human gut metagenome | biome: Human fecal sample; material: Feces; isolation source: fecal sample from pouch patient p3 | host: Homo sapiens | place: Israel: Tel-Aviv | collected 2016-02-25 | reverse complement strand
GTTCAACGAGCAACGTCCTTATGATTTGATCATTCTTGAATATGGATTGAATGTAGCTACCGAGCGTGGCCGGAACTATGACAACTATCAAAAGGGATTACTTACGGCTATCAACCATTTGAAAGAGTGTTTCCCGCAAGCGGGAATTTTATTGCTGAGTGTCGGCGACCGGGACTATAAAACCGAAACCGGTGACCTCCGTACTATGCCGGGAGTAAAGAACTTGATTCGTTATCAGCAGAACATTGCTGCTGAAAGCGGTATCGCTTTCTGGAATATGTTTGAAGCGATGGGAGGAGAAGGCAGTATGGCGAACCTCGTACACGCCAAACCTTCAATGGCGAACTACGATTATACTCATATCAACTTCCGTGGTGGCAAACATCTGGCGGGATTGCTATATGAGACATTGATATACGGTAAGGAACAATACGACAGGAGGCGTGCTTATGAGCAAGAATAACCTGTTGCTGGGCTTTATCTTGGGGGTACTTGGAACTTTCTTTCTTCTTTCGGCAGGAAAGGCGCAAGACCGTATCCCTGCCTGTCCTCCACTGGGGAAGACCTTGAAAATGATAAAACCTTTGCGGGAAATGAACTGGGCGAATGATACCATCGCCGTGCAGACTTCTTTTCCTTCCGCTTTCCGCGAAACCGGAAGGAATGAGATAATCGACAGCATTGCCCTGCTGACACCCGTATTTGAACGTCTCCGTCAGGTACGTGCCGGACTTTCCGAAGATACGGTGCGTATTCTCCATATCGGAGACAGTCACGTACGCGGGCACATCTATCCGCAGACTACGGGAACGCTGCTGAAAGAAAACGCAAAAAAATAGGGATGACCTTGGTAAGAGGCTATCCCTGTTTTTTAGCTGATGTGATGGACAGAAAAAATAAACGAACCTACCATGGTGATGATAAACTCGTCTATATCTTGGTTGTATAGGTTCGCCCATAGACATAGCCCCAAATGGCGGCTCTGTCCGGCTTGTGACCCTTGATATAACGCCCCTCCCAGCGACCGTCCTTGCGTTTTCGAATGTTTTCTCCTCGTCTTGCCATAATAAATTTTGACTCCTTTCCTGACCCCTGACGGGCGGTGCGTTTTCCTGTCGCATACAATACCTGACAAAAAGCCAACAACATAGTGGTGTGCCTGTGGCAATGTGCCGAAAAACAGTTGTAGTAGAAATAAATGCGACAGGATATGTTGTAAATTGTCGACTCTTGTGGTATTATACTATTGATTGGCATAACAAAATTTGAACTTATAGGTATCCTCCATTATCGAAATGGCGGATACCTTTTTTGCTTTTTGATTCATACCGGCCATCTTCCTGCATGTGGAATCCCACGCGGGCGTCACCGTCCAGCAGAAGTTCGGCAAAGATATTCTTGTAGCTGTCGCGCACAAAGTGCTGCCGGAAATTTGGGCAAAGAAAAAGCGGAGGGCGATAATTCGCTCTCCGCTATCGGGGCAGGTTCGGTCAGATTTCGTACAGCATCGGCAGGACAACTTCCTCCGCCTGCTGTTTCAGGCTGCCACACAGCTGCACCGCCCAGCGCCGGATAAATGTACAAAACAGGGCAAAATAAAACAAAAAGTCCCGAATTGCAGATACAAGCAATTCGGGACTTGATAGGATTTATAGAAGAACCTTAACTGTCAGGTCTTTCCAACTCCCCGGCCAAAGTACGTAGCCACGCGAATTTCGATAGGCGCGAGCCTGTTCGTAATTCAACTTAATGGTTATACTCGCTGGCAAATCAGCCGCGAGGCGACTTGATGGCTGCCTGCTTATTGGGTCGTCATCATAGGTATGTACCCAAAAGCGCGTACTGTTTGCATCCTCAAGTATCCTATTGACGGCCCCATCCCCTTTCTTCGCTTTTGTTTTTCCCGGCATGATTTTTTCCGCCGAAATCGAATGGTAATTGTACGTTCCGCGCACATTGCATTGAACAGTGCATGACTCTTGAAATAGATTTAGTTCCCAGATGAATTTCTGTCCATCGATGGAGAAGATTCTCGGCACAAATCTGTCCAGAAATTCCCGGCTGATTTCATCGTTTGGGAACGACTCTTGCCAGCTGAGTGCTTCCTCTACCTTTTCACTATCGGCAGCTCCGTTTTCTTGTTCCTGCTGGTATTCTTCTAAAATATCCTGCCGGTGATCCTGCCAAACGTTTTTGTAGATTTCTCGCGCCATCAATTCGAGCTTCCATGCTTGCACATTGGGGGCGCTGCATTTGGGGGCTACATTCCTCAGCGACCGCTGATAACAGATATATCGAACAATGCCTTTCTCTGCGCGGAACGCCCGCATTCTGGCTCCGCAGCCACAAAACAGGCGGCAAGCCCATTTGTCGGCGTGTTCGCTCTTTCCATACAAGTAAGCCTGCGTTATATTGCCGTCTTTGTACGACTGCCATGCATGTCTGCGGCGCTGACATTTATCCCATAGTTCCTCTGAAATGATTGGCTCAAAACTGCCTTTCACCAGAATGTAATCCTGTTCGCTGTTCTTGATGCTTTTATGGCTGAGGAAATCATCAATATGCGATTTGTTGTATGTCAAATACCCTTTATAAATCGTATTCTTGGTGATTGAGAGAACCTGACGCGCGCTCCATTGTGGCATTCCGGATTTATTCGGTGCGCCTTCTTGCGTTAGTGTCTGGGCTATCTCGGTGCCATTTATGCCATCAGCATACCAAGCAAAAATTTTTCTGACAGTCTCTGCCTGACTTTCCTGCACCACAAGCGTATGAGCCTTTTTATCACGCTTATATCCAAACGGTGTCGGTCCCGCAACATAGGTGCCTTTTTTCTGTGACGTCTGAATACCCGCCTTGGTGCGTTCACTCATTTTACGGCTTTCATCTTGCGCAAGGCTTGCCATAATAGTCAGGCGAACTTCTCCATCGCCACGCATCGTCCAGATGTCATCATTGACGAAGTACACTTCAACGCCGTACTGTTTCAGCTCACGGGTCGTAACCAAAGTATCCACCGTGTTTCGGGCAAAACGGGAAACTTCGCGGGTCACGATTAGGTCAAACTTCTTTTTCCGGGCATCTCGCAGCATCTTCATAAAAGAAGGCCGGGTTTTCATGCCAGTACCTGAGATTCCTTCATCGGCGTATTGCCCAACCACCGCCCAATTCGGATGATGTTCTGCAAGCTCCAGATACCAGTTCATTTGATTTTTCAGTGCTGATATTTGCGCCTCAAGTTCCGTGGACACGCGCCCATAGAACACGACTCTGCGCGGGCAGTTTTGCTGGTCTGCTTTATCATATTGCATCGGTTTTCCCTCCTTCCCCATCAGTATAATACTGCATTCAGTATTTTCAAAATGTACAAGTCAATGACTCAATCATGGTATAGAAAAGCCGTGGAAGAAGGTTTCTTCCACGGCATGATCTTTATACTACTTTTTCAATAAGGCACTGATGTTTCTTCGTTTTCTTGTCATAGTTGATAGCTACCAAGAGAAGATTTCCTGTATAGCCACGCAGCGAATCCGGATATTTCTTTTCCTTAATCTGCTGCATCGCAGTCTCCGCCGTTTGGTTCCACTTCAACTCCACAACAAGCGCCGGATAGTCATTTCGGTACTCCGGTTTTGGAACGAAAACGAAGTCTGCGAAGCCCCTGCCTGTGGGCAGCTCTCGAACCGGCTTAAAGTAATATTGCATAGCGCTCAGGTATGCAATCGCCAAGACGCTGCTCAAGGAGTTTTCATTGTTGTACTGGATGGCAGAAACATAGTCATCATGGATTTTCTCAACCTGAGTGGCTACTGCATCGCCATCCATATCCAATGTCGCATCCAGCAACTTCTCAGACTCCTGCTGGAACAGCAACATCTCATTCCAATGCTTGCTTTCTACCGCAAGTGTCAATTCCTGCCGGATTTCCTCATTCGGAACGAACGCTGTTTTTCGGTTCTGGTCATATCCCAAGTAGCCAAGATGGATCATATATGTCAAAACATCATCTTTGCTTTGGATATTAACGGTATCGTTCTTGAAGGTAGCCGTGTTTACTTTAACTTCCCCACCGGAAATCATTTCAATGATTGCCGTTTTCAGCCCATCATAGTTCATGTTGATAAGGGGAACGATTGCTTCATAGGAAGCTGTTTCCGACCAGTAGCTCTTAAACTCTCCCTTCAGCATAACGCTGACAACAGCTCTGGGATTATAAACTTGGTAATCCCGCAGCGAGTAACCATCGTACCACTTTTTTACCTTGTCAAAGTCTTTGTGGTACTCCTCGCAAAGATTCTTAACTTCTTCTTCCGTAAAGCCAATGAAAGGTGCCAACGTGCCGGCACTGACCATGGTAAACTCATCGAAGTTATTCAAGGCCGACTGCGTTTTTTCCTTTTTGATTGGCAGAATGCCGGTGAGGTATGCAAGCTGAATGTATTTTGTCGGCTCTGTACCTTTGAATAAGCCTCGCAGGAAATAGATATATTCTTCTTGAACAGCCTTATTGGTTGCTTCATCTCGGATCAGAATATCCCATTCATCAATAATCACAATAAATTTCTGACCGGTCGAGTTTCTGATGCGCGACAAAGCGTCCGCCAATGTCAACACTTCTTTAGGAAGAACTTCAGGGTAGTACTCTTTTAGTTCCTCCAAAACCGATTGCGTAATGTAGGATATAATACTTTTGATGTCTGCACAGCTGGACAAAAACCATTGTACATCTATATGGATCACATCATACTTGTTGAGATGCTTTTTGAAGTCGCTACTCTTGCCGATTGTAAGCCCATCGAACATCTTTTCTGAATCGCAGCCTTTGCTGTAATAGGCTGCCAGCATATTAGCCGTATAGGACTTACCAAACCTCCGGGGGCGGCTATTGCAAATATATGCTTCTGGTGTATCAAGAACGCTGTTGGTATATTCCAGCAGACCCGTTTTGTCCATATAAATTTTTGAATTCAGTGCAACTTGAAACGCACTATTATCCGGATTCACGAATCTTCCCATTTCGCCAAAGCCTCCTTCAGAAGTCATTTATTTCTAACCATTCAAATGACATTAGTATAGTCATATAGTACCATTTATCGATACAAATAGCAAGTTGGAAATTTCTCTATAATAGTACAAAAGCGCCGCAGCAGGGATTTCTTTCATAGCATGATCTATCATCGCAGACACCGCATCTACTATGACGATGATTAAATTTTGCCACATGGAATCCTGCTTTCTGCATATAATCTTCAAAAATATATGCAGATAAAACTCGAAAGGCGCAATAAGCCACAAATTGCGATAATTTTCCTTCGATGAACCTGTCAGATGTCATCTGTTTGAACCATTCGGAATTCCCGAATAGTTACCATCACGGTCTATTCCTCATCCGAATTATAATATTACCATTTACTGATTCAAATAGCAAATCTAGCGTCATTCCATAACGACACAATAATGCCGTGGAAGTATTTCCTCCACGGCACGATCTGTCGTTATAGCTGTGCGTTTCTCTCCCTCTGCAAATTCCAGACAGGCAACCCTTCCCGGCGCTTTGCCTCGCATCGCTTTGCAGCCATGCGATATGTTTTCTCGCATCTTGGCACGCTCGTGGAATCCAGTCATGGCGCTGCTTCCCCAATGCGGTACAGCAGAGGACGCTATTCACTTTTTCGGAGGTTTGGAACCTCCTAATACATAAGAGAACAGCGAATCGGATTTTTTCCACAACTTTTTCAATTTTCTTTTTTTACCAGAAATATATCCACACGCATATCTTTCCACAAACCGGGGTGGATCTTAATCCCACGCGCTTTCTGATACTCATAGGCTGTCACAAAGTCAACCGCAAAACTCAAAAGTGGTATCTTTTCATCCAGCACACTCACCTGATTTTCTTGACAGCTTTCCAGCCATTCCACCAACTTACGCTTTCTTTTGGTTCGGCTCATGTTCAAAAAGAAATCCTGTGGACGACATATTGTCGCGCAATCGGGTCCTGCACTTTCTTTATCCTGCTTGCCGGTTTGCTCTTGCTCAATATCATAGGGAACGCCACTTTTATAGGTAACCATCGCTATCGGCTGCCTTTCCGATTGGATAGGCATGATCTGCTGCACATTCATCAACTGCAACATCCAAATGTAGCGGTTATTGCTTTTTACAATCCGGTTGGCATACCTGTCCAGAAAGCCCGGCTCTATTTTACCATCCGGAAAAGAAGCATCATCGCTGAGTGCAGCCTCGATGCTGTGCATATCTAACCTTGCTTTAGGACGCTGTTCCTGTATGGAACTTTGCAGTAAGCCTTCGACATTTATAATCTCATTGTTGATTTCCGTACTTCTGCTTAAGAAATCATCCATAGTTATGCTTCGGCTTGCCCGCTGGCTGACAAGATCGTCCAATTCCTCATTCAGCGCAGAGAGTTTGTTCTCCAGCTGGTTTCCATCATTCGGTGTGCCGGTAGTGTTCAGATTTGCATCCAACATCCGCAAAAGACCCAGTATATCCTCGGTATTTTCTTTCCAAACTGTACGGAACACTTCCCTTGCCATCAATTCCAGCTTCCATTCAGATGCGTATGGTGCCGGACAAGGAATGCCGTTCAGTGCTCTGGCGGCATCTTTCTTTTTGAACATTTTCGAACGTGCACAGATAAGCCGCATATTTTTCCCACCGTTGGCCGTTTTATCGTAGCCTTCGATTTGGAATCGCATCCCACAATCGCAAAACAGAATTTTCGTCCATTTGTTCTGCGGAAAGGACACACCAAATTTATGGGCACGACCATCTTTTCCTTTGACAAATGCAGCTCGCTTACTGCGGATCTGATTGCAGGTTTCCCATAGCTCCTCTGAGACGATTGCCTCAAAGTTTCCCTTTACAAGAACAAAGTCCTCCTCGCTGTGATTGATGCGGTTATGGCTGAGGAAGTCATCAATATGGGATTTATTATAGGTCATATAGCCCTTGTAAGTGGGCTTGCGGAGTACCCGTGATACCTTGCTCGCCGTCCAGCTCAGGCCACCACCGCCATCCTTGCGGTTTTCTTCTATAAGCATTTTGGCAACAGTCGTTTCTCCGTGCCCCTCGGCGTACAGATTAAAGATTCTTCGCACCGTTGCCGCCTGTTCCTCATTGATTACATAAGTTCCATCCACACGGTCATACCCGATAATATTACCGCTGCCATAGAGTACACCTTTCTCACGGCTCATCTTCTGTCCGGCTTTTACGCGCTCACTGGTCTTGCGGCTTTCATCTTGGGCAATGCTCGCCATAATGGTCAAGCGAACTTCTCCATCACCGTCCATTGTCCAGATGCCATCATTTACAAAATAGACTTCCACGCCGTATTGCTTCAGTTCTCGCGTAGCATTCAACGCATCCACAGTGTTACGCGCAAACCTCGACAATTCACGGGTGACAATCAAGTCAAAGCGGTGTTCCTTTGCGTGCTCTATCATCCGCATAAATGATGGACGTTTCTTCATTTGGGTACCGGTTATGCCTTCGTCTATGTACTGCGCTACAACGGTCCAGTTGGGATTGCGTAATGCAAGGTCTGTATACCATTCCATCTGATTTCCCAGCGCAGATAGCTGTTCCTCATGTTCTGTTGAAACGCGGCCATAAAACACCACCCTGCGCGGTCGATTCTTGTAATTCCCAATATAGTCTGTCATTTCGAACGCCTCCTTGTTCTTTCATTGTACAAGGGGCAAATTCATAAGGGAAATGTACAAAAACACTGGTACACTTGCCATCCTTGTATGAGCGTTGCCGCTCTATACTATAAGAGTACGTTCTCTTGATTTTTTTCCACAATCACTATTTTTATTTCATTGCACTTGACATACATCAAGTAGCCATGCCACGCGGATAGCATTTTTCAGAACATATCAACAAAAATGACCCTGCACGATTCTGTGCAGGATCAAAATATATATTCGTTTTATTTTCGTACATAACTGGTTGATGGGCCGGCTCCGACTTTTTTCAAATAACTATTTCGAAAAATCAGCCGGGCTATCAAACTGGAATTTGTTATTCTCCTATGGAGGCACCGCTATCGTCTTTAAGGCCACAAATCGCAACTATACCATTATTTTTATAACTTACAACGAGAGTAGTGTCATTCCCAAGTTTCCAACTTGCAGTGCTGTTTTCACTGGTATCAGGCTTCCCCCATACCTCTCTAAGCTGGTCAATATGGTACCCTGGCAAAAGGCTATTAACATCGGCTTCACTCATTTCTGCGCAACTCCAGCGAGGGTCACGGCATTATCAAGATGGGCAACAGCATGATACCATTCTCCAATCTGGAACCCAAGGATAGTGATGTCTATCAGCTCATCACAACGAAACCGGGAGAAAGGAAGAAGCAGGAATGATTTTGCATAAAGAAAAGGCGGGTCGAAGCCCGCCTTAGAATTAGTGGCAGTCTAGTGCTGCCAGATATTGTTTTCCAAATCACGCAGACGCGCTTTGTAGTCGTTAATAAGCGTCTGCGTGTTTTCTGTGTCCGGAAAGCTGACCATATAGCCATCCTCGGATTCGTGAAAACCGACAATGCCCGCAAGCCCTGCCATCTCCGCAACCTTGACCAAGGTGTGGTAATCATACTCACTGTTGTTTATGTGTAAAATCATGGGGTTCTCCTAACTGCTGCTGTTTGTTGCGGATCTGTTCGACAAACTGAAATTTGAATGTTGCAAAGGTGTCTTTTCCATTTGGTTCATTACTGATTTTTCAATCTCTGCTACTCGCATGAACTTACCTAACCTATACTGAGCTGTTTGCTATTCATTTGCTCATTCTCTCCATCAAATCTTTCGGCGCATATTTCTTAACGTCTTTCGTCGGTATTCTTTCCGGATATTCTCCCTTGGATAGAATGTTCGAGAGATAGATATTGTCCAGCTTCATGTCATCCCTGATCAAATCCCAGTTACATTTCTTTTTATATAAAACTTTGAAGATCAGGAAATTCATGATTGGGCCAATGATTGGCGCCTGCATTCCGAAACTTTCTATGTGCGTGAAGCTGCATCCTTCCGGAGTCCTTTGCCCTTCAAAAGTAATAATCGCTGTTTTTTTGTCACTTTCAAAGCTTATTTTGAAATGATCCTTATCTCGCTCGGATTCAATAATGGTGCCGGTGACATCATAGTCAAGTCCCATAACAATCTCAAAAAACCTGACCCTGTCTCCTTTATTGATGCCTTTATCGAACAGCTGGCATTCCAAGTGCAGTGGGCTCCATTTGACAAATTCCTCTTCAAAGTTGTCTGCCCAGGCATCTAACTTTTCAAAGGGCGCTGATATACTGACACTTTCTCTTAATGTGATCATATTTGATGGAATCCTTTCTCAAAAAACTGGAAATTGGCTATTTCGTTGCAACAATACTTATCCAATGATTTTTTGTATTTGAATACGTTTTTATCTCTGTAAAACCTGCTTCTTTCAAAGCAGCAATGAGTTGATCAGATGTGTAAATCTTCATACCATCAATCAACTTTGTCCATTTTTCATCTGCGTCATTCGTTCCGTCAGATTCGTTACAAATCAGGAATGTCCCTCCGTTTTTCAGAACTCGATTTACCTCAAAAAAACATTTTTTCAATCCCGGCCAAAAGTAAACTGTCTCAAAAGCAGAAACATAATCAAAAACCGCATCAGGAAAAGGGATAGCAGATACATCACCTTGAACCACGCAACATTTCCCTTGTTTAATGGCGGCGGCGTTCAGTTTTTGAGATTCTGCCACACTGACCTTCGAATAATCCATTCCTGTCACATGTCCATTTCCGCATTTGCCCAACCAGGCTACAATATTTGCACCGCCTCCGCAACCAACATCCAGTACCGCAGCGTCCGGATTCACTGAGATATTTGAGAATCCCCATTGTGATAACTTGGCGTGACCGATGTTCATCATCTTCGTCATCAATTTTCCACCGAAGCCTTGTGGCTTACGAGTATTTTCAAAGAAGTTCATTGCATTATTCCTCCTCTTTAAATTCCGATTTATCTCACTGTCCATCTGCCCGGTAAACTACATCAAAATACTCGCAGACGCATTTCATGCTTTCGTCAAAGTCCATGCCGATTTCCGCACACGCTGCGGTAAATGCTTTGCGGTGGGCTTTCTTCCACGCGGCAAGGGTGCCGTCCCCCTCGGCGGCGGCACAGTCTGCCGTCACATCTTCAAACGGGACAACATCCACCTTTGTGGTGCGGGTAATGCAGCGCGGCTGCATATCGCTGTCCAGCACGACTGTGTAATCACCCGTGCGCGGCAGCAGCTGCATCTGGGCTTCAAGCAGGCTGAACAGCCCCGTGTTGGCGCACTTTTTGCCGCAAAGAATGTTGTCCAGAATCTCGTCGGTGCCGTTGCTGTCATAAAAACAAACATTGTAGGCAGGAATCCTCAGTCCCGAATCTTTTACAAATTTCTCGATTTGATCCATAGAACCCTCTCACGCAAGATCATCAAAGCCCAACTGCCCGTCGCAGCTTGTGCGCAGCAGCAGCGGCGGGCGGCTGCAAAGCAGCTCCAGCGCTGCGCCCGCGTCCACCAACCACGGGCGCACCTGCTCGTGGGAAAGCATCAGCGGCATACGGTCGTGGATGGGCGCTACCGAATCGTTGGGCTCGGTGGTCAGAATGATAAAGCAGTTCACACCACTTATATTATCATAAATGCCCGCCAAGTAAAGCGGCTGTCCCGGCATTTGAAAAAAATATTTGTGCTTGGCGGCGTCCCACTCATAAAAGCCGGTGGCAGGGATTACGCAGCGCTGGAAGGCAATACTGCGGCGAAACATCGGCTTTTCCGTCACGGTTTCGGCGCGCGCATTGATGATTTGCTGTCTGCCGCGGAAACCGGGCAGCCCCCATTGCTGGAACTCGCCCACGATCTTCTCCCCGCGTGAAACCAGCACCGGTGCCACCTGCGAGGGGCAAATATCTCCTGCCATTGGGAAATTGAGTTCGTTTTCCTTGCTTCTGCGCTGTGCATCGCGCACGATTTGGCGAATCTCTTTATACTCATCGGCAGAAAACTGATACCGTCCACACATACGCGACGCTCCTTCCTTATCCTACTACAATACCGGCGATCCTGAATTCGTCCTCCTCCCGCACAGGGATGGGGACGTATTTTTTATTCAGGGAAATCAGCGCAATGCCGTTTTCGTCCTTGCGCAGCTTTTTGCAATAGCCTTGGTCGTTCAAGGTGCAAAGCACAATATCGCCGTTGTTGGCATCTTGTGCAGCCTTGACCCAAACGGTCTGCCCGTTCACAAAGCGCGGCTCCATACTGTCACCGGCGATGCGGACACCGAACTCCGCCTTGGCGGGTACGGATTCGTCCACTTCGGTCATCTCTTGGGCGTCATCATCCAGCCACTGACCGGTACCGGCAGAGGCAGGCTGTAAATAGACCGGCAGCAACCGCAGTGTCGGTTCCGGTTTTTCGGTAAACTCTGCCGTGTGCAGCAGCATGGAACGGTATTCCCTCAAACGCTGCTGCCCCGCCTGATTCAGCTTGGGTTCGGAATCCAGATACAAAACTGCCACATCCTCAACCCCTAAAGCCTTTGCCAGCGCCACACCCACGGTAACACGGGGTTCGCGCTCGCCGGCCTCCCACGACATCAAGGAACGTGTGGACACAGCCTTCTCGGATTCCGGCAGGAACTGCTGCATTTTCTGTACGACCATCTTGCGGGTCATCTTCTGCGCCTCACGCGCGGCACGAATACGCATATTCCAGTTGCTCACGGTATATCACCTCATCTATATTGTACCGCTTTTGGTATGTAAAGTCAAGTGTACAATTACACGGATTTTCATTTATAGCCATGTAAAATGCACTTGAAAGTGAAATAATGTGGTGTTACAATAGGCGTATAGGAGGTGGGAACAATATGGGACAACGGCATATATTACATTGCGATTGTAATTGTTTCTATGCCAGTGTTGAGATGCAGGAGCATCCTGAACTGCGCGGGAAAAGCATTGCGGTCTGCGGTGACCCGGAAGCACGGCACGGCATTGTACTTACCGCCAGTTATCCTGCCAAGCGTATGGGCGTGAAAACAGGGATGCCTATTTGGGAAGCCAAACAGCATTGCCGTGACTTAATTATTGTACCCGCCAGCTATGGAAAATACCAGAAGTACAGCGGCTATGTGCGAGAAGTTTTTAATGATTATACAGATCAAGTTGAATCCTTTGGGCTTGACGAAGCATGGCTGGATATAACCGGCAGCGTAGGGTTGTTCGGAAGCCCCGTCAAGATCGCAAAGGAAATCAATGCGCGTATAAAGCGTGAATTGGGTATCACCGTTTCCATTGGTGTTTCTTTCAACAAAATTACCGCGAAACTCGGCAGTGACTACAGAAAGCCGGATGCTATCACAATTATTGAGCCGGAAAACTATAAGGAAATCGTATATCCGTTGCCTGCGGGAGATCTTTTGTATGTTGGTGCAGCCACACAGCGCAAGCTCGGCAATTACGGCATCCGCACCATCGGTCAGCTTGCGGAAATGAATCCTGAAGTCCTCAAGGGCTGGTTTGGCGTGATGGGTTATACGCTCTCGGCATTTGCGCGCGGATTGGACCAAACGCCGGTCGCCAAGCAGGATGCACATTCCGCCATTAAGAGTGTGGGCAACAGCGCCACCACGCCGCGCGATCTGACCACGGATGAAGATGTATGGCTGATGTTGGTGCTGCTCTCCGAAAGCGTTGCCATGCGTATGCGTGACCTCGGCAGCAAGTGCAAGGTGGTGGAGATATATGTGCGGGACAATGAACTGTCCGGCTTTACGCGCCGCCGAAAGCTGGATAGCCCCACCAATGTGAGCATCGAAATTGCCCGCATTGCCTTTGATTTATTCAAGCGCAATTACTCGTGGCCAAAGCCCCTGCGTGGCATCGGTGTGCGCGGTGCCGACTTGTGCCCCGCGGATTGCGCAGTGCAATTAGGCTTTTTCTCCAATGAGGAAAAGCGCGAGAAGCTGGAACACATCGACAAAGCCGTGGACACCCTGCGCCAGCGATATGGTTACCGCAGTGTACAGCGGGCGGTAGTGTACACGGACCCCGTTTTGGGCGGCATCAACGCCTACGACGACCACAACATCCACCCGGTCGGGTATTTTCATACGGCATAGGAGGCACCTTAAATGATTCAACGAGAAAAGCGCTATGTGGAAGTCGATGTGCGCTTCAGCACCGAGGGGCGATTGCGACCCTTGCAAATTATTTTTGATAAAGGGCAAGTCTACAAAATCGACAAGATCAAGGACATCTGCCGCCGCGCCGCCGATGTGGGCGGTGTTGGGGACCGCTATACCTGCATGATTCAAGGCAAAGAGCGCGAGTTATGGTTTGAAGATGGGCGATGGTTTGTGGCGGCGAAGGTGGCTACCAGTCAAGCGCCCCCGTCTAACGCATAAGGGGCCGGACACTTTATATTTGTTATCCCCCGCTGTATCACCCGATACAGCGGTATTTTTATTGTCAAAAAGGAGATTTCTACATGGCAAACGAAAACAAAATCCGTATTCTGTATGTTCAGCCGGGCAAATATCCGGAGGAACGGTTCGTTGCAAATGAGCTGGGCCCCCTTCAGCAGCTTGTCGCTGGGTAGCGGGTTATATTTCTTCCGTCCGCAATCTCCAAGAAAGAACACTCATTCTCTCTTGAGATATTTCGGCATACGGGGCATCTGCATCACCTCCTTGCCCGCGCCTGTTTTTGTAGGTTTACTTTTGAAAATAGAAAAACGCCCAACATCTCCCGAAACTGTTCGCTTTCGGGGCGATTTTGGATGTTTTTGTTTGATAGCCAAGCAAATAGCGCTGATGCAGCAACAATCAAGGCACTTCCTGCCAGTGATAGCAGCATCGGTGCTGCAAATGGGCATAACAGCAACGCCACAAGCGCCGAAGCTGCCGCCTGTGCATAGCTGCCATCCAGCAGCGCGAGGAAAGCCGCAAAGCCGCCCAGCCCGGCAAGAATCATACCAATGCTGCCGCAGATACCATACAGAAGATTAAGTACAAATCCTGCCGCATACAGCAGCGCAATCATTGGCAACGCAAGTAGGCGTACAATCCACAGTACAACGATGTTGCTTCTTAAACGAGAAAACATAGATACCCCAACCATTCTTTCAGCAGTAGATTAGCTCATTCAGCACAATCTCGGCAGCCACATTCTGCACATTGTTCATCTGCTGCACCCAAAGCAACTGATTTTCGGCTTTCAGCGCTTCCGTTATGCCTTGCTGCTCGGCAAGTTGCTTTACAAGTTGGGAAAAGAATACGTCCGCCTGCCTATCGACTTCATCAAGATGTTCATTTAGTCGATCAGAAGTTTGCAGCTCATCATAAAGCCGTTTCCTATTTCTGCGAATATACTGTAGGCGCCGTTGTCGCCACATACTGTTCCCGCTATGGCCTGTACATTGCCTATCATTTTTTTCTGCTTTCCAACCTGTAAACTGCTTCATTGCAATGACCCCCACATTTATTCTTTACTTTTGGCTTTCTTTTCAGACTGCTTACGATGGTAATATGCTAAATGGTTTCGATTGTAGTTAATGATTTTGCATTCTTTTGAACACAGGATTTCTTGACTATGAGACGGCCAGAAAGCTTTTCCGCAAATCTTACAGTTCCTTTGAGGGTATCTGCGTTCCTTTTTCTGGTTTCGCCGCTTCTCCGCCTCCGCCTTTCCGTGGGCTTCTAAGCAATCCGCTCCACAATATTTTTGCCTTGACCCGTTGGGATAAAATTCTTTGCCGCAGTATTCACATACTCTTTTAGGAAATTTGTGCCCATCATTTGCAGCCCATCGCGCAGCCATTGCCCGCTTTTGGAATGCCTCATTACTTTTCTTGGCACGCTCTTTCCTCAAACGCTCTTTCTCTGCAAGCTCCTGTTCAGCCTTAATCTTTGCTTCCCTTATTTCTTCTTCTGTAGGAGCAAAATCGAATTGTCCAATGAAGTTATAGTATATATCTACCTGTTGCTGCCTATCTTTCTTTCGACCAACAGTTTCATGAATGACAATTTTATCAATCAGCTCACGAGCCATATCTGCGGTTAATGATGTCGGCTCTTTGTACTTCTTGATTATTTTGATAAAATGTTCAATATCGTTTGCCGAAGCAGGTTTAGCT
>SKEO01001952.1_pt1 | contig 15212 bp, 8 predicted proteins | sample 4826801 | NCBI WGS metagenome assembly SKEO01 (sample SAMN11008807, study PRJNA524170) | human gut metagenome | biome: Human fecal sample; material: Feces; isolation source: fecal sample from pouch patient p3 | host: Homo sapiens | place: Israel: Tel-Aviv | collected 2016-02-25 | reverse complement strand
ACAGTACATTAAGGAACATCACAGGAGATATCTGAACTGTAAGAGAAATATAGATGATGATATTCATTATATCCTCACTGTGTGCTATCAGGTATTTCAGGGACTGTTTCAGTTATGCAGGAAGAATGGCATAGCAGATTATGCTTATGCAGTTATGTAAATATGAAAAGAATGTGAATTTTATCCAGAAACCGTCGGGGTATTTATCCCGGCGGTTGATTTTTATGGAAATTTATGCTAAACTAACCACAGTTATTGTGTAAGTGAGTTAGCAGTGAGAAACATACCTTTATAAGGGGAATAAAGATATGTTCTTGACAGAAGGGAGCAATTTTACCAGAATGAAGAACAAATATCTGACCAGAAGTTTATGTGTAACAATTTTATCTGCAATGGTTTTATCCAGTCCGATGTCAGTCATGGCTGCGGATGAGCATATAGAAACTGCAAGCGATTTGGGCGATGGAAGTGGTGAGGTAATCTCTGATGGAAGTGATACACCGGCACCGGAACCGAACACACCGGCACCGGAACCGAACACACCGGCACCAGAACCGGACACACCGGCACCGGAGCCAGATACGCCGACGCCAGAACCGGATACACCAACACCGGAACCAGATACGCCGACACCGGAGCCGACTGTGACGCCATCGGATCCAACTGCAACACCGGAACCGACTGTGACGCCATCGGATCCAACTGCAACACCGGAGCCGACTGTGACACCGTCGGATCCAACTGCAACACCGAGTCCGGCACCGACAAATGTAACAGAATCTGAAGCTGCAAAGAATCTGGTAGCAAAGATCAATGCACTTGCGAAGGAGACACTTACAGTAAATCATGCGGCAAGGGTAAAAGAACTCAGAGCAGAATATGACAGCCTGCCGGAATACCAGAAGAAGTTTGTTACAAATTACGATCTTCTTGTTGGTTTTGAAAGCAAGATTGCAGAATTGCAGAAGAATCAGAAGGATGCGGGGAATGCAACAGATATTTCTGATGGAAGTGGAAATGTTACAGGCAAGACAGGAACACCGGTTTATTATGTGTCGAACCTTCATGCAGGCAAAGAATTTTATCTGGACAGTCTGAAAAATAATTATCAGCTTTCTTTTTCTGATGATTTTTCTTCTGTGATGGATGAAATTGAAAAAGAATATAAAGAAAAAAACAAACTGACAGACGTTAGCGACAGCAGGGCTGACGGCCTGACGACTTCAGCAGATTCTCTGCTCGTGCGTAACTGGCAGGATATCCTGGCAATCTATGTTTATGAGCAGAGCCAGGAAGGAAACACGGAGTTCACTCTTGATTCATCAGCGAAGGATGAACTGGCAAAGATCTTTGCTGAGATGAATCCGGTTGTCCGTGATAAAGAAAGCATTACACATGTTTCTTATGGAAACTATCACATTAACCATTATATTAAACAGAATAATATTTCACAGGAAAACAGGACAGTACTTAAGAAATATGTAGAAACAGATTGCAAGCTGCTCTGTGCGATCGTTACAGATGCGAAAGGATTTGTACGTCAGAGTGTCGGGGATGATGTTTCTGAAGAACGTGTAAATGTCATTACTGCAGCATATTCACTGGTAGGTGAAGTTGGATATTTCTGGGGCGGCAAATCAACGCAGATTGGTAAAGACTCCAGTTGGGGTTCTGCCGAAAAAGTATCTGCAGCAGGCAGTGCCAGCAGTGGAACTGTCCGTGCATATGGTCTTGACTGCAGTGGATTTGTTACATGGTCAGTGATCAATGGATATCTGAATCAGGGTATGCAGAGCAGTGTGGGAGACGGTACTTCTGAACAGTGGGAGAATGCCAATGTTGTCAGTGAACAGGATGCGCAGCCGGGTGACCTTGTATTCCAGAATGGACCGGAAGCGGGTAGTAATAACCATGTAGGTATTATCTGTGGCAAGACAGATGCAGGCGACTGGATCGCAGTACACTGTTCTTCCAGTAAGAATGGAGTAACGGTTGGAGAAGCTTATGGTGCAAGTTTCCGTTATATCCGTCAGCCTTCCTTCTATCCTACACAGACGGAAGTTGCAGAGATGGAAAACCAGGGTGCAAGTGCAGACAATGCAGAAACAGATCTGATAACGGATAATATAACAACGTCAGCAACACTTGTGGCAGAAACAACAAACTCTCTCAGTGATGGATTGAATGTGAAGGATACAGCAACACATGATACAGCGGAAACAATTACAGCACCTGCTGATGCGGCTGAGAATGTTGAGATAACATTTGAGGATATGAGTGATGAATCCGAAAATCAGACGACTTCCAATTATGCGACGGGTAGTGTGGAAGTGACAGATACGCTGGATGAAATCCTGAATCAGAATGTTTCGGTTTCCGGAAGTTCTGCGGAAATTCTTCCGCAAAAACCGGATAACAGTGATATTCAGGTTACTTTTGAAGATTGATGATAAACAAGGCCGGACGATTCGAAAGAGTCGTTCGGTTTTTTACAGCAAGCTCTTTTATTGATGGCAGAAGTCTGATAATATAAGACTGTACAGAAGATAAGGGAGTGACAGATGAAGAAAAAAAGAAGATTTGGACGCAGAGTTTTCTGCGTTTTGATTGTCCTGTTTATGGGTGTCATCTGGCAGAGTGATCTTCTTTCTCAGGAACCTGCTGAAGTCAGGTCATTAAGAAAACAGGAGATCCTGCAGACCGATGACAATTACAGGGAATATTATTTTGGATTGCTGACAGAAGATGAGAAGAAAATATATCGTGAAATGCTGAGTGGAATACAGGAGAGACAAGATGAGTTTTATCTGACATCTTCGAATGAACAGCTGATCAGCAAAGTTTACCATGCATTGCTGAAGGATCATCCGGAACTTTTCTGGGTGCATAATCGTGAGGAAGTATATACGACTGCGTATAAAGGAACTGATTATTGCAGATTTTCACCTGGATATACGTATACAGATCAGGAAATTCAGGAAATTATGGCATTCATGGAACATGCGCTGGAAGAAGTGAAAGAGCAGATTACACAGGATATGTCTGCTTATGATAAGGTCAAAACAGTTTATACGTATCTGATAGATCATGCAGAGTATGAAGCATCGGGGGATGACCAGAATATTGCAGGCATTTTCTGGAAAAAGAAAGCTGTGTGTGCCGGATATGCGAGGGCGGTACAGTATCTTTTGGAACAGCTTGGAGTTCCGTGTATTTATGTAGAGGGAAATGCGAGGGACAGTGATGAAGGACATGCCTGGAATATCGTAGAAATTAACGGTGAGCAATATTATGTAGATGCTACAAACGGGGATCAGCCGGCATTTCTGGAAGGCGGTGCGGTTTCTCTGGAAGAACATAAGACAACAATTTATGATTATCTGTGTCCTTTTCCACAGGAATATGAGCAATTATATACAGCATCCGATGAATTTCCGGTTCCGGAGTGTACTGCGACGGATCTTAATTTTTATGTGCTGAATCAGGCATGTTTTGATACATATGATGAACAGCAGATTTATGATTTCTGCTGTATGCGTCTTGAGAACGGAGCTGCGGTAGTACGTTTCAAATTTACTTCGCAGGAAGCTTTTGACGAAGCATGTCAGCAGTGGATACAGGAAGGATATGTTCAGAAAGTTGCTGAATACTATCTGAAAATGTATGGGCTCAGTACAGTAGAGTATCATTATGGTATTCTGGATAATCTGAAAACGATATATTTTATGTTTTAGAGGAGATATTTTTATGAATGATATTTTGCAGCAGATTATGAATATGATTGAGAATACGCGGACAGTACCGTCTATATCCAGTTTTTCGATGATCGGTTTTACAGTACTGCTGATTTTTGGAGTGATCAACTGTATTCTGGGATATCGGCTTCTGCGTTTCTGGATGATGCTCTGTGGTTTTGTCATTGGAGCTGGAATTGGATTTGGTGCAGCGTATACCGGTGGTGTGACAGAGAAATATATGTATGCGGTTTTTATGGTTGGAGCGGGTGTACTGTTGGCCGTGATCGCATTTGTGAGCTATAAGATTGGAATTTTTATTCTGGGAGCAGGCATTGGAATTGGACTTGGTATTTATGTTTTTCATCCAACTACTTCGTTGGTATTCTTTTTCTGTCTCCTTCTGGGAGTGGGCCTTGGTGTGCTGGCTATGAAGCAGGCGAGAGAAGTTCTGATTATTGGGACAAGCCTTCTGGGAGGTGCGATGGCAGGCTTTTCTACTGCAAAATTAGGCGGACTGGCGGATATTCCGTATGGTCTGGGACTGAGTGCAGGATTTGCACTTCTTGGAATGCTGATTCAGTTTGCGACAAACAGGCGCAAAGATGATGACGAGGAAGAAGAGTACGAAGAGGATGCGTATAACGATGGACAGGACAGTTCTGATTATGTGGATTTCAGGGATTATATGCCACAGAAATCAGAAAGAAAGGCGCAGAAAGAAGTCAGAAGAACATCGGCACAGAGACAAAATGTGAAGCATACACCGGGAAGAGCGCAGAACAGTTCTCATAAAGCATCTCGGAGTGCGCAGCAGGTAGATTTCAGACTTGAAAAAAATAAAGGAAGAAAACATAAAAAGGATGCGGTGGCACCTGAATCAGAAAAAACAATTCCGTACCGACCGAGAAAGAGCAGACAGAAAGAAATTGATCTTCCGCTGGGATCTTTTGATACAGAAGATTCCTATCATCCAATGAATGATGACTACGAAGAACCGGTTGTAATTGATGAGGATGAACTGGATGAGGAAGTGCTGAGAGAAATGATGGACGAAGACGACCGGGAGGGAGAAGAACTCTGGAAAAAGATATCCAGACGTGATGATACACATAAAAAAAGAAAGTAACAGTAAAGATGCCGGGTAGAAGGCAGGAAAGAAGGACAACATGGCAAAAGAAGCTAAGACAAATGCGATGAGAATGCTGGATCGTCAGAAAGTGAAATATGAAGCATTTCCATATGAATGTGATGAGTTTATTGATGGACTTCACAGTGCAGATCTGATTGGGGCACCATATGAACAGTCTTTTAAAACACTGGTTATGGAAGGGAAAAGCGGCGGATACTATGTATTTGTAGTACCGATCGAAAAAGAAGTGGATCGTAAGGCGGCTGCGAAAGCAGTTGGAGAGAAGGCTGTGGATATGATCCATGTTAAAGATATTCTGAAAATTACAGGCTATGTAAGAGGCGGCTGCAGTCCGCTTGGAATGAAAAAACCATATCCGGTCGTGTTTGATGCATCCGCGGGTGGGTTTGAAGAAATATATGTAAGTGGAGGCCGCGTCGGACTGACGCTGAAAGTTCCGCTTGCTGCACTTTTGAAAGTGACAAATGGAAAACTGGCGGATATCACAATGAAATAAAAAATACTGTAAACAATAAGCTGCAAAAGCTCCCGATCATTAAAAACGGGAGCTTTTGTCATGCAGTAAAACTGCAGTATGAAATTCTAGTTATCGGCAGCATCTTCTTCGTTAACCTGGAAGACGTGACGTTTCTTCGCCATTTCGTCGCTTGCCAGATATTCGTCATAGGTGGTGATCTTGTCAATCAGCTTACCGTCAGGAAGGATTTCCATGATACGGTTGGCGGTTGTCTGCACGAACTGATGGTCATGGGAAGTAAAAAGGATAACTCCCGGGAATTTGATCAGTCCATTGTTCAATGCAGTAATAGATTCCATGTCCAGATGGTTGGTAGGTTCATCAAGAATCAGGATATTAGCACCGGAAATCATCATTTTGGACAACAGGCAGCGGACTTTTTCGCCACCGGAAAGAACACGTACTTTTTTTACGCCGTCTTCACCAGGAAAGAGCATTCTGCCAAGGAAACCGCGGACATAAGTAGCATCTTTGATTTCAGAATACTGTGTCAGCCAGTCTGTGATCGTGAGATCATTGTCAAATTCCTGTGTATTGTCTTTTGGAAAATATGCCTGAGAAGTGGTGACACCCCATTTGTAACTTCCTTCGTCTGGCTCCAGTTCACCGACAAGGATACGGAAAAAAGTAGTAATGGCCTGTTCATTGGCACCAACAAATGCAACTTTATCGTCATGACCGAGAGTAAAGCTGATATTGTCCAGAACTTTTACGCCATCAATAGTCTTGGAGAGGTTTTCGACCATAAGCACTTCATTGCCGATCTCGCGGTTTGGACGGAAGTCGATGTATGGATACTTACGACTGGAAGGACGCATATCATCCAGCTGGATTTTTTCCAGTGCACGCTTACGGGAGGTTGCCTGTTTGGATTTGGAAGCGTTGGCACTGAATCGGGAAATAAATTCCTGCAGCTCTTTGATTTTTTCCTCTTTCTTTTTGTTGGCTTCTTTCATCTGTTTGATAAGAAGCTGGCTGGATTCAAACCAGAAATCATAGTTTCCGGCATACAGCTGGATCTTGCCATAGTCAATATCGGCAGTATGTGTGCAGACTTTATTAAGAAAATAACGGTCATGGGATACAACGATGACAGTATTGTCAAAGTTGATCAGAAATTCTTCGAGCCATTCGATTGCCGGAAGATCCAGATGGTTGGTAGGCTCATCGAGAAGAAGAATGTCCGGATTGCCGAACAGAGCCTGTGCAAGAAGAACTTTGACTTTCTGGCTGCCGGTCAGGTCAGCCATCTGTGTATAGTGGAGCTCGGATTCGATGCCAAGTCCGTTCAGAAGAGTAGCAGCATCAGACTCTGCCTCCCATCCGTTCATCTCTGCGAATTCACCCTCAAGTTCGCTGGCACGGATACCGTCTTCATCTGTAAAATCTTCCTTTGCATAGATCGCCTCTTTTTCCTTCATGATTTCATAAAGTCTGGCATTTCCCATGATAACGGTATCCAGTACGTTGAAGGAATCATATTTGAAGTGGTCCTGCTGCAGGAAGGAGAGTCGCTGGCCAGGAGTGATCACAATATCTCCATTGGTCGGTTCGAGCTGCCCGGAAAGGATTTTAAGGAAAGTAGATTTACCGGCACCGTTTGCTCCGATCAGACCGTAGCAGTTGCCTTCGGTAAATTTGATGTTGACATCCTCAAAGAGGGCTTTTTTGCCAACACGTAAAGTGATATTATTTGCTGAAATCATAAGGTACCTCTTTTCTTCATTATGGTTTCGAATTAAGTTTTCGATCATTGAACAGTAACTGGCCTGTTTTTGGCCATTCATTCCCATTTTACAGTAAAGTGGAGAATTTGCAAGCCTTAAATCATAAAAACATTGAATTTACACAGAGGAATTGCTATAATTTAAGAAAGTTTGCTAGAGAGTTACGGGTAACGGAAAGAGGAAACAGAGTATGTTGATAACCAGAGAATGCGATTATGCTGTGCGGGTGCTCCGCGCAATGGCAGAGGAAAAGAGAGTCAGCGTAAATGAAATCTGTGAAAAAGAACTGATCACAGCACCTTTTGCATACAAAATACTGAAAAAACTGCAGAAATCAGGAATGGTCAGAGGGTATCGTGGTGTTCATGGGGGATATTCTCTGAACTGTGATCTTGATCAGATAACACTTTATGATGTTTATACAACGATCGATCCGGGAATGTTTATCATTGACTGCCTGGAACCTGGCTATGACTGTGCCAGGAACAGCGCAGACGGACAGAACTGTTCTGTTCACTGTGAACTCGCGGAAATTCAGGAAGAACTGTGCAGGATGCTGAAGCGAAAATCCCTGAAAAAACTTATAAATGGCTAACTTTTTTGTATGTAAATAGATACAGAAAATGCGTAATCCCGATTGGACAATCGCAATAGTGTATGATATAATAACCAATGGACTTTTAGACCGTTTCAGTGGTCTGAAATAAATAAAAATTTTCATCATACCTTTAAGGAGGAAAACAAACTATGGCAAGAAAGATGAAAACCATGGATGGTAACCATGCAGCCGCTCATGCTTCTTATGCATATTCAGATGTAGCTGCTATCTACCCGATCACTCCTTCATCTGTTATGGCGGAAGCAACAGATGAGTGGGCAACTCAGGGAAGAAAGAACATCTTTGGACAGGAAGTACAGGTTACAGAAATGCAGTCTGAGGCAGGTGCTGCAGGTGCAGTACACGGATCTCTGGCAGCAGGTGCCCTGACAACTACTTATACTGCATCCCAGGGTCTTCTTCTGATGATCCCGAACCTTTACAAAATCGCTGGTGAGCAGCTTCCGGGCGTTATCAATGTATCCGCTCGTGCACTTGCTTCTCATGCACTTTCCATTTTCGGAGATCATTCCGACGTTATGGCCTGTCGTCAGACCGGATGTGCAATGCTCTGCGAATCATCTGTACAGGAAGTTATGGACCTGACACCAGTTGCTCATCTGGCAGCAATCAAAGGTAAAGTTCCGTTCATCAACTTCTTCGATGGATTCCGTACATCTCACGAGATCCAGAAGATTGAAACATGGGATTATGAAGATCTGAAGGATATGGCAGATATGGATGCTATCCAGGCATTCCGTGACCATGCACTTAATCCGAATCATCCATGTCAGAGAGGTTCAGCTCAGAACCCTGATATCTTCTTCCAGGCAAGAGAAGCATGTAACCCGTTCTATGATGCTCTTCCGGCAGTAGTTCAGGAATACATGGACAAAGTTAATGAAAAGATCGGAACAGATTACAAACTGTTCAACTACTATGGAGCTGAGGATGCTGAACACATCATCATCGCTATGGGTTCCGTAAACGATACAATCGAAGAGACAATCGATTACCTTGCAGCAGCAGGCAAAAAAGTTGGTGTTGTTAAAGTTCGTCTTTACAGACCATTCTGCGCACAGGCACTGATCGATGCTATTCCGGATTCTGTAAAACAGATCAGCGTTCTTGACAGAACAAAAGAGCCAGGAGCACTTGGCGAGCCTCTGTACCTTGACGTTGTTGCTGCATTAAAAGACAGCAAGTTTAAAGATGTTAAGATCTTTACAGGACGTTACGGACTTGGTTCCAAAGATACTACACCGGCACAGATCGTTGCAGTATATGAGAACACAACAAAAGAAAAATTCACAATCGGTATCGTTGATGACGTTACAAACCTTTCTCTTGAAACAGGTGCTCCGATTGTTACAACACCAGAAGGAACTACAAACTGTAAGTTCTGGGGCCTTGGAGCTGATGGTACTGTAGGTGCTAACAAAAACTCCATCAAGATCATTGGTGACAATACAGATATGTACGCTCAGGCATATTTTGATTATGACTCCAAGAAGTCCGGCGGTGTTACAATGTCTCACCTTCGTTTCGGTAAGAAACCGATCAAATCCACATACCTGATCCACAAAGCAAACTTTGTTGCATGTCACAATCCGTCCTATGTAAACAAATATAACATGGTTCAGGAACTTGTTGATGGTGGTACATTCCTTCTTAACTGCGCATGGGATATGGAAGGACTTGAAAAACATCTCCCGGGACAGGTAAAAGCATTCATCGCTAACCATGATATCAAATTCTACACCATCGACGGTGTTAAGATCGGTATCGAAACTGGTATGGGACCAACTCGTATCAACACAATCCTTCAGTCTGCATTCTTCAAACTTACAGGAATCATTCCGGAAGAGCAGGCAATCGAACTGATGAAAGCAGCTGCAAAAGCTACTTACGGACGTAAAGGTGATGACGTTGTTCAGAAAAACTGGGCAGCTATCGATGCCGGTGCAAAACAGGTTGTAGAAGTTAAAGTTCCGGAAAGCTGGAAAGATGCAGAAGATGAAGGTCTCTTCATGGCTCATGCAACTCACGGTGCTCAGGAAGCTCAGGACTTCGTAAACAACATCCAGTGCAAGATCAATGCTCAGGAAGGTAACACACTCCCTGTATCTGCATTTACAGAATATGTTGATGGTACTACACCATCCGGAACTGCTGCATACGAAAAACGTGGTATCGCAGTAAACGTACCGGTATGGCAGCCAGAAAACTGTATCCAGTGTAACCGTTGTGCATATGTCTGCCCGCACGCAGCAATCCGTCCGGTAGCACTGACAGAAGAAGAAGCAGCTAACGCTCCAGAAGGAATGGCTACTCTTCCTATGACTGGTATGAAAGATTATAAATTCACCATGACTGTATCAGCTTATGACTGTACAGGATGTGGTTCCTGTGCAAATGTCTGCCCAGGCAAGAAAGGTGCAAAAGCCCTTGCTATGGAAAACATGGAAGCAAACGCAGGACTTCAGAAATTCTTCGATTATGGAAGAGAACTTCCGATCAAAGAAGATGTTATCGCTAAATTCAAAGAAACAACTGTTAAGGGAAGCCAGTTCAAACAGCCTCTGCTTGAGTTCTCCGGAGCATGTGCAGGTTGTGGTGAAACACCTTACGCTAAACTGATCACACAGCTGTTTGGTGACAGAATGTACATTGCAAATGCTACAGGATGTTCCTCTATCTGGGGTAACTCTTCACCGTCTACACCATACACAACAAACGCTAAAGGACAGGGACCTGCATGGGCTAACTCACTGTTCGAAGATAACGCTGAGTTTGGTTATGGTATGCTTCTTGCACAGAGAGCTATCCGTGATGGCCTTAAAGCAAAAGTTGAAGCTGTTGTAGCAGATGGCAAAGACGAAGCAGTTAAAGAAGCTGGCCAGGAATGGCTGGATACATTCGCTGTTGGAGCAACCAACGGTGCAGCAACAGACAAACTGATCGCAGCTCTGGAAGCATGTGGATGCGACGCTGCTAAAGAGATCCTTGCTCAGAAAAACTATCTGTCCAAGAAATCCCAGTGGATCTTCGGTGGTGACGGATGGGCTTACGATATCGGCTTCGGTGGTGTTGACCATGTTCTTGCAAGTGGACGTGACATCAACGTAATGGTATTCGATACAGAAGTTTACTCCAACACAGGTGGACAGTCTTCTAAATCTACACCAACAGGTGCTATCGCACAGTTCGCAGCTGGTGGTAAAGAGACTAAGAAGAAAGATATGGCTTCCATCGCAATGAGCTATGGATATGTATACGTAGCACAGATCTCCATGGGTGCTGACTTCAACCAGACTGTTAAAGCAATTGCTGAAGCAGAAGCTTATCCGGGACCATCCCTGATCATTGCTTATGCTCCATGTATCAACCATGGTATCAAGAAAGGTATGGCAAAAGCTCAGACAGAAGAAGAACTGGCAGTTAAATGTGGATATTGGCACAACTTCCGCTTCAACCCGGCAGCAGACAAGAAATTTGCTCTGGATTCCAAGACACCGGATATGGAAAACTATATGGACTTCCTGAATGGTGAGGTTCGTTACAACTCCTTACAGCGTCAGAATCCTGAAAAAGCAGCTAGACTGTTTGCTAAGAACGAATCTGAAGCAAAAGCTAGATATGCATATCTGAATAAACTTGTAGCTATGTACGGCGAAGAAGAATAATTCAGAGTCAAAGCCGCGGTACTTTATGTACCGCGGTTTTTTTCTTTAGAAAAAAAGGACAGGTACAGCATGAGTAAAATGAAACATAAAGAAACATGCATCAAATGGAAAAATGCAGATTTTTATTTGCTTTATACAATTGCTTTTGCAGGAATAGCCCTTTTTCTGTATATGCGATTCTACCTGAATGGGAAATCTCTGATATGGAGTCATGACGGTGTTCCTCAGCATCTGAATTCACTTGCGTATTACGGAAGATATCTCAGAAAAATTTTGCACACCTTGTTTATAGAACATAAACTGTCAATTCCGATGTGGGATCTGAATATTGGATATGGATCTGATATTCTGACAACATTACATTATTATGTGATCGGTGATCCGCTGACATTGCTGTCGGTATTTTTCAAATCATCACAGACAGAATTTTTGTATGAATTTTTGATTTTTTTGAGAATCTATCTGGCAGGAATTGCCTTCAGCAGATATGCTTTTTATCATAAAAATTCAAAACAGGCTGTATTCATGGGATCTATGATTTATGTTTTTGCCGGATGGACGATTTATGCAGCCATGAAACATCCGTACTTTTCGAATCCGATGATCTATCTGCCATTTATACTGATGGGAATTGATAAAATATATAAAAAAGAAAAACCATATATTTTTATCTGGTCAGTCGCACTGGCAGGTCTGTCGAATTTTTACTTCTTTTACATGCTTGGAATCTTTATGGTGCTCTATGCAGCAGTTCGATATTTTGAACAGTTTGAGGATCGTTCCTTAAAAAATATAGGAAGATGGCTTGGGACTTTTTTTGTGTATTCGATAATCGCAGTCCTGATCGCAGCAGTGATCCTTCTTCCGGTAATTCTTCCGGTTCTTGGAACAGACCGGTTTAAAGCCCAAAACTATGTTCCGTTATTATATGATAAAGTTTATTATGAAAAATATCTTGGATGTCTGATTGGAGAAAACATGATCCAGTGGGGAGTTGCAGGATTTACTGCAGTTTCTATGACAGGTGTCTTTGTACTGTTTTCAAAGCGAAAAAAATATACAGCATTGAAAGTGGGATTTGTATTGCTGAATGCTTTTTTGCTTCTGCCTTATGCCGGACATGTGTTAAATGGATTTTCCTATGTCTCAAATCGATGGATCTGGGCGTATGGGATGCTGATCGCGTACATCTTTGTAAAAATATATCCGGAATTGTTTACACTGACTCTGAAGGAAAAAAGAAAGATATTTGTTATGCTTCTCATATACTGTGGAATTGCATTGCTTCCTGATGCGGCGCGCACACAGCGAAATATGATGGCGGTAATTTTTCTGGTAGCAGCAACGTTTACTGTATTGTCGTTTGGTTCTTTTTTTGTGAAAAAAAGAAATCTTACGATTATGGTGTCTGTTTTTCTGATCGCCGGAATTTTGTTTAATATTTATTATCAGTATTCTTATGAAAAAGATTATCTGTCAGAATTCACTGAGCAGGGAGAAGCATTGGATAAACTGGAGACAGGGACAGATCTTGCAGTCTTAGATACAGAAGATTCTTCGCTGTATCGTTATGATCAGATGGGGACGCATACTTATGAAAACTCGTCCATGCAGATGGGAACCAACAGTGCATCATATTATTTCAGCGTCGCAATCGGAAATATCAGTAATTTTTTTGATGAAATGTATCTGAATACGCCGAGAGAAGATAAGTACGATAATCTGGACAGTAGAACGATCCTGGATCGTCTGGCTGCTGTAAAATATTTTGTTGTCCGTGCGGGAGAAGAGGAATATCTGCCTTATGGATACAATAAAATGGCGGGCGAAGCAGAGAAAAAAGGGAAAACATATCGAGCATACGAATGTGACAATGCACTTCCATTTGGCTATACGTATGATTCTTATATTCCGAGAGAAAAATATGAAAAAATGTCTGTGATTGAGAAACAACAGGCACTGCTGCAGGGAGTTGTGCTGGATGAAAGTTCACTTCCGGAGACAGTTCTCACCCTTAATGATCGTGAAGTTCCGTTTAAAATTATTACCGGGAAAGGCTGTCAGGAGAAAGACGGAAAACTGATCGTTACAAAAGAAAATGCGCAGGCAAGACTGGTGTTTGATGGTCTGGACGAAAGTGAAATTTACCTGATCACAGAAGGGGTAAACTATGAGGCACTTTCTCCGAGAGCAATGATCAGTGATAAAAAATGGAAAAATATGTCAATTTACGAACAGAATCAGGTGTTTCATGAGAACAGCAGGTGGCGATACTGGAAGGAAAGTCAGAAAGCGTATATTGATGTGACCGGAAAGTTTTTAAACAAGACAATCAGTATTTACACAGATAAATATAATGCATACAGTGGAAAACATAATTTCCTCTGCAATGCAGGATACAGCCGGATGGGGAAAAATTCACTTACACTGACATTTCAGAATACAGGAGTGTATTCTTATGATGATCTGAAAGTGGTCTGCCAGCCTGTAACAAAAGTGGATGAACAGGTGAAGAAACTAGGAGAAGAATCTCTGCAGGATGTAAAAGTTGAGGATCATGAACTGACCGGAAAAATTTCTGTATCAAAACCGAAAGCACTTGTGATCGCACTTCCATACAGTACAGGCTTTACTGCCTATGTGGATGGAAAGAAAACAGATATTAAACAGGCAAATACCATGTATATGGCATTGAACCTTGCAGAAGGAGAACATGAGATCCGGCTTACCTATCATACACCGTATCTGTATACAGGGCTCTGCTTGACTTGTGCGGGACTGTTGTGCTACATTGGTGTGGTGTTGATTTACAAAAAGAAAAGAGGAAACAAAAAAGGATGAGTATATTATCAGTCGTACTTCCGGCTTATAATGAAGAACAGATGGTTGGCAAGACCTGCCGGGTGCTTCATGAAGTCCTGTCAGGCGCCGGAATTTCTTATGAACTGGTTCTTGTCAATGATGGATCAAAAGATAACACATGGAATGAAATATTAAAAGCCGGGGAAAAAGATCCCAATATCCTTGGAGTTCATTTTTCACGTAATTTTGGGAAAGAGGCAGCTGTTTTTGCAGGACTTGCGCAGGCATCCGGCGATGTGGTGGCAGTTATGGACTGTGACCTCCAGCATCCGGCAGAAACACTGATTGAAATGTACCAGAAATGGAAAGAAGGGTACGAGGTTATTGAAGGTGTAAAAAAGAGCCGAGGAGAAGAGAGTTTTCTTCATAAAGAAAGTGCCGGCTTCTTCTATGGAATCATGTCAAAAGCAACAAAAGTGGATATGCAGAATGCTTCTGATTTCAAGATGATGGACAGAAAAGTAGTGAACAGCATTCTGTCACTTACGGAGCGGAATATGTTTTTCAGAGCAACATCTTCATGGGTGGGATATAAGACAACCTATGTGGAATTTGAAGTGCATGAACGTGAAGCGGGAGAGTCCAAGTGGTCTACATGGTCGCTGATCAAATATGCTTTTACAAACATTGTTGCATTTACGACGGCTCCGCTTCAGTTTGTTACGGTTGGTGGAGGAATCTGTTTCGGGTGTTCTCTGATCATGATCATTTATTCACTGATCCAATATTTCAGAGGTCAGGCGATAGAAGGTTATACAACAACGATCTTGCTGCTGCTTCTGATCGGAAGTGCGATTATGCTGAGTCTTGGTGTGATTGGTTATTACCTTGCAAAGATCTATGAGGAAGTGAAACATCGTCCGCGATATATTGTGTCACAGATCGTGCGTGGAAACAAAGATGTAACGGGCAGTGTCAGACATGATGTGTAATAT
>SKEO01001947.1_pt1 | contig 15260 bp, 10 predicted proteins | sample 4826801 | NCBI WGS metagenome assembly SKEO01 (sample SAMN11008807, study PRJNA524170) | human gut metagenome | biome: Human fecal sample; material: Feces; isolation source: fecal sample from pouch patient p3 | host: Homo sapiens | place: Israel: Tel-Aviv | collected 2016-02-25 | reverse complement strand
CTTTGTTGCGTTGTATGGTTTTCCAACAATCTCAGCTACTCTCTTAGATACGAAGCTGTGGCTTGTTCCGTGGAATCCGTAACGTCTTACTTTGTATTTTTCATAATATTCATATGGAAGTCCATACATATAAGCTTTCTCAGGCATTGTCTGATGAAAAGCAGTATCAAATACAACAACCTGTGGTGTGCCCGGCATCAGGCTTTCACAAGCTTCGATTCCGATTAAGTTTGCCGGGTTGTGAAGTGGTGCAAGGTCATTGCACTCTGCGATCGCAGCTTTTACTTCCGGTGTTACAACTACAGATTTTGCAAACTTTTCTCCGCCGTGAACAACACGATGTCCGACTGCTCCGATTTCGTCAAGGCTCTTAACAACACCTGTATCTGCATCTGTCAGCGCGTCGATTACGAACTGGATTGCTTCTGTATGTGTAGGCATAGCCTTTTCAGATACATTCTTCTCTCCACCTGCCGGCTGATAGGTAAGTCTTCCGTCAATACCGATTCTTTCGCAAAGACCTTTTGCGAGAACCGCCTCCGATTCTGAGTTGATGAGCTGGAACTTCAGTGATGAACTTCCGCAGTTGATTACTAATACATTCATTGATGTTTCTCCCTTCTGGTACTAGAATTTTCTTTATTAGAACTCACACTCTATTCTTAATTATACTCCTTGCACACATTGTATACAAGTAATGTTATTTTTTTCACGTAATATTTTCCAGTACAATGTTTTTTGCACAAAAACTCTTTTTATAGTATAATCTTTTCACAAACAACACAAAGGAGATTTTAGTTAAAAGTATGAAAATCGTCGGTATCATCGCAGAATATAATCCGTTCCACAACGGGCATCAGTATCATATAGACCAGGCACTTCAAAAAACAGGGGCAGATGCGGCAGTTATCCTTATGAGTGGTGACTTCGTCCAGCGTGGCGCCCCTGCTATCGCACCAAAGCATTTGCGGGCAAAAGCTGCCCTTCTTGGCGGTGCATCACTCATTCTGGAGCTCCCGGTCCTTTTTTCCTGTGGCAGTGCAGAGTTGTTTGCAAGAGGTGCCGTTTCTATTTTTAACAGTCTTGGCTGTATTTCCTATCTCTGTTTTGGCAGTGAGTGTGGCGATATCAAAAAACTCAATCGGCTTGCCCGGATTCTTTCCGAAGAGCCAGAAGTCTACCGGCAGCTCCTGCAGGATGAGCTGCGAAAAGGCCGACCGTTTCCGCAGGCACGCCAGACTGCCCTAAGTGTCTATACAAAGGATCCGTCCCTTGCCGAAATCCTGTCCTCACCAAACAATACCCTTGGGATTGAATACTTAAAAGCGCTCCGGTATTTCAAAAGTCCGATCCAGCCTTTCGCGATTCCCCGCGAGGGATCCGGCTACCACGATACTGCCCTCTGCGAAACCTTCAGTTCCGCAACTGCGATCCGCAACCGAATTCTGAATCCATCTTTACCAGAAGATGCTTTTTCATCCGTCGCAGGACAACTTCCGCCCGCTTCTTCAGATCTGCTGCGAAAGAATTACCAGTCCTCACTTCCGGTTACCCAGGATGATTTTTCGCTCCTGCTAAAGTATCGACTGCTCTGTGAGAGTGCTTCCTCTCTGACCGATTACCTTGATGTCAGCAAAGACCTCGCCAACCGGATCATCAATCAGAGAAATGATTTTGCTACCTGGAGTTCCTTCTGCGATCTTCTGAAAACCAGAGAGCTTACCTACACCCGGATCAGCCGCACCCTGCTGCACATCCTGCTCGGCATAGAAAAGGACACCTTCCGACATGAGCCTCCTTTCTGTTTTGCAGAAGATTCCGGCAACATTTCCGGCAAAGCAAAAAAAGAGCGGTCATCCACATCCGCCCTTTATGCCCGCGTACTCGGTTTTCAAAAAAAAGATACTCAAATTCTTAAAGAGATCAAAGAGTATGCCGCCATCCCTCTAATCACAAAGCTTGCAGATGCCAGAAATCTCACCTCCGCCACCCAGGTCCTCCTGAACCTGGACATTTTCGCATCAGACCTGTATGAATCCATAATTACCGAGAAATTTGGCACACCTTTTACAAATGAATACCAGAAGCAGTTGCAAATTATTTAACCCTTCCCCTTTGTCAAAAAAGAGACTTTTTGCACACCGCTACTACGCATGTTTGTGCAAAAAGTCTCTTTCTCATTTAGTTCACATGAAGAATTTTGGTAAGAGTCACCGCCCTGGCTCCAGGTCCGATATGGCATGCCACGCTCAACGACAGTGGATCCATCCGGATTTCAAACTCCGGAAATGCTTCATGAAGCTCATCCAGCCATTCCTGTGCCTCCTTGCGGTCTCCTGTGTAAGCTGCATCCAGATACAGATCTTTTTTGCCATCACAATCTCCGAATTCTGAAGTACGAATCTCATTAATTGTCTTGATCATCGTCTTCTTTGCACTCTTCCATCCTCTTGACTTCGCAAACGCATCCAGCTTTTCTCCTTTAAGACGGAGAACTGGCTTCAGGTTCAGAACCGTTCCAATCGCTGCAGCTGCCGGTGTAAGTCTGCCGCCTTTCTTCAGGTATTTTAAAGTATCTACTGTAATATAGATATCACTGTCCCACTGGATCGCTTCTAACAGTTCTTTAATTTCTGCTGCGCTCTTTCCAGCATCTGCAAGCTTTTTCGCCTCTTCCACCGATCTTCGCTGCGTAACAGAAATCCGGTGATTATTTACGACCTGTACTTTTCCATCATAGTCCTGGGAAAGCATGATTGCAGTCTCACATGAACTGCTAAGACCGGCTGACATCGGAATATGTACAACCTCATCATATTCCTCCAGCGCCTTGTCCCACATATCCATTACATCTCCGGGAGCCGGTTGGGAAGTCTTAATATCTGCATCTCCTGCCAGTTTTTCATAAAACTCCTCCTGCGTGAGTGTGATATCCTCGTAAAACAACTCCTCATTGATATAGAATGGCATCGGAAGTACGTAAATTCCCATTTTCTTTCCTTCTGCCTGTGTAATTCCACTGTTACTATCTGTTACAATCGCAACTTTCCCCATGCTCTCTTTACCTCTTTCTAATTTTTAAAACTATGTATCGGTGCAGGAATTCTTCCCTTTCGATTCACAAATGCACTGCAGTCAAATTCATTGACCGGCATGATCGGCGCATATCCCAAAAGACCACCAAACTCTGCCATATCTCCAACATCCTTTCCAACTACAGGTATCACACGAACCGCCGTTGTCTTCTGATTGACCATTCCGATCGCCATCTCATCCGCAATGATCCCGGAAATCGTAGTAGCTTTCGTCTTACCCGGAATAGCGATCATATCAAGTCCTACCGAGCAGACACAAGTCATCGCCTCCAGCTTTTCTATACAAAGAGAGCCGGCATTGACTGCATCGATCATTCCTTTATCCTCACTGACCGGAATAAAAGCTCCGCTTAAACCTCCTACATAGGAAGACGCCATAACGCCACCTTTTTTCACCTGATCGTTCAGCATAGCAAGTGCTGCTGTTGTTCCTGGTGCGCCAACTCTCTCAAGTCCGATTTCTTCCAGAATCTCCGCTACTGAATCGCCAACAGCCGGTGTCGGTGCAAGTGACAGGTCAATGATTCCGAACGGAATACCAAGCCTTTTGGAAGCTTCTCCGGCTACAAGCTGACCAACCCTTGTCACCTTAAATGCGGTCTTCTTGATCGTATCACAAAGTTCCTGAAAGCCCTCGCCACGACATTTTTCAATCGCTCTTTTTACAACACCAGGTCCGCTGACACCGACATTGATCACGGCATCTCCTTCGGTAACACCTAAAAAAGCCCCTGCCATAAACGGGTTATCATCCGGTGCATTACATAAAACTACAAATTTTGCACAGCCAATCGAATCCTTGTCCTTTGTCACCTCTGCTGTCTCTTTTACAATCTCGCCGCAAAGACGGACTGCATCCATATCAATACCAGTCTTTGTCGAACCTACATTGACCGAACTGCATACACGCTCTGTCTTTTCCATTGCCATCGGAATGGAACGGATCAGGAGTTCATCGCTCTTTGTCATTCCCTTGGATACGATTGCAGAGTATCCTCCGATAAAGTTTACACCGACTTCCTTTGCTGCTTTATCCAGTGTCTCTGCGATCGTCACAAAATCCTCTGGTTTTTTGCAGGCTGAACCGCCAACAAGTGCAACCGGTGTAATGGAAATCCGCTTATTAACGATCGGAATTCCAAATTCACTTTCGATCTTCTCTCCTGTCGATACAAGATCCTTTGCAAGTATTGTGATTTTTTTATATATCTTTTCATTCAGTCTGTCCAGATCTGAGTCAATACAGTCCATCAGACTGATACCCAATGTGATTGTTCTTACATCCAGATTTTCTTCTTCGATCATCTGGTTTGTTTCTACTACTTCGTAAAAATTAATCATAGCGGTTCTCCTTACACTCTGTGCATTTTTTCAAAAATCTCTTCTCTCTGACAATGAATATTGACACCGATCTGTAAGCCGATATCACGAAGTTCTACCGCTACGATATCCAGTTCTTTTTTTGAATTTTCCACATCTGCAACCGCCATCATATTAAAATACCCATCCACGATTGTCTGGGAAATATTTAAAATATTGATATTGGTCTCTGCCAGGTATGTACATACTTTCGCAATAATTCCGACCGAATCTTTACCGACTACTGTAATAATGCATTTCTTCATTCTGCCTGTCCTCCTGAATCCAATTCTGCATACTTTCTTTTTCTAAACCTCGATTACTGCAGACACCTGATCCCTTTTTGCAACTGCAATCGGTATCTCATCCCCCTTATACGGGTTCTGCCCCAAAGTGACCTCCAGCTTGACGGTCTCATATGCAAGTTCTTCGTAATTATTCTCCTTGCTCAAATGCCCCAGCAATACACTCTGCAAGTTATTGTGTAGTATATCACAAAGAAGCCGTCCTGACAATTCATTTGATAAATGTCCTCTGTCCCCAAGAACTCTCTGCTTCAGGTAATACGGATAAGGACCGACTTCCAGCATATGTATATCATGGTTAGATTCCAGCAGGACCGCATTTAAATCCTTCAGGTTCTCTACCGTATATTCATCGTATTTTCCAAGATCCGTTGCTACCGCGATCTTCTTTCCATCCTGCTCAAAGCGGTAGCCGCTCGGTTCATTTGCATCATGGGAAATAGCAAATGGATGCACGTCAATATCACCCAGCTTAAATTCTTTGTCTACCTGGATTTCATGGTAAAGTCCTTCCGGCATTTTCCCGAGATTTTTATAATCACGGATTCCCTGAATCGTTCCCGGTGTTCCATAGATCGGGATCTCATATTTTCTGCTGAATACACCAAGTCCCTGAATATGATCTGCATGTTCATGGGTAATCAGGATTCCATCCAGCTCTTTCCCTTTTATTTCAAGTTCCTTTAAGCCTTCCTCAATTCGTTTTTTGCTGATTCCTGTATCTACAAGCAGATGCGTTCGATCGCTCCCCACATAAATACAGTTTCCGCTGCTGCCACTGGCAATGCTGCATAATCTCATCTTGTTTCTTCTCCCTGTTCTTAGCCTCTTCCCAGTGCCAAGTCTATCTGTTTTTCCGTTTCTTCAAAGGTTCCACCGTTTTCGATCACAAGATCCGAAACCGCTGTAAATGTCTCTTCCGACGGCTGATTTGCAAACACCGCATACATTTTTTCATCTGAATATCCGCGTGAACTTCTCAGTCTCTCCATCCGGATCTCCTGTGGCACATGAATATACCAGATCTCATCCAACATCTCACGATATACCGGTTCCGTAAGGAGTGCGGCTTCCAGAATAAAAAGCTCTTTTCCCTCTTCCTGCGCCTTCTGCATTTCCTCCCGGATCTTTTCATTGACCGCCGGATGCACGATTGCATTAAGCTTTTGCAGTTTCTCTGGCTGATCAAACACAATTCTGCCGAGAATTTTCCGATCAATCGTTCCGTCAGGATTTAAAATTTCTTTTCCAAACGTCTCCACGACCTTCTGATAACATTTTTCTCCCGGAAGCTGTACCTGATGTGCCACCAGATCTGACTGGCAGATCACCGCACCGCACACTACACTTAAAAAGTCGAGTACTTTGCTCTTCCCGGAACCAATGCCTCCTGTTATTCCTATTTTTCTCATATCTGTTTCCTTCTATTTTGCCTCATACCAGTTTTTTCCACTATGCATGTCAATTTCAAGCGGAACGGAAAGATCTGCCGCATGCATCATGCCTTCTTTCAGGATCTCCCGCACTTCCTCTTCCTCTTCCTTCCTCTTCCTCCTCTCCTTTCCCTTACGGGATGTCGTCAATTCTTACGGGATGTCATACCCTGTTACGGGATGTTTTATTGTTCTCGGCATGAATTTCAAATGGCCCAAAACTTATCAAATAGAAACATGACGACAGGCTGGGCGAACATTCACGATACAATTGTTCACATTCTCGCACAGGTCTACTTGATGCATGACATCCCGCAACAGATGACGACATCCCGCAACAGTTGCCGACATCCCGTAAGCGAGGAAAGATACCTCTCGGCTCTACATTACGCTACGGGCCAGCCCCACCTCTGCAGACAACCCCTCTCCTACTCTTTTTCATTCAAACTCATTCATCTAAACTCGCCTCATCTCACTTACTGGTCAAACCACAACCCACCTCTTTAGGGTCCACGATGTTCTCAGGGGTACAGGTCTTCTGCTCAGAGGTACAGAGTGAGTTTCGACTGTGAAACAATCGGGACACCGCTGACACAGGCTCTTCCTCGGGGGTACAGGCAGAGTTTTGAGGGTACAGGGCTATAAGAATGCAGATTACAAGAAATCCTTATTTTTCAAAGATTTATGAAATCTGTTAACAGATAAATCCGTGCTCCTTAACACTCTGCCTGTACCACCGAGGAAGAGACCTGTACCCCTAAGCACGAATCTGTTATTACCTTAGCCCGTAAGAGATAGCAGATTAAGAGATGACAATAGGCGCGTAAAGAAAAACGGCCCCTCCGTGCGGAGGAGCCGTCAGCGGAATACACGACAAAACCGGCGAGCTCAGTCGCCACCGAGATCGAATGCGGCGAGATCGTCTTCGCGCGAGTAAGTGCGGAAGGCCATCAACGTCTGCGTGCCGGCGACGCCGGGAACCTTGGCGATGCCGTCGGGAATGATCGTCGAGAGGTCGTCGAAATCGTCGGCGGAGACGATCGCCACCAAATCGACGTCACCCGCCACCGAATAGACGTCCTTGACGCCCGGAATCTCAACGATTTTCTTCGCCGCCTCGCTCACCTTGTCGGCTTGTGTGGTAATGAGAACGATTGCATCTGCCATCTCGGCTCCTTAGAACAACTTCCCGTTCCTTCAACGATACCCCGCGCAGCGCCGACGCATGCCGCTCGCCGCGATGCACGCAGAGCACCCTAACGAACACCCTGGCCATAAGCACTGTGACATCCCGTAACAGCATTGTTGGCCGGTAGGTACTGTGACATCCCGTAACGATTATGTTGGCCATACGCACTCACGCCACGCGACTCAAGCCGCGCGACGCACGACCGCACGCCGCCCGCGCGGAGCGCCTCGCCTCAGCGATCGGCGAGCGGACCCGCCCACTCAACCGCTTCAGGCTCGCGTGCCGACTCCACCGTTTCAGCCTCCTCCGTGATCGCAGGCAGCGTCTTCGGTTTGAACGGGAATTTTTCCGCTCGCATGCGCTCATACGCGGCGATGTCGTCCTCGTGCTGCAACGTGAGGTCAATGTCATCGTAGCCGTTCATCAGGCGCCAGCGCACGTAATCATTGACCTCGAACGGCAGCACCACGTCGTCGATGGTCACGGTGCGCGTCTCGAGATCGACGGTCATCTGCCGGCCGGGCTCCTCTTCGAGCATCTTCCAGATCAGCTCGATCGACTCCTGCGGCATAATCGCAGCCAGCACGCCGTTCTTCGCAGTGTTGCCATAGAAGATGTCCGCAAAACGCGACGCGATGACCACGCGGAACCCGTAGTCATGCAATGCCCACACGGCGTGTTCGCGCGACGAACCGATGCCGAAGTCGGGCCCGGCCACAAGAATCCTTCCGTCGCGATATTCCGGCTGATTCAGCACGAAATTCGGGTCGCGACGCCACGCGTAGAACAGCGCATCGTCGAAACCAGTGCGGGTTACGCGCTTCAGGAACACGGCGGGGATAATCTGGTCCGTGTCCACATTCGAGCGGCGAAGTGGCACGCCGGTAGCGGTAATAGTCGTAAGTTTTTCCATAACAGTCCCTATTTCCGTAAGTTTTCAGATTCCCGATTCACAGATCCGCCGGCGTCGAGATTGTGCCGCGGATCGCAGTGGCGGCGGCGACGGCCGGCGATGCCAGATGCGTGCGCGATCCCTTGCCCTGACGCCCTTCGAAATTGCGGTTCGACGTCGAGATCGAGCGTTCGTGGGCGACGAGTTTGTCCGGATTCATGCCCAGGCACATCGAACAGCCGGCATTGCGCCATTCCGCGCCGAAATCCTTGAAGATCCGGTCCAGCCCCTCGCGCTCGGCCTGCAGGCGAATGCGCGACGACGCGGGCACGACCAAAACGCGGTGAATCGAATCCGCCTTCTTGTGCCCCTTCATAATCTCGGCGGCGATGCGCAGGTCTTCAATGCGGCCGTTCGTGCAGGAGCCAATGAACACGGTGTCCACCGGAATGTCGCGGATCGGCGTGCCCGGCTCGAGTCCCATGTAGTCGAGCGCGCGCTCGGCGGCGGAGCGTTCGGTGGCGTCCGCGAAATCGTCCGGCGCGGGAACGACGCCCGAAATCGCGACGCCCTGCCCCGGGTTCGTGCCCCAGGTGACGAACGGCTCGAGGTCTTCCGCGCGCAGCGTCACTTCGGCGTCGAACACGGCGTCGTCGTCGGTGCGCAGTGTTTTCCAGTACTCAACCGCTTGATCCCACATCTCGCCCTTCGGCGCGTGCGGCCGCCCCTTCAGGTATGCGAACGTCGTCTCGTCGGGCGCGATCATGCCGGCGCGCGCACCCGCTTCGATCGACATGTTGCAGATCGTCATGCGCGCGTCCATCGACAGCTGCTCAATGGCGCGCCCGCGGTATTCGAGCACGTATCCCTGGCCGCCGCCGGTGCCGATCTTCGCAATGATCGCGAGAATGATGTCTTTCGCGCTCACACCTGCCGGCAGGTCGCCCTCGATGTTGATCGCCATCGTCTTGAATGGCTTGAGCGAGAGCGTCTGCGTTGCCATGACATGCTCGACTTCAGACGTGCCTATGCCGAACGCGAGCGCGCCGAACGCGCCGTGCGTGGAGGTGTGCGAATCGCCGCACACAATCGTCATGCCGGGCTGCGTGAGACCGAGCATGGGCGCGAACGCGTGCACGATGCCCTGGTCCGCGTCGCCGAGCGGGTGCAAGCGCACGCCGAATTCGCGGCAGTTCTTCTCGAGCGTCGTCAGCTGCGTGGCGCTCGTCTCGTCCGGGTTCGGCTTGTCTATGTCGACCGTGGGCGTGTTGTGGTCTTCGGTGGCGATGAGCTGGTCGAGGTGCCGCGGTGTGCGACCGGCCAGGCGGAGCCCCTCAAACGCCTGCGGACTGGTCACTTCGTGCATCAGCATGAGGTCGATATACAGCAAGTCGGGAGCGCCGTCGCTGCCCTTGCGCACCAAATGATCGGCCCAAACCTTTTCGGCCAATGTCATTCCCATAAACCTGTTCCTCCTAGTGTTGTCGCGTGTGCGGGGCGCGCTCTCCCTTGCTTTTCCCGCGCCGCTCGCTTACCACACGCGAGCTTGTCTGTCCAGACTAAAGGTTGGCGAATCGCCGGTCGCGTACTATGTCAGAATGCGAGATGTGAAGGTTTTTTCAAAGATGTTGCAGATTGTTTTCGCACTGTAAAACACCTGATTTTCCGCGGAATTTGAGCGCTTAAGCAGACTAATCCAACAGAAATGCCCAGTTTGTCGTTTTGCGTTTCGAATACTGAGATGCAATAATCTCAGTATGACTTCAGATACGCTTGCCGCAAAATCTGCTCCGTCTGCTGAGACGAGCACAAACAATCCGTCCAATCACAACGATGTGCCTGCAGACGACAACGAGATTCATTCCGGCGTCGGCGTGCTCGACAAGACCGTAAAGATTCTCGATGCGCTCGAGTCCGGCCCCGCAACGCTCGGTCAGCTCGTCGCGGCGACGCACCTCGCGCGCCCGACCGCGCACCGCTTGGCGATCGCGCTGGAGCGCCACCGCTTCGTGGTGCGCGACCAGCACGGCCGCTTCGTACTGGGCTCGCGTTTCACCGAGCTCGCCGCCGCCGCAGGTGAGGATCGCTTGCTCGCCGCCGCCGGCCCGATTCTGCAGACGCTGCTCGACCGCACTGGCGAGAGCGCGCAGATTTACCGTCGTCAGGGCGAACAGCGCGTGTGCATCGCCGCCGTCGAGCGCGCGAGCGGACTGCGCGATTCGATCCCGGTCGGCGCCATGCTCTCGATGGAGGCCGGTTCCGCGGCCCAGATCCTGCTGGCGTGGGAAGACACCGAACTCCTTCACCAGGGCCTGCGTCACGCGAAGTTCTCGGCCGCCAAGCTCGCCACGGTGCGCAAGCGCGGCTGGGCCGACTCGATCAACGAGCGCGATGAGGGCGTCTGCTCCATCTCCGCGCCGATTCGCAACGCCTCCGGCCAGGTAATCGCCGCGATCTCGATCTCGGGACCCTCGGGCCGCATGGGCTCGAATCCGGGCCACCGTTTCGCCCCGCTCGTCATGGGCGCCGGCAAGTACCTTTCCGATGCGCTGATCAAGGCCAGCATCTCGCGCTGACCGATTTCGGCGGCCATCCGATGCCCCCGGAACCGCAACGCATCCGATATCATCGCGTTCAAGTAGGCAACTAACCTACGCACATTCCGCAACCCCATAAGTAGGCAACCGACCTACATACATTCCGCAACCCCGCAAGTAGGCGGCCAGCCCCACGGTTGGCCGCCTTTCTCTTTTCGCGTCTCCGTCTCATACAACGTTACGGGCTAAGGTTTTCTGTTACGGGATGTCATAATCTCTTACGGGATGTCCTTATCCGTTACGGGATGTCACCAGCTGTTACGGGCTATGGGGCCCCTTACGGGCCAGCCAACTCCTTACGGGCTAGGCCTTTCGGTTACGGGCTAGCGAAAATCTGCAACCTGGCAAGTATCCAGCAATTCCCCAAAAACACAAAACCGCCATTTTCCAACGATTGTTGTTGCCGAATACAACGCCCCTTTTAGCCCGTAACCAAAAATCCTAGCCCGTAAGCGTTATCTTGGCCCGTAGCGGCTACCTTAGCCCGTAACAGAAAATCCCAGCCCGTAAGCCAAAAGGCCGTAACACACAACGAGACGACGGCAAGACGAGCCAAACGTCGTGCCGGCAACGTCTCCCACGCTCACATGGTTTTGGTGTGACGCAAACCGCTTTGGTGTGACGGCACCCACAAACCCATGACCATAACAATGTTGGAATTCCAACGTTTTGCAAATCGAGGCCACCGAGCCATCGTCACACCAAAACGGCATGTGTCACACCAAAACCGTAAAACCTCCGCGCTCAGTGATTGAACAGCCAGTTGCCCACGGAATGCCACAATCTGCTCACCGTGCTCGGCTTGTGCAGCAGGTTCACGCCCTCGCTTTTCGGCTTCGACGCGCTGCTCATGCCATACACATACGCCTTCTTCGAGCTCGGCTTGCCCACCAACTCGCCGAACTGCAGCAGCTGCGTGCGCGGCGAGAACGGGTGCCGCTCGTCGAACTCGAACAGACGCGCCGCACGCCGTTCCGGAATCGGCCCGTACGAGTCGAATCCGCACGTCGGCGTCGCAATCATCTGCACGCCCGCATACTCGCCGGCGAACGCGTTACGGTGGTCGTGACCGGCCGCCACCGCGAAGTAGGCGTGCGAATCGCGCAGAATATCGAACTCGCCCGAGTCGAGGTCCGGGCAGCTCACGCCCTCGCCCAAATATCCGCCGCGCTCGGTCTTCGCGTCGTCCAGCACAAAGTATGAACCGGAATAATTTCTGTACCCCTCTACAGACCGATCCGTCGTTCTCGGCACTGGTTTCAGCACACGGTAATACTGCGGCAACGGCATATGCTGGAAAACTATGGATTCCACGCCTTCGCCAAACCACTGCGGCACGGTGCGCAGGAATCGCAGCGCGGTCTGCGACGGTGCGCCATAGCCGCCGGTTTCCGAATAATCTCCGGAATCGACAAGAACTATTCCGAAAACAGTGTTTCCAGATTCGTCACACACCGGCATCGAGAACGTGCCCGGCTCGCCGCTCGCGATCACACGCTCCTTCGGCAGCGCGCGCGACCACGTCTCCGCACCGAATTTCGCGCGCGTCGACGGATTCACACACAGCGGGAATTCGCGGAAGATCCCGTCGAGCTCCGCGTTCGTGAGCCCGCACTGGAAGTCGTGGTTGCCGTACGTCACCGCCCACGGCACGCCCGCGTCAACCATCGGCTGCACCATCTGCTCGATCTGCCCGCGCACGAGCTCGCGCGTGTGGGCGAGGTCCGCAGATTTGGGCGCCGCACCCACCGCCGTCTTCCACCGGCGTTTCGTGAACGTCGCGGCGAACGCGGGGTCGTAACCTGCGATCTGATTGCCCGAGAACACCACGAGATCGGGCCGCGCATCGCGGATCGCCGCCGTGATGAGCGCAATCGTGTCTTTCGAGATCTTCGGACCGTCTTGCACGTCCGCCAGCTGCAGCACACGGAATTTCCCCGATTTGTGGAACTGCAAGCGCCCGAGCCGGCGCGACACCGACACCGGCTTGGCTTCGCTCATTTCCGCAGACTGCTCACTCATACCGCCTACTCTAACCCATCCGCCGCGCGTTCGCACGCCAGTCGCGTCTTGCTTCACCCCTGCTCACAAGCGGCAGACAAAACAAAAAACCTCCACACTGAGTGGAGGTTCATTCGCTGGGATGCCTGGACTCGAACCAAGAATGGCTGAACCAGAATCAGCTGTGTTGCCAATTACACCACATCCCAATTTGGCATGTTCATTCGGTTTCCCGAAGAACTCGTACCCCCAACCGGATTTGAACCGGTGTTGGCGCCGTGAGAGGGCGTAGTCCTAGACCGCTAGACGATGGGGGCATCATCTCGTCGCTTCCGTGAAGCAACAGATAGAAAATATACTCGAAACCCCGAATGTGCGCAACTCCGGCGTGTCGCACCCGCATGCCCCCAGTTTTCAGCCAGCCTGCACGCCCCCGCGCGCCCTCGCACGCCCTCGCGCGCTACGGCGTGAACAATGTGATGTTATGGCGTGAACATCGTCAAGGTCACCAATCGCAGATTCCTTGGAATATCAGTGGTTCGACCAACTGCAACTTTTGCCTTGTTCACGCCATAACGCCGGTTGTTCACTCCGTAACGCAAAAAGCCGAGGCTCCCACCTCGACTTCATTGCTTAACGGTCTCACGACTAAACGGACCTCATCGCTCAGCCCTGAATCTCAGCGAGATGCTCGCGCAGACCACGCAGGCGCTCCAGCGTGATCTTCTTGCCAACAATCTCCATCGACTCGAACAGCGGCGGCGAAACACGGCGGCCGCTCATCGCCACGCGCACCGGGCCGAACGCGAGACGCGGCTTGTAGCCACCATCTTCAACGAGCGCCTTGTTCAGTGTCTCATGCAGCGTATCCGTTCGCCACGAAGACTCCGGAACGGAATCCAGCGCGGCAATCGCCAAATCCAGAACGGCGCCGGCTGAATCCTTGAGCTGCTTCTTCGCATCATCTGCCGGCGGAATGTAGTCTGCGTCCGAAAGCAGCGAGCCGACCATGCCCGCGACTTCGCCGAGCAGGCGCACGCGCGGCTGCACAAGTGGCGCGGCGGCAGCGAGAATGTCGCGTTCGCGCTCGTTCAGCGCATCCCACGAATCCGCGGAGACCACGCCATCGCGGAACAGGTAGGGCACCGAGCGCTCCAGGAAATCGGCAGGCTCGAGCATGCGAATGTGCTCGGCGTTGATCGAGATCGCCTTGTCAATGTCGAAGCGCGCCGGATTCGCCTTCACATCGCGCACGTCGAACTTCTCCACCATCTCGTCCATTGAGAAGATATCGCGGTCCGGCGCGATCGACCAGCCCAGCAACGCCAGATAATTGAGCAGGCCCTCCTTAATGAAGCCATGCTCGCGATGCAGGAACAGATTCGACTCCGGGTCGCGTTTGGAAAGCTTCTTGTTGCCCTGACCCATCACGTACGGCAAGTGGCCGAACAGCGGCATCTCCTTGGCAATGCCGAGTTCCATAAGGTAGCGGTAGAGCACAATCTGACGCGGAGTGGAGCTGAGCAGATCCTCGCCGCGCAACACGACATTGATGCGCATGAGCGCGTCGTCCACGGGGTTCGTGAGCGTGTACAGCGGGTCGCCGTTCGGGCGCACGATCACGTAATCCGGCACAGACCCCGCCTTGAACGTGATCTCGCCGCGAATGAGGTCGTTGAAGGTGATGTCTTCGTCGGGCATCTTGATGCGCAGTGCCGGCTTGCGCCCCTCCGCGCGGAACGCTGCCTTCTGTTCCTCGCTCAGATTGCGGTCGTAGCCGTCGTAGCCGAACGCCTTCGGGCGCCCTGCCGCTTCGTTGCGCGCCTCGATCTCCTCCGGCGTGGAGTATGACTCGTACGCATAGCCTGCGTCGAGCAGCTTCTGCGCGACGTCCGCGTAGATTTGCCCGCGCTCGCTCTGGCGGTACGGACCGTCCGGTCCGCCCACGCCGACGCCTTCGTCCCAGTCGATGCCGAGCCACTGCAGCGCTTCGATGATCTGGTTGAAGCTCTCCTCGGAGTCGCGCTGCGCATCGGTGTCTTCGATGCGGAACACGAACGTGCCGCCGGTGTGCCGCGCCTCCGCCCAGTTGAACAGCGCGGTGCGCACCATGCCCACGTGCGGGATGCCGGTTGGCGACGGGCAGAACCTCACGCGCACGTTCTCGGGAAGCGCGGGTTTCACATGATTCGACTCATTGTTTTCAGATTCACTCATGCCCACTATTCTGCCCCGCCAACCCGACGTGCGCGGCGCTTTTGTGGCTCTTCTCAAGTTAGTGTGTAAGGGCCGTGCTTCATCATTGCTTGTGTGATAGAGAAATTGAATGAGGAAACACGGCCTGAACCCGAGTTTAGCGTGTTCGACCCCCAACGTTTCCTTGGTTTGG
>SKEO01001945.1_pt1 | contig 15267 bp, 13 predicted proteins | sample 4826801 | NCBI WGS metagenome assembly SKEO01 (sample SAMN11008807, study PRJNA524170) | human gut metagenome | biome: Human fecal sample; material: Feces; isolation source: fecal sample from pouch patient p3 | host: Homo sapiens | place: Israel: Tel-Aviv | collected 2016-02-25 | reverse complement strand
GGCAAGAACGCTGCACTGGATCTGGCTGAAAAGGGCAAAACGCAGGCTTTGATCGTCAACGAACAGGGCAAGCTGCTCAAGGCACAGCGTCAGCTGGGCGCACTGGTGTACAGTCTGGCCAAGGGCAAGGAAGAAAACCAGCCGCTGGTGGATAAGTATATCGAAATGATCGATAACATCGAGCAGGAGATCACCCGCCTGAAGGCATCGCTGACCCCGGCAGAAGCCGCAGAGGTGGACTATGTGGTGCACGAGGAGGAGCCCGCGGCAGAGCCGGAAGCTCCTGCCGCCGAGGCTGCGCCTGCAGAGCACAAGAGCTGCCCGCAGTGCGGTGCGCCCGTTTCGAACGATGCACTGTTCTGCAATAAGTGCGGCGCACAGCTGTAATCTCCGACAGGCAACAGGGCGGCGCTCCCCGCAGGGCACCGTCCTGTTTTTTGCGGGATAGGCTAAAATGCAGAAAATAAAGGCAAATTGCCGGAATTTGCCGGTGCTGTCTTGAAAAAACGCGGAAGATGCGGTACAATATGCAGTATCTTTTGCAAGGAGTGTGAGCACTGTGCTGGACTGGCAGCCCAAGGCCCCTTACACGGCAGAACAGCTGCTGGAGATCCTGCGCATCCTGCGGGACCCGGAGAACGGCTGCCCGTGGGACAAGGTGCAGACCCATGCCTCCATCCGGAAGAACTTTCTGGAGGAGACCTGTGAGGTGCTGGAGGCCATCGATGCCGATGACCCGGTGCTGATGCAGGAAGAGCTTGGCGATGTGCTGATGCAGGTGGCGTTCCATGCCGTGATGGAAGAGGAGCGCGGACACTTTACCTTTGAGGATGTCTGTCGTGAGGTGTGCGAGAAGCTCGTGTTCCGCCACCCGAACATTTTTGCATCCTCAGCAGCGCAGAATGCCGGTATAAATGGCTGGGATGCGCTCAAAAATAAGGAAAAGGGCCGCACCACTCTGGCCGATGAGCTGGGCACGGTGCCCGCCACCCTGCCTGCACTGATGCGTGCTCAGAAGCTGCAGAAGCGTGCCGACCGCTGCGGTGCGGCGCAGCCGGACAAGACCCGGGCGCAGCAGGCTTTGCAGGATGCTCTGGACGGCTGGAGCCGGGAACAGGATGCCCGGACGGCGGGGGAGCTGCTGTTTGCCGCAGCTAACGCCATGCGGCTGGCCGGAGTGGACGCAGAGGAGGCGCTGACCTTTGCCTCCAAGCGCTTCTGTGCCGGGCTGCTGGAACAGGAGCCACAAAGCGGTACTCAGGTCGAGTGACCTGCTCCGATAGAGAAAGAAGAACACCAAGGAACAAATTTGGAGGGTATTTTTATGACGAAGACCGATCTGATCGCACAGGTTGCTGCGAACACTGAGATGAGCAAGAAAAATGCTGAGCAGGCTGTCAATGCCATGTTCGAGGCACTGGGCAAGGCCATGGCCGAGGGCGAAAAGATCACCATTTCCGGCTTTGGCACCTTTGAGGTGCGCGAGCGTGCAGAGCGTCAGGGCATCAACCCCCGCACCCGTGAGCCCATCACCATTGCTGCTTCCCGCAGCATCGTGTTCAAGCCCGGCAAGTCCCTGAAGGACACCCTGTAAGAAGCTGTTTCCTTTTGCCGCCGCTGCCTCGCAGGAGGTGCGGCGGCATTTTTCATCACAGGAGGATAAGACGATGCGTCTGGATAAGTATCTGAAAGTTTCGCGGCTCATCAAGCGCCGCACTGTGGCAAACGAAGTGGCCGATGCAGGCCGCATCCTCATCAACGGCAAGATCGCCAAGGCCAGTCAGGCCGTCAAGGCGGGTGATGTCATTGAGGTGACCTTCGGCAACCGTCCCATCAAGGTGCGGGTGCTCTCGGATGTGGAGCCCCGCACCAAGGATGTGGCCCGCGAAATGTACGAGATCATCAGCGAGTAAACGGTATAAAAGCTCTCGTCTGGTGCATAGGATGCACCAGAAAAGGGGAGACGAGCAATGCCGGAAAAAAACACCAGAAGCCCGCAGCCTGCGCCGCCGCATGACCTGATCTTAGAGGGCCGTGCACGCCTGACCGTGACCGGCGTGCAGAAGGTTTTGCATTGCAATGCAGACAGTGCCGCAATAGAGACCGGCAGGGGCATCCTGCATCTTGCCGGGGCACAGCTGAGCATGGCGGCACTGGACTTGGAGGCCGGGGAGGCAAAGTTCACCGGCCGCATCGACGCACTGGAATACACGGCCAGCGCCCCGGCGGGCAGCTTTCTGCACCGCCTGCTGCGATGATCCCGGTCCTGCCGCCCTCAGCCATTGCGCAGGAGCTGGCCGCCTGCACGGTGTTGGGCGGGTGCACCGGTGTGGTGCGGGCCGTGTTCCCGGTCAGGGGCCGGGCGGCGTGGGTGCCCGATTTTCTATGGGTGGGCACGGTGCTGACCCTGCTGCAGAGCTATGCGGCGGGGCAGAGCCCGGCGGGCGTGCTGCGCTGGTATATGGCAGCAGCTGGCTTTGCCGGAGCAGGCGCTGCGGCCTTTGTTCTGGGCGTGCCGCTGCGCACGGCAGGGAAGGCTTTGCAGCGGCAGGTGCTCCGGCCTGCCGCACAGCGGCGTGTCCGGCAGCAAAATGCCCGCAAATTACGCCGCAACGCAAAAAGAACCGCAAAAAAGCGCAAAAAGAACTTGCCAAACCGGCGCCGGATGATGTATAATTCATAAGTGACATCAGTAAGAACCAAATTGCAATGGGGGCAGAAGAAACAATGGCAGCACCGGACCGCAGAAAACGCAAGAAGAAAGTGGTCGTTAAAACGCTTGTGCGGGTGTTTTTTGTCCTGTTGCTGCTGAGCATGCTGGCAGCATACATCTCCAATCAGGTCAGCATCAGCTCCAAACGCGCAGAGCTGGACACACTGAACGAGCAGATCGACCAGCAGAAAACCGAGAATGAGGAAATGCAGCGTATCCTCAGCGGCGATTCGGATCAGATCACAGAATGGGTCGCGCGGGATTCTTACAACTACGCCGCACCGAACGAGCGCATCTTTGTGGATGTGACCGGCAGCTGAACGGCTGCCGATACTATGGAAAACAAGGAGTATTGAGTTTTGGCAATTGAGGTAGGGAACGTATTCGAGGGCCGCGTCACCGGTGTAAAGCCGTTTGGCGCATTTGTCGCACTGCCGGAGGGCGGTACGGGCATGGTCCATATTTCCGAGGTGTCCAATGAATTCGTGCAGGACATTGCAGCAGTCCTGCATATTGGGGATACGGTCAAGGTGCAGGTCATCAATGTTGCACCGGACGGCAAGATCGCACTGTCCATCAAGCGTCTGCTGCCTCCTCCTCCGCGCCAGCCGCGTGAGGGCAGAGGCCCCGCAGGCGGAGCACGTCCCGGCGCTCCGCGCCCGGGCGGCCCCCGTGAGGGTGGACACTTTGGTGCAGGCCGCGGCGGCAATGGCCGTCCCCCCCGTGAGGGCGGAAGAGGCCCTGCCCGTGACAGTGCACCCCGTGTGTGGCAGCCCAAGGCTCCGGTCCATTCCGACAATATGAGCTTTGAGGACATGATGAGCCGCTTCAAGAGCCAGAGCGAAGAGAAGATGGCAGATCTCGACCACGAGACCAACAACCGCCGCGGCGGTGGTTATGCGCCCCGCGGTCGTGGCGGACGCCGCTGAGAAACGGCACTTCTTCTTAGTCCGCTCTAAGTCAAAAGGATGGAACAGACCTGTCTCATTTGATCGGGCAGGTCTGTTTTTTCGCTGAAAGAAAGGAATTGCAATGCCTGCAAAATTTGAATTGATCGCTCCCTGCTTTTTTGGGTGCGAGTCCACTGCAAAATTTGAGCTGACCCGCATCGGCGCAGAGAACATCCGGGTAGAGGATGGCCGTCTGAGCTTTGCCGGCGGTGCCGATATGATCGCCGCAGCCAACCTCAACCTGCGCACGGTGGAGCGCGTGATGCTGCTGCTGGCCCGCTACAGGGCCACCACCTTCGATGATCTGTTCGACGGTGTGTACGATATCCCGTGGGAGGAGCTGCTGCCCGCAGACGCTGCCTTTCCGGTCACCGGCTCTTCGCTGAACAGCCAGCTGTCCAGTGTGCCCGCCTGCCAGAGCATCATCAAAAAAGCTGTGGTCAAGCGCCTGATGGCAAAGCACCACACCTCTGTGCTGCCCGAGACCGGTGCCGAGTACAAGATCCGCTTCATGCTGCGCAAGGATCAGTGTGAGATCATGCTGGACACCACCGGCGATGGTCTGCATAAGCGCGGCTACCGCCGCAACGCCATGGAGGCGCCCATCCGCGAGACCCTGGCAGCAACCATTGCAGACCTTGGCCGTGTGCGCCGCGACAGTCTGGTGGAGGACCCCTTCTGCGGCAGCGGCACACTGCTGATCGAAGCCGCTCAGAAGGCCATGAACATTGCCCCCGGCCTGAAGCGCCGCTTTGCTGCCGAGCGCTATGGTTTTGTGCCGACGGCCATCTGGGCCGAGCAGCGTCAGAAGGCACTGGCCGAGGCCAAGCTGGACGTGGGCTTTGAAGCTTTCGGTTATGACATCGACCCTGCTGCTGTGGCGCTGGCCAATGCCAATGCCAAGCTGGCCGGTGTGGAAAAGCGCTGCCACTTTGAAGTGGCTGATGTGGCCGACTTTGCCGCAAAGCAGGAGGCCATCGTGCTGACGAACCCCCCCTACGGCGAGCGCATGAGCACCATTGAAGGTGCTGCTAAGCTGGCCCGCACGCTGGGCCGGCAGATGGAAGCACACCCCTGTGCAGGCGTGTACGCCATCACTGCCGATATGGATTTTGAGAACCACTACGGCAAGCGCGCCAACAAGCGCCGCAAGATGTATAATGGCATGATCCCCTGCCAGCTGTATATGTACTACAATGCACCCAAGTTTGAGCACACCGCAAAGCCCATGCCGAAAAGCGGTTTTGACGGCAAGCGCACTGCGCCGAACCGCTTTGACAAGAAGTAATTGATAAATGTTACCTGCCGCACCGGAGCTGTCCCGTGCGGCTTTTTACATTGCAGCCGGTAATTACCGGAAAAATCAAAACTGAAAAATTCCTGCCAAAGCAGGGGAAACGGACGCACACACAGAAAGTTTTATCCCATGTTCAGTGCCTTGTGCTGCAAAGATGAGACAAATTCATGCTCTTTTTACAAAGGATGGTTGAACCCGGGCTGAAAATGGATTATACTTACCTTATTATTCTGCGGTTCTTCCGAGGAGGAAAAGATGTATATGAAGGGTAGGATGTGGCCATATCTGCCGGAGCTCACCATCCGGGATTACAATATCTACCTGCGGTATCTGCGCGGGGTGCGGCGCCAGCTGTACGAGGCATACGGATTATATTCCTGCCATCTGCTGCGGAGCAACGGCGTGCTGTTTGCTATCCTTTCGGACAGTCTGGCCGGGCGGCAGGCCACCTGCCAGCGCAAGCGGGTCCCGGGCACAATGGCCTGGCGCAGGCTCATGTGCCAGACCCAGGGCATCCGGCTGGCCGCACAGGTGGAGGTGCTGTTGGGCTGGCACAATTTGCAGGATCGCAAATACAGTGAGCTGAAGCCGCTCAAGCGTCTGCGCCGTGCGGTGGACCGGTTGCTGCTGCGCCGCGCCTACATGCGTGCCGTGGAGGAGAACCCGGCGCTGGAACGCCTGTTCGTGCAGGAGCGGGAGCAGGCTGTGACGCAGATGGAACTGAGCGCCAAAAACTACACCCTCGCAGCGGAACCCATGAGCAACATCTATGGTGCCCTGTATTCCACCCTTGCCACCGATGACCCCAGCCAGCGCAAGAGCATGCGCTACATTGGCAGCAGCATCGGACGCATCTTCTATCTGCTGGATAAGGCTGAGCGGTTTGAAACGGACAAGCGAAGCGGCCGCTACAACGTGTTCGTGGTGAACGAGCTGAAAGGGCAGTCTGCTGCGATGGAAAATGCCCGTCGTCAGGCGCTGGCGGTGGCCAACGACCTGATCCGGGTGTACAGTATGCTGGACATCAAGCTGAACCGCAGTCTGCTGGATAATATCATGCTGCTGGGCCTGCATCATGCGGTGGAGCCGCTGGAAGCAGGCGTTGAGAGGGAAAACTGGGAGATCCCATGAATCGGAAACATCAAAAAAGCTGGGGCATGGCTTACTGCGGCATCGTGACGGCACTGTGTGTCGCCCTGATGCTGCTGGGGGCTGTGATCCCCATTGCCATGTTCATTGCGCCTGCAGTGGCGGGCTTCCTTGTTGCAACAGTCTGCGTGGAGTGCGGGATGCAGCTGGCCCTGACGGCCTACGCTGCGGTCAGCCTGCTGGCACTGCTCTTTGTGCCGGATAAGGAAGTGGCGCTGATCTTCGTGTTCCTGCTGGGGTATTACCCGCTGGCAAAGCCGAAGTTTGAGCGCATCCGCCCTGCTGTTCTGCGCGTTGTCTGCAAGCTGCTGCTGTGCAACGGCGCAGTGCTGGCCATGTATGGACTGGTATTTCTGCTGGTACCGGCAGGCAGCATTTCGCAGGAGCTGCGTACCACGGCACTGGCGGTATCGCTGGCAACGCTGGCCATGGGCAACGTTGCCTTTGTGCTGTACGACCGGGCACTGCACAACATGCTCATGATGTACCGGCTGGTCTGGCGGCCGAAACTTCATAAAACTCTGGGCTGGCGTTGAGCCAGCCTTTGTGTTATAATGGGCCATCAGAAAGGGGAGAGCGCAGTACACAGGTAACGCAAAGCGCCGGGCCACGCGGGTGACAGCCGCGAGGGTGACGAGGAGAGGAATCATCGAAAGATTCGGCGGATGTTTCTCCGGCTGAGGGCTAGACCAGCCGCAGAGAAGGGCAAAAAACGGCAGCAATACCGCAACAGATCCCTTCAAAGAAAGCCATACAAGAACATAAACTGTACAAGAGAGCTGACCGTGTGTCACTGCGCTTTTCTGCGCGGGAGCGGTCGGTATGGAGGTGTTTTGTATGTGCGGCATCGTTGGTTATGTCGGTAAGCGCAATGCACAGGATGTGCTGCTGGATGGGCTGGAAAAGCTGGAGTATCGCGGATATGATTCCGCCGGTGTGGCGCTTGCGCTGGACGGAGGGATCTGCGTAGTAAAAAGCAAGGGGCGGCTCACAGCCCTGCGGGAAAAGCTGGCAGCGCAGCAGCTGGCACAAAGCTTCTGCGGCATCGGCCACACCCGGTGGGCTACCCATGGCGAGCCCAGCGATGTGAACAGCCATCCGCATTCCACGCCGCGTGTGAGCATCGTGCACAACGGCATCATTGAAAATTACGGGCTGCTCAAGGAACGGCTGGCTGCAAAGGGCTATACTTTCCAGAGCGAGACCGACACGGAAGTGCTGGTAAAGCTGATCGACAGCTGCTACACCGGCGACCCGCTGCGGGCGCTGCAGCAGGCCCTTTCCAAGGTGCGCGGCAGCTATGCGCTGGCGGTGCTGTTCTTCGATTACCCGGACACCATTTTTGCGGTCAAGCGGGAAAGCCCGCTGATCGTCGGCTGGGGAGAAGGCGAAAACTTTATTGCATCGGATATCCCTGCGCTGCTCAAATATACCCGGAAATACAGCGTGCTGGAAGAGGGCGATATGGCCGTCTGCACGGCTGAGGGCATCCGCTTCTACAACGAATTTGGTGAGCCGGTGGAACGTCGGCAGCTCATGGCAGACTGGGATATGGAAGCGGCTGAGAAGGGCGGCTACCCCCACTTCATGCTCAAGGAGATCAACGAGCAGCCTGCCGCCATCACGGCCACAGTGAGCCCCCGTGTGGAGGATGGAATGCCGGAGCTGCGCATCCCGGCACTGACGGACGAGGTGCTGCGCGGCATTGGCCGGGTGCATCTGGTGGGCTGCGGCACGGCGATGCACGCCGGCATGGTGGGTAAATCTGCCATTGAAGCGCTGGCCCGTGTGCCTGCCGAGGTGGACATTGCCAGCGAGTTCCGCTACCGGGACCCGATTTTGGAAAAGAATGATCTGGTCATCATCATCAGCCAGTCCGGCGAGACCAGCGACACGCTGGCAGCACTCAAGCTGGCCAGGAGCCGCGGTGTGCCGGTGCTTGCTATCGTGAATGTGGTAGGCAGTTCCATTGCGCGCGCGGCCGACTACGTGATGTACACCTATGCGGGGCCGGAGATCGCTGTGGCTTCCACCAAGGCTTACACGGTGCAGATGTGTGTGCTGTATCTGTTTGCCCTGCGTCTGGCCTATGCGCGCGGCCGACTGAGCGAGACGGAGACCCGCCGCTATACGGCGCAGCTGCTGCATGCACCGGAGGTCATCAAGCCACGTCTGGCAGACTGTGAGCAGATCAAATATCTTGCCAGCCGCTATGTGAACACCCAGAGCTGCTTCTTTATCGGGCGTGGCTTCGACTACGCACTTTCGCTGGAAGGAAGCCTTAAACTCAAAGAGATCAGCTATGTGCACTCGGATGCCTATGCGGCAGGGGAGCTCAAGCATGGCACCATCAGTCTGATCACGGATGGCGTGCCGGTGATCGCACTGGCGACCCAGAAGCAGGTATACGAAAAGACTATTTCCAATGCCAAAGAGACCCGCAGCCGCGGCGCAAGGGTGCTGCTGTTCACCACAAAGGACGCCGTGGTGCCCGAGGGTGTGGCCGATGCGGTGGTCCGGCTGGATGAATACGAGGATATCCTGATGCCGCTGCAACTCATTGTGCCGCTGCAGCTGTTTGCCTACTATATGGCTGTTCTGCGCGGCTGTGATGTGGATAAGCCGCGCAATCTGGCAAAGAGCGTGACGGTGGAGTAATGGCACAAAACCGCGCTGGAAAGGCCCGCAGGCCGCTCTGAGAAGATGCGGACGACGGACCGATGGATAGAACGAAAAAAGCTCCCCTCTCTGACTGCCCAGAGAGGGGAGCTTACTGTTTTTATAGAGCTTCCGGCTTACCAGAACCAGTAGCGCTTTTTCAGCGCGATATAAACGATACCGATAATGATGATCGTCACGCCACCAGCAATGAAGAAAGTCCAGTTGATGTTGGCAAATTTCAGGTTCTGATTGGTCAGCAGATAATGGCCGGCGGTATCTGCTGTGATGATGCCGTCCGTGTAGCTGTTCAGGTACTGCCACTTGCCAGAGGTGGGGTTGTAGAGATACAAGCGGGTATAGGTGCTCACATCCAGATCGATGCGCACCGAGCAGGGGAGGGCTTTGCCCTTGTCCAGCTCAAACTCAATGCCCTCCTTGCTCTCGGTCAGCACGAGCATGGTATCCAGTTCACTGGTGGTGCTCTTGACGTTGCTGCCCGCGATCTGCATGGTGTAGCCGTCGCCCACCACGCACAGGGTCTTGCCGGTGGTGCGCAGGGCGTTGAGGATATCACCAGTCACAGTGGGAACTTCGGCCTGTGTAAAGACAATCTCGTTGTCCGTGCTGTCCTGAATCGCCTGCACCACGGGATCGATCTCAATGGGAGTATCGTCCTCCGGCTTTGTAGTGCTGCTGTCCGAAGATTCCTCCGAGGAAGCAGCAGAACGGTTGACAATGACCGTGACCATAGCAGAAGCCGTGCCGTTGGAGACCGTGATGGAGGTTGCACCGGTGCCCACAGCCGTGATCACGCCGCTGGGGCTGACCGTGGCAATGTTGCTGTTGGCGGACTTAAATGTGAACTTCTGAGAAGCAGAGGAAGGCTTGACGCTGGCGGTCAGGGTGCGGGTGGCACCGGGCTTGAGCACAACGTAGGAAGGATTCACCGTGACGACCTGACCGCTGTTGGAAGAACCGGTGCTGGCGGTGCCGGTGCCGGTTCCGGAGTTGGGAATGCTCATGACCGTAACATTGGTGGTAGCAGTCACCGAACCGCAGGTAGCGGTGATGGTGGCAGTACCGGGGGCAACACCGGTAACGCGGCCAAAATTATTCACCGTGGCCACCTTTTCGTTGGAAGAGGTCAGGGTGACGGTGGCATAATTGGAGGCCGAGCTGGGCCGCACCTGCAGCTGTGCCGATACGGAGTTGCCGACATAAATGGTATTGGAGGACAGAGAAAGATCCATTTCGGTCACGATCATAGAAGAATCCATGGAGACCACGATGGTGTAAGCACAGATCTGATTGCCGGCAGCAGCTGTGATACGGGTAGTGCCCACACCCACGGCCTGCACAACACCGGTGCTGCTCACGGTCAGAATGGAGGTATCGTCCGATATATAGACCACCGAATCGGTAGAGTTGCGGGGACGCACCACGGGGGACAGCTGCTGAGAAGAACCCAGCAGCATATTGGCGGTATAGCTGCCGGCTTCAATGCTTTCGGCAGGTACATTCTGATCCCACGGCATAGTAATGCCGCTCAGGGCGAGGCCGGAGACCGGGCTTGCTGCGGCCGCAGACACAGCTGTGCCGCAGGCCAGCAGGCAAAACGCTGCCGCACAGACGGCCAGTTTTTTTGCGGTTGATTTCATAGTAAGTATACCTCTTTGGGGTGATTTGGCAGCGGCTGACAGTCCGGTTTTAATGGAACAGAACACCCAGTGCTTCCATTGCGTACTCAAAGTAAGTGATCTGGTCGTACTCCACACGGGCGGTAACGCTCATGCCGTTGGAAAGGTCTACCTTATCGCCGCTCTTGCTTACCACGTAGGTGGTATCCGGCTTGATGGTCATTTTGTAGTAGGATGCATTGGTGCTGGCGGTCACATCGCTGTCGATCGCGGTCACGGTGCCGGTCAGGGTACCGTAGGAGTACTCCGACAGGCCGGTGATGGCGATCTTGCAGGGGTCGCCCACATGCAGCAGGGGACGGTCGTTCACAGTGACCATGGCAACGACCTCCAGATCGTCGTTCTCACTGGCGACAGTAGCCAGCGGAGAACCGGCGCTCAGGACCATGCCCTCCTTATAGGGGGTATCCATGTGGATCACACCGGAGGTGGGAGCATAGATATAATAATCGTTGGCACCGGTGTTCAGGGTATCGATCTGGGCCTGAATGTTGTCCACGTTGCTCTGCGCACTGGTGATGCTCTGGGAAATGGACTGCATGGTGGAGTAGTACAAGGCCTCCACCTCGCTCTGGCTCTGCTCCATCATGGTCTTGATCTGAGCATCCGAATAGCCGGCAGCCTGATAGGCAGTAGCGTCAAAGGTCTTTTGCGAGACCTGACTCTTGTAGGTCTCGTACTGGTAGTAGTAAGGCTGATCTTCCGGGTTCGTCTCGCTGAAGTAGTTGGTGTCGTCCTGCACGCACTGCAGCAGCTTATTATACTGGTCCAGCTGGGTCTGGTAGATCTTGAGCTGGCTTTCCAGATTGTCCTGCTGCATATCGATGTCGGTGCTCTTGATGTGCGCCACAAGGTCGCCCTCGTTCACATAGCTGCCTTCCGAGATATACATTTCGGTGATGGAACCGGAATAGCTGGACATGATGTAGGTCTTGTTGCTGGCCTGCACGGTGCCGGTGTTCTGACTGACATAAATGCGGTTGGTCTGGGTGCTCCACACCAGAAGGAACACCATAAAGATGCCCACCAGAATGACAAAGGCGTAGCCGTAGGGCGGCACATCCCTGTCCAGCATGATACGGCGGTCCTGCAGGTCCGTCAGGCTTTGAACTTTCATTGTCATAATTATTTGGTCTCCATAAAGACATCGATCACAGCATCGTCAGAATCCTGATTGACATAGATCGTATAGGAAGTGCCGGTCAGCTTCTGGTCGTTTTCAAAAGCGTGGACCTGCAGCTTGTAGGAGGCCAGCTGGCTGTTTTCCATGGGGCCGGTGTAGTGGGCGTACAGGCAGTTCTTAACGCGCAGGATGGCATCCATGTGATAGCCCGGGTCCATCTGAGGGATGAGCTGGGTGGCCTGCTGCATCATGTACAGGTGCATCTGATGATCCTCGCCCAGTGCAAAGGACTGGATGATGGGACCGATGGGCTGAGCGTTGTTGCTCTTGATGAAATTGTGCATCTGGGTCAGCACCACCGGCAGGCTGGCCATTTCTTCCGGACGGATCTCGCGGGAGAGCACATTGGTGAGCTTGAGGGTCTTGTTTTCAGCTACTTTGATCTCATTCATGATAAATACCTCTGTTTCGTTTCAGATTTACTTTACATCGGTGTTAGATAAAATGTGCCCGGAGGCGCTTTGTCTCCGGGCACACCATAGTAAGGCATTGTCACCTGAGCAGACCGCGCCGCTTCAGGGTAACACCATCTTCCTTATTCAGGACAGACGAGACAAACAGGCTTTCTGTTGTCAGCATCGATGGCCCTGGCAGTCATATTATGGAACCGGAACTCCATCCGATCTCAGCATATCAATAGGTGATCGACTCGCCGTCGTCATCCTCTTCCACGACAGCCTGCATGACAGGCTGCTTGGGTTCTGCCTTTTTCTTGCTGCGGTAAATACCCTGCTGCATGTTCCACAGCTCGTAGTATCTGCCTTCCTTGGCAAGCAGCTCCTCATGGGTGCCGCGCTCCACGATCTGGCCGTGATCCATCACCAGGATCATGTCGCAGTCACGGACGGTGGACAGGCGGTGAGCAACGATCAGCATGGAACGATCCGCAAGCTGGTCATAGATCATGTTGAAGATCAGGTTTTCCGTTGCAAAGTCGAGGTTGCTGGTGGACTCATCCAGAATGTAGAGGTTGGAATCCTTCAGGAAAGCACGAGCCAGCGCAATGCGCTGCTTCTCACCACCGGACAGGCCGTTGCCGGCTTCTTCCAGATAGGTGTTGTACTGCAGGGGCAGATGACGGATAAAGTCGTGCGCATCGGCCTTTTTGGCGGCTTCCTTGACCTCGTCCATGGTGGCATCCATGCGGGAAACACGGATGTTGTCATAGATGGTCTTGCTGAACAGCTCAACGTTCTGCGGCACATAGGAAATTGCGCGGCGGACAGAATCGTTGGTGTACTCCGTCAGGTTCACGCCATTGAAGTCGATCTCGCCATCCTCCGGCTCATAATACTTGAGCAGAAGCTTGGTGATGGGGGACTTGCCGCTGCCGCTGCTGCCCACCAGAGCCACCTTTTTGCCGGCCGGGATGGTAAAGCTGATGTGATCCAGTGCAGGAGCACGGTTGCCGTAACGGAAGGTGACATCCTTGAACTCGATGTCGCCCTCCACCTTTTCCAGATCCGTGCGATCCTCGTCACCGGCAGTTTCAGAAGGATAGTCCATGATCTCGGTCAGACGCTTCATGGAGATGTTGGCTTCCTGGATCTGCATCTGCAGACCGATCAGGTTGCTCAGCGGAGAAGTGAAGTAGGAAGACAGGGTGCTGAATGCCATATAGCCGCCCAGCGTCATTTCGCCGTTCAGCACCTGACTGATGCCCACATATGTGGTCAGCATGCCAAAGATCATGGAGATGAAGGCGGAGATCAGACCCTGTGTGGTGCTGATGCGGCTGGAACGCAGGCTGATCTTCAGGCTCTTGATGTACTCACGCTCGAGGTTTTCCAGCTCGGTGTCCTCGTTGGCGTTGCACTTGACGGTCTCAATGCCGCGCAGGCTTTCGATCATCTGGCTGTTCAGTGCAGCAGACTGCACCATGGTCTCTTCGTTGATCTTCTTATACGGCTGCTTGTAGATCAGCACCAGCAGGATGCTGACCAGAGCCATGAACAGCGAAATGGAGAACAGCATCGCGTTCATGCGGAACAGAATGATGCCGGTGATGACGGCCATGGAGATATCCATGATCAGACTCAGCGCAATGCTGGTGAAGATGGACTTGATGGTGTTTGCATCCGAATAACGGGTGGTGATATCACCGGTCTTGCGGGTGGCAAAGAACTTCATGGGCAGGTGGAAGATGTGCCCGAAGTAGCCCATCATCAGCGGGATGTCGATCTTGATGGACAGATGGATCAGCACCCACTGCCGCACAAAACCGATCAGAGTATTGGTCAGGCTGACCATGCTGAACACGAGGATCAGTGTGACCAGCAGATTATTCAATCCGTAGGGCAGCACCTCATCCATCAGGATCTTGTTGAACATGGAGGATGCAATGCCGAGGATCGTTGTGATCAGAGAGGCAAAAATTGCATAGAAGAAAAGCTTTTTCTGCGGCAGCAGCAGGTCAATGTAGCGCTTGAACATGCCGCCCTTTTCCACCTTGCCGCCCTTGAACTCCGAGGTGGGGTTCATCAGCAGCAGAACGCCCGTAAAGTTCTTGTAGAACTCATCCAGACTGATCTTTTTCAGCTCTGTGGCGGGGTCGCCGATGATGACATAATCCTTGCACTTGTGCTTTTTGCCGTTCTTCTCGTCTTCCTTGGCAGATTCCGACTCCTTCAGCATGTGCTTGCGGCGCTCACCCTCGTCCTTGATGGTGGTCTTTTTAAAGACCACCACAAAGTGGGCCAGACCCTGGTCGGTAATGACCTGTGCGATACAGGGCAAAGAGAAATCGCTGAGGAAATTTTCACGGTCCACGCGAACCGCTGCGGTGGAAAAACCCAACTCGTTAGCGGCTTTCTGCAAACCAACAAGGTTCGTGCCTTTCAGGTCAGTGCCCATCATATCGCGCAGGCGGGTGATGGTAACTTCCTTTTTGTAATGGAGGCACACCATTGCGAGGCAGGCAGCCGCACAGTCGGTAGTGTCATGCTGCCGGACGTAGGTATAACGCATAGATGCTTCCTTTGATCATATACAAATTTATTCAAACGACTGCAGAACACTTCCAAGGGAAGCGGACGGCAGCAGCTCTGACAACGCAAAAACACAGTCTGTAAGCAGTATAAAAACCGGTGGCTTGCCCCGTCCTGCGGAGAACGGCGGCAAAGCACCGGTCAGCTGTTGCTAAAAATGGCAAAATGCCCATGGAACTGTGTACCGGACTTTGGAAAATCAGATACTAATTCCCAAAGAACATAAAAAGTATACCACAATGCAACATCTTCTTCAAGTGGTCAATTTTTAAGAAATCATTAAGCTGAATGCTTTTTTCTGCATAGATGCTGCTTTTTTGGGGGCTGTGGACAAAGACCGGAGATGGCGGGACAGAGGGGAAAATCCATGCGGCATCAGCTGCCGGATATGACACAAACAAAAAGAGCAATGTCCGCAAGGAACATTGCTCTGCTTTGGCGCCTCTTGCCTGACTCGAACAGGCGACACCCTGATTAACAGTCAGGTGCTCTAACCGACTGAGCTAAAGAGGCAGATCACAGTTGTGACTGCGAGAGATATTATACCGCATAAGAATGCCTTTTGCAAGCCTTTTTTTACAAAACCAGATATTTTTTGCAAAAACAAAAAGCCCTGCGGCGTATTTGAAA
>SKEO01001919.1_pt1 | contig 15406 bp, 17 predicted proteins | sample 4826801 | NCBI WGS metagenome assembly SKEO01 (sample SAMN11008807, study PRJNA524170) | human gut metagenome | biome: Human fecal sample; material: Feces; isolation source: fecal sample from pouch patient p3 | host: Homo sapiens | place: Israel: Tel-Aviv | collected 2016-02-25 | reverse complement strand
TTCTGTAGCTAATGCACGAACAAAATTATTTCCAACGCCTGAAAAAGATTTTCCCTGTACTGTATCCACATATCTGTAATATAAAGGTGATTCCACCATCTTCCATGGCTTCTGCGACTCCATCAGCACTTCTTTTATCAACTGAATACATTTTTCTACATCCTTTCGATACACTGCAATCAATAGATATGGTACTACTTTACCGTAATCCCACAGATCAAATAACAATACCATATGTTCTGTGATTTCGGCAATCTCCTCTGCTTTACAATGATTTCCGGTTTCTTCTTCCATTTCTATCAACTTATACAGATAGTTTTGTACATTCGTAACTGTCTGCATCAGTTTTCCCTCTAAAAAGAACGCTGCAATATCTGTCCCTTCCTGGTGTGCTAATACATTCGTTTTCATAATTGTGCCATCTATCACAGTATCTGGAATTTTATCCAAAAAGATATTTGCTTCTTTATATTTTTCCATTTGTATATATTTCGCTGCAAGCATAAAAATACTGGAAATCCTTACCTTTTCATTCGGACTTTCAGCAGTTCGTTCCAGCCATTCAACAATCACATTATTGCATTCCAACTTTTTCTCATCATCGACATCGGATAAAGTTAGCGCCGCATTTAGAACAGTAGCAATTGAATAAATCAACGAATCACAATGAGGATATTCCTTTATTTTATTTTTTCCCATCTCAAAAGCTTTTATAAAGCTATCCAATGAAACTTCCGAAAGCTCATTCACAAATTGTCCAATCTCTTTTTCTGTCAATTCTTCACGAAATGAAAATAGTTCATTCATATCAATTTTTAATAATCGAGCAATTGCCGGAAGTAATGATATATCTGGATATGTGTTTCCTTTTTCCCATTTATTTACCGCAGGAGTAGAAACGTCCAAATAATCCGCCACCTGTTCTTGTGTTAATCCCGCAGTTTTCCGATAGTTTTTTATCTTCTCACCAATTTGCATTGTTCCTACCTCCTGTTTATATTCTCATTATAGTATTTCTAATATGTGTTTACAATTGAGCCTTCGTTTAATTATGGCTTCGATTTCTTAACTACCGGTTAAAATCTGCGAGAAAAATGCTCTATTTTATAATTCTACAAATCAAAATATACTTAAATTTAATTAATTCAAGAATACGTGCATCAGTACTCCAATTAAGAAGCAAATCATCGCTGTAACACCCGCACTGATAATAACCTTTAATATATTTTGATAAGGACGTTTTCCCACTTCAACTGCCTTATGAAGTTCATCCAATTTTTTTCCCTCCGTAAATGCAACAATTTCCTTATAGGTTTGTATATCATTTTTCTTTTTTAGTTTTTCAACCTTTAACGCCCAGTACATTGTAATAATAAATAAAATCCCAAACGGAATATACGCATACCTTCCGATCCACATAAACAAAGGTACTGCCGATATAATCAACACGACCAAATGAACTGTATAGATGGAACCATAATAATTAAACTTTTTAATTTCTTGCTCGCTAATAATTTCTTTCATTTTCTCTATATCTCCTTTAATTAATTGATCGAGAGATACATTAAACAATGAACTAAGAAGTAACAAGCTATGAATATCAGGATAACTCTTTTCGTTTTCCCAATTAGAAATTGTCTGTCTTGTTACATATACCTTTTCTGCCAATTCCTCCTGTGATAGATGAAGCTCTGTTCGGTATTTTTTTATCTGTATACTCAGCTCCATATAATTTCCTCCCTTCGCAAGTAATTTGTTCTCTTGATCTGAGCCAAGAATAATCATTTTTTCATTATCTGTCTATCAAAGATATTTTACTTAACGGAAAACACAATGTCAAAAGAGTTTTACACTACAAAACTCATGCCTTTTCAGCAATTTTTATTTTCATCTTTGTAAAGAGCAGCCTTTCGATCACCCTTTCTACTCACATATATACCCTCTCTTTCAACACAATTTCTTCTGCACAGGCTTTGATGCTATTCATTAAACCAACCCATTTCATCTGATCCTGCATTTTCATTTGTTCCGTCACACCCTGTTTTTCCGCCATCTGCTTCAGCATAATTTTCACCTGTTCTCTGGCTTCCTGATCAACTCGATTCAAGTGTGCCGTCAGCTCCCCCGTCATCAATAAATACTGATATCGTGCCGGTCTATGCACTTTCAGAAACTGTTTTCGCAACATTCCGTATTTACCATATGTCGGTTCTTCCTCATTCACTACCAGATCCGGCAGATAATAATCTCCATGCATTGTGTAGCTCAATCTATTACTTTCTTCATAAATATGCTTTTTCATCGTCTCATCTCTCCATTCCTCTGTTCTTTGTTTTATTTTTCTTACGTTGCTGGTTCTCCATCTCACTTTTTCTGGCACCCCAAGCCAATCTTTCGTGAATACTTCCTTTGGGCATTTGCTCCACTTGCCGTTTTTCTTCTAATGCTTTCTGCTCCTGTATATCTTTCTGTACCGCATCCTCTACAACATTTTCTCCAAGAACACGCACTACCCGGTCATATCTGTCGGAAACGCCCTGCAATTGTTGCTTTTCCTCAGATAACTGCTCTTTTTCTTCACGCATTGTATCTAGCTGTCTCTGCACTCGGTTATATGCCTGCTTTGTTTCCTGATATTTGTGTTTCCATTTTTCTACTTCTTTGGTAAGTTCTTTGACCTGGGCTGCCATTGCAGCAATTTTATTTTTCATCTGGGTAAACAGTGGTTTTATCTTTTTATCCCGGTAAGTTGTTGCACGTTCTAATGTCCCTGCTTCCGGAAGTAAGGTTTTCACTGCCCCATATTCCTTTATTTCCTTACTGACATTATCCATAACAGGCTGCAACCGTTCTCTGCGTTCTTCCAGGCTGTGCAGATCTTTCTCAGCTTTTTCCGCACGCTTCTCAGCCTCCTCTTTATCTTTAACTGCCTGCTCCTCATCATCTTTTAAAAGCTGGATATCAGCTCTTACTTCCGCAATCTGTGCAATCAGTCCTTCATTCTCAGCAGTGAGATATTCTTTTTCCTGTTCCAGTGTCTGTACTTCCTTTTTACGCTCTTTCTTCTTAAAATTATAAACATCAAGATGCTCCTCATGTGTCCCTTTCTGCTCCCATTCAATTCCATGCTGTCGTGCAATCTCTGCAAGCAATTCTTTTTCATGGTTGATCCACTGATTCAACTCTGTATCGTGTTTGTTCCCGCCTTGAAATCCCAGACTTTTTAATGCCTGCTTCAGGGAAACCCTGGTATCCATTCCTTTCCCTTTCCAGCCAGTTACATAAGGGACAAAATCAATGTGCAGATGTGGTGTAGCTTCATCCTGGTGCAGATAACAGCTAAATACATGAAGCGTTAGATTTCGTTGCTGAAAATTCTTTACATACTCATCCAGTACTTTTACCACCAGGTCTCTTTCTGTCGTTCCCACAGCCATATCTTCTCGATTTCCAATCTTGAAAATCACTTCGTGGAACAGCTTTTCCTGCTTTCCCTGACGAATTTTTTCATAGTAATTTGTAATCTGCCGTTCCTTTCTTTTTCCCACATTGTACCGTTCCACAGAATCATCAAACAACTCTTTATATACTTCTTTCAGGTTTTCATTCTGGTAACAGATATTCAGATGTACTCTGTCCGGGTCTACATTTTCAGCTATAAAATCCCGTCTGTTATGGGCCAGCGATCCAGTTCCTATCATGCCGCTAATCGTTCTTCTCATCATTATGCTCCTCACCTCTCCTTCTAAAAAGAGTGCCAGATATGGCACATAATTTGTATTTCCGCCAATTATGGCGATTATAAGAAATCTTCGCCGGATACGGCGGTTTTGTTACTTTTGTCAAAAGTAACGCAAAAGCACTTTCGACAGCCGTACCGTCCATCAAAAGTACCCTTGCGCCCTACCGGGGGCAAGACGTCCGGAGGACGTCTGTTCTGCACCGACCGGAGCGGAGACCATTATTCCTTCCGTTGGTCGGATTACTTCTGCGTTACTCACTTAACTAATCTATTACTGTATTCTTGCCCGGATATATTCTAGGTCATCACAATACGGTGTTCCTACAAGATACCATTCCCTTGCCGGATTCATCTCCATTCTGGTCTGCACCCACTGATCATCAATTAGTACTTCCAGGCATTCCCCACAATGAAATCCTGTATCAATCCATAAATCTGATGACAATAAACCATATCTATCGTTACTGCTGTTATATCCTAATCTTCCTTCTCTCATTGCTGTATGCTCCTTTCTATTGTCCTACTGTAAGGACGCCCTGATTCAGGGCTCCCTTTCGCAGCCTATAATTTACCGATAAATAATCGGGTAATCTATAACCTCTCGTCTGTATCTTACCGGCTTTCTCCTTGTCTGATATTTACAGGTGCGTGACACGCTCCTGTTATAAAGTGATCAGCAAGAATCTCTACCAACGAAAATTTTCCGGTATTCCCTTCCTTTCCAAGTATTCCTGCCTGGACTTTTCTCTTTCTTCCTCTGTTGGTGCTGTTTTGTACTTACTGTATAACTCCCGATCCACCATTGCATTCAGTTTCTTTTCTAACCCTTTCCTTATGCTTTCTTCGTCCACGTAATTTTCCATCAGAAAATATTGCAAAAGTTGAAAGAATAACTCATATGTTATCTGCACATTTCTGTTTTTCATCTGATCTCCTTTCAAGGTGGCAAGATGCCCTATTCTTAAGATATGGTCATCTTGCCATCTTCCTTTTTCTACTCTGACAACATCCAATACCACTGATTTCCACGTTTTACGGAATCTATTCCCAGTTCCATTTTGGCATTTCTCAGTGTTTTCTTTTTAATTCCCAGTTTTTCTGCTTCTTCCTCAATTTTCTTTTGTGCCATACCTCCATCAGCCAGTATCTCAAGCAGAAATTCTTTTGCTTTCCGGGTTTTCTGTCCTTTTCCCTCTCCATTGAGCAATTCATCTGCACTAATGTCATATTCACCAATCCATTCAAATCCGTTGTTTTTATCCAGACGGAACGCAATAGCTTTACCTTCCGGTGCCAGGGAACTCTTTGTATGGCACACAACTCTTACTTCCGGTTCGTCCTTAATTCGTCCGACAATCAAGACGCTTCTTGCAGCTGCCTGAAAATCAATAGAACCAAGTCCCCGGTAAGAAGATTTTCCGTTACTGTTCTTGTTCATGTGTCCAATCAGAATAATCGCACAATGATATTTTTCTGCCAAGACTGCTATACGTTTCATCAAAGGACGGATTTCATTAGCCCTGTGCATATCCACCTCTGATCCAAGGAAGCCCTGAATCGGGTCAAGCACAACCATTCTGGCTTTTGTCTGCACAATTGCTTCTTCCAACCGGACATCTGCCATCGTCAGCGGTTGCTCACTGTCATCGATAACCATGACCTTTGTGCAGTCTGCACCTGCAGCAAGTAATCTTGGTTTTATCGTATCTCCAAGGCCATCTTCTGCAGTCTGGTAGATTACATTTACTGGTGCCTCCAAATGCTGTGTTGACGCATTGTTTTCAATATTTTCTGCATCTACCATATCGCTTTCACTATCAATATCTATCCTTTTATCTTTTGTTGAATCAGCTGGAAGAATAGTCTCTCCTCTGGTCAGTTTTGCAATAATTTGAAGCACCATTGTCGTTTTTCCTTCTCCCGGATCTCCCTGTATAATTGTTACTTTTCCATAGGGAATAAATGGATAAAGCAGCCATTCAATCTGCTCCACTTCCACCGTATCCATATTGATGAGTTTCAGTTCCGGTTCCAGCCTTTTCTGTACTGTTTTATTTGTTTCTGTTCTTTTGTTTTCCATCAAATCCTCCTTATTTTCCCGTTGAAAGAAAGAGTGGTTTTTGATAGAATACTCATAGAAGTTTTTTGGAAGAGTATTCTACCAAATCCCTGCCTTTAGGTGTTTGCCGACACTTAAAGGCTTTTTTATTCCGCTTTCATTCCAGCCATTGTTATTGTGATAAGCCGAATCACTTCCAATAAATCCTCCGGCACATCTTCTCCCTTTTTCAGACGTTTCAGCTCACTCAGTACCTTTTCAAGTTCCTTCTTCAAAGCTTTATACACCCTGGGATTTCCTGTAACCACAACTTCTTTTTCCTGCAATCTTCGGATAATATATTCTTGTTTGGTTAATCCCGATAGCCGTACTGCCGTCTCCAGAAGTTCATCTTCCTCTGGTGACATTCGAAACGCTACAACCTTATTTCTCCAACGTCCCTGCTGATCCAGACATTTAGCCGACATTTGCAAGTCCTCCTTCCACTTCATTTAATTCTTCTTCCATATTTTCCGCATCCAGCTGCTCTGCCATGTCCTGCTGTACCGACGGGAATAGATGTGCATACCGATAAGTAATCTTTTCTGCTGAATGTCCAACCCTTTTTCCGATTGCTAGTGCGGTATACCCCATATTGATCAACAGGGATACATGACTATGCCTGAGATCATGAACTCTGATTTTCTTTACCCCACTCGCTTTACAGCCTCTTTCCATCTCATGATTCAGATAATATTTTGTTACCGGAAAAATGCGGTCGTCAGGCTTTAAACTGTAATATAATTTCAGGCAGTCCTGCATTTCATCACACAGAAACTGTGGCATTATGACTGTCCGTACACTGTTCTTTGTCTTTGGCGTACTGATTACATCTTCTCCTTTCAAACGCTGATAGGACTTATTGATCCGAAGCGTTTTCTTTTTGAAATTAAAATCTGCCGGTGTTAAAGCAAGCAGCTCACCGGAACGAATCCCACACCAGTAAAGCAGTTGAAAAGCATAGTAGGAAAGAGGTTTGTCCATCATTTCTTCTGCAAACCGCTTATATTCCTCTTTTGTCCAGAACAACATTTCCTTGCCTTCTTCTCCCAGTGCCCCAGCTTTTCTTGCCGGATTAGTGCTAAGATCGTAATATTTCACTGCATGATTAAAAATAGTGCTTAATTGTCCATGTATCGTTTTCAGATACGTTGGCGAAAGCGGTTTTCCTGTTTTCGTTTTCAGTTTTCTCATCTGGTTATGCCAGTCCATCACATCTTTAGCTGTAATTTCCGATACTTTACGTTTTCCAAGATACGGAAGAATCTTTTTCTGAATAATATTTTCTTTTGTAAGCCAGGTACTCTGCTTCAAAGAAGGTCTGACATCTTCTTCATACATAGTGCAAAAGCTTTCCATTGTCATATCCACGCTTGCTTTCTTCTGTAATTTGAATTGTAATTCCCAGTCCGCAGCTTCTTTTCTTGTAGAAAATCCTCGTTTGCATTTCTGTTTTCTTGCACCTGTCCAGTCCTGATAACGAATCATTACATACCAGGTGCCATTGTCATTCTTGTAAATTGCCATTCCTAATTCCTCCCATCATTCGATCTTGTTCCATAGAACTGCTCATAAAAATACTTCCGGTCAACTTTTCCTGCGATTGTCTGACATCCCATTGCCTGCAATTCCCTGTTTAGCCTTTTCATCAGCTTGTATGCATAGGACTCCGATACTTCCAGGACTTCCATGACCTCTTTCACATTCATAAACATTTTACTCATAGAAAATTTCTCCTTTCTTTTTACTATACTATTTTGTATGGGTTGAATTATACTATACTATTCTGTATGGGTCAAGTACTTTCAATACATTTACCCATACTTTTTTGTATGGATTTTCTTGTCTCTACCATTTGGATATGCTATACTCAACCTATCAAGAAAAAGACAGGAGATATAAACATATGGCAATAGGCGAAAGAATCCACCATTTCAGACTTCTGCGTGGTTTCACGCAGAAATATTTGGGTCAACAGCTGGGATTCAGTGATTCACAGGCTGATGTCCGCATTGCACAGTATGAAAAAGGGGCACGCAGTCCAAAAGAAAAATATCTGAACGCATTGGCTGATATTTTTGAAGTATCCCCTCATGCTCTTGCTGTCCCGGATATTGACAGTTACGTTGGACTGATGCATACCTTATTTACCTTAGAAGACCTTTACGGGCTTCACATTGATGAGATTGACGGAGAACTTTGTCTCCGGCTGGACAAGGCCAAGGGAACCACCTACCTTTCCATGTTCGATATGTTCCATGCGTGGCAGGAACAGGCAGAAAAACTCAAATCCGGCGAGATCACTCAGGAAGAATATGATCAGTGGCGTTACAACTATCCAAAAAACGCAAAATAAAAGCCGACGAAAAAAGGCCTTACCAAATTGATTTCACTCAATTCAGTAAGACCTTTTTTGTCGGTTTCACACATATTACTCGATAACCACAGGATACCTGATAAATAATGCCAAAATATCCAGTGTTATCATTTTGTTATCAAATAGAACTTTATCTGCCCGGAAACGCCCTGTTTATAAGGCTTTCCAGAAATTTTTAATTATTCAAACTCAATCGTACCAGGCGGCTTACTAGTAAGATCATAGAATACGCGGTTCACGCCCTTAACTTCATTGATAATACGGTTCATCACCTTATTAAGTACTGCATAAGGAATCTCTGCGGACTCGGCAGTCATGAAGTCAATGGTCTTAACTGCGCGGAGTGCTACTGCATAATCGTAAGTTCTGAAGTCTCCCATTACGCCTACGCTTCGCATATTGGTAAGGGCTGCGAAGTACTGGTTTGGCATCCAGGATGGGTCTTCTCCGTGTTCTTTTTTGTAGTCGGCGGCTGCTTTGTCGACTTCTTCACGGTAGATGTAGTCTGCATCCTGTACGATGCGTACTTTTTCTTCGGTGACTTCTCCGATGATACGGATTCCAAGGCCTGGGCCAGGGAATGGCTGACGGAATACCAGTCTTTCCGGAATTCCAAGTTCGAGGCCAGCTTTACGAACCTCATCTTTAAAGAGGTCACGGAGTGGCTCGATGATTTCTTTGAAATCAACGAAATCCGGAAGTCCTCCTACGTTGTGGTGAGATTTGATCACTGCGGATTCTCCACCGAGACCGCTCTCTACAACGTCCGGATAAATAGTTCCCTGTGCAAGGAAATCTACGGCGCCAATCTTCTTGGCTTCTTCCTCGAAGATGCGGATAAATTCCTCACCGATAATCTTACGTTTCGCCTCAGGCTCTGTAACACCTGCAAGCTTGTCGTAATATCTCTGCTGTGCGTTTACACGGATAAAGTTCAGGTCAAACTGACCGTTCGGTCCGAATACGCCTTCAACCTCATCACCCTCATCTTTACGGAGAAGGCCATGATCTACGAATACACAGGTAAGCTGCTTGCCGATCGCTCTGGAAAGAAGTCCTGCTGCTACAGAGGAATCTACACCACCGGACAGAGCAAGAAGAACTTTTCCATCGCCGACTTTCTCACGGATCTCTTTGATCGTGTGCTCAACAAAGGCATCCATTTTCCAGTCTCCGGCGCATTCACAGACACCAAGTACGAAGTTGGACAGCATGGTCTTTCCTTCAACTGTGTGCAGTACTTCCGGATGGAACTGGATCGCGTACAGTTTCTTCTCCTCATTCTGTGCAGTTGCTACCGGACAGTCTGCAGTGTGTGCAGCGATCTCGAATCCCGGTGCAGCCTGAGAAATGTAATCTGTATGGCTCATCCAGCAGATTGTTTTGTCGGATACATTTTTGAAGATCTTGGAATCTTTTTTATCAATGAGAAGCTCTGTCTTGCCGTACTCGCTGACATCTGCTTTCTCAACTTTTCCGCCAAGGACATGCATCATGAGCTGTGCTCCGTAGCAAAGTCCAAGTACCGGAATACCAAGCTCGAATAATTCTTTCTGGTAAGTCGGTGAATCTGCCTCATAGCAGCTGTTTGGTCCGCCGGTAAGGATGATTCCCTTCGGATTCATCGCTTTAATCTTCTCAAGATCTGTCTTGTAAGAATAGATTTCGCAATATACATTGCATTCTCTGACACGTCTTGCAACCAGCTGATTGTACTGACCGCCAAAATCAATGACAATAACTAATTCTCTTTTCAAGGCTTTCCTCCTGTTGTTTATAACATCTTTAGAATCTGTTACTCATTATAAATGAGTGTATGCACTTTTACAATGCTAATTTTATCTCACGCCGGAATTTTTATTTTCTGCAAAAAAATTTCACTGTTTTTTCGCCCGCTCATCCCAGTAGACACAGTCATTTCTTCCAATTACTTCTGATGTAAACGGAGTGCCGTCATTCTTTTTGTAATGTTTTGTGGCACGGAAAACATATTTCGCGCCGACATAAACGATCGGTACGTTAAAGAACACGATCAGAATATTTCCAAGGTCAGAAAACGCCCAGAGATTTCCAAGTTCCAGTCCTGCAATATTGCAGAGGATTCCAAATGCGGCAACAAAAAGGCCGATACAACGTACAATATTGATGCAGATCTTATCCTTGCGGATACGATTTGCCGCGATTTCCGAAAAACTGATCATTCCCAGAAGGCAGGTAAACGCAAAGAGACAGAAACACAATGTCACAAGAAATGTAACGATTCCGTTCATTGCAGTTCCCGGAGTCAGCACAGCGATAGATTCCGTATATTTCGGAAGTTTATCAAGAGCCTGCCAGTTTTCCGCATCCGCACCGGTCCAGCAATGAGCCATAACTACCACAAATCCGGTAAGTGTGCAGATCACAATGGTATCCAGAAAAACTCCCAGGGAGGCGATCACACCCTGCTCACATGGGTGTTTTGCATCTGCTGCCGCCGCTGACATTGTAATAGTTCCCTGACCTGCCTCATTGGACATCAGGCCTCGTTTTACACCCTGTGCAAGAACCGTTCCAAAAACACCGCCAAAGAATGCATCCGGCTTAAATGCTCCTGCAAAAACGCTTCCGAAGAAATATGGAATGCGGGTAAAGTTTAATATTATAAGAAGTAATACTACTACCATATAGAGCACCGCCATCACCGGCACCATCATATCTGTCCATTTGGAAACTTTTTTGATTCCGCCAAATGCGATGGCTGCTGTGAGAACTACGATCAGTGCTCCTACTATATAATAGAAGGCAGATCCGCTTGCGATGGTTGTTCCGGTTACAATCTCTGCCATACGTCCCACTGAGGAAACAACATTAAATCCCTGTGCAGGCAGACAGCAAAGGGCGTACAGAATATACAATACGGAAAGAAAAACTCCGATCCAAACTTTGTTTCCCAGAAGTTTTCTTCCATAGAAAGGAAGACCTCCTACAAATTCGTCGTCTTTTTTTTCTTTAAAAATCTGGGCAAGGACACCTTCCATATATGCCACTGCCATTCCGAAAAATGCGGAAATCCACATCCAGAACAAAGCTCCCGGGCCGCCCACTGCAATAGCACCTGTTACACCCAGAATATTTCCCGGTCCTACACGCATGGCCGAACTTAAGAAAAACGATGCCAGCGGTGAAATTCCTGTTTCAACGACACGTTTCTCGGTCATAGTCCGGATTCCTTTTTTAAAATAGGTCACCTGCATGAACCCAATCCTGAAACTGAAAAAAATTCCGGATCCAAGAAGCAGTATGATCGCAAAGGATATGTTTCCCAGAATGGGAATGCTGCTGTACCAGTCAAAATTTGTAGGAAAATCCCACAGAAAATCAGACAGTGGACCGATAAAGCTGAACACTCCGTTGATCGCCTCAAACACTCTCTCCATAGCTATTTCCTCCCTTTTTATCTGAAGGTCTCAGAATTGAATACAGACAGGCATTCCCATCCGTCACCTTTCATTTCCGCTTCAGATTTTTATGCTATGGTTTATTATACCGTATCGCCTTGCAAAAGTCCTCTTAATTTTTAGTATTTTTGAGTAAATTCCAGAATTTTCCATCCTTATGGCCTTTTTCACATCCGCTTGCAGATTAGTCTGAACAAACAGTCGAGAAGTTTCGCAGGATTTTATAAGACTTTATGAGATATTTAGATTTTAATCACAGATTTTTAAAATGCTTCTCACAGTTCCATCACATTTTGACGGTATATTATTAAGCAAATAAAGCACAAAGCTTTTTCATCTTATAGATCATTACTTATTTTTCTTTTCATACTCTGCCGGGTCCGTTCCAAGACCCGGCCCTCCTTTTTTTCTGAGATATTCTCCCATACATTCCGCTCCTGATCATCCTTCCTTTTTATCTTCTTACAAACTCCCATCGTATACCATCCTTTCTTTATTCAAAAGGATCTATACCTATAATCATGGTGTCTAAATCGGACACTCTGATCACATCTGATGATCGGCATTTTACTGTTTCCCGATTTTACCCCGATTTCGTTTCATTTCACTCCGTCCAGACAAAACCTCAAAAATTCCGTAACACGCATAAACACTGATTTTAAGCACAAAAAAACACCGTCCCCGCAGCTCCCATGTCTGCAAAAACAGTGCTTTTAGTGCGTCTTCAGGGGTTCGAACCCTGGACACCCTGCGGCTTCGCCGCTAAGAAAGGAGGTTTTGGCACATCGCACTGTCCGGTGTATTCAACTTGTATTCAAATAACTTAAAATCATATTTTACGCCAAATTTTAGCAACTTTCTAGCATCTTTTAACATTTTTTCATCAACTCTCATACATCTTTCTGACCTTATCCAAGTACTCTGTAAATCCATCAACTACCTTCTGTGGCTTTAGAATCTTCGCTTTCTTTCCAAAACCAAGAACCCAACCATAAAACTGGTCACTGATTTCAACAGGCGCAGTAATGCTGAAATGTCTATCATCTACGATATTATAAAGCATTCCTTTCTTTCCAAACCTGTCAACAACTGTGTCCAACAGAGGATTGATAAACTGAATTGTGATTACCTGCTGCTCTCCACAGAACATAGAAAAAACTCTCTGTGTATAATTTTTGAGTTTAATTTTATTAAAGACTTCTTTCCCCTCGCGTTCAATACCCAGTAATTTTACATCTTTCATTCTGTCAACACGATACGTCCGCAAGTCCTTTACATAATCGTTATAAGCCAAAAGGTAATAGTTGCCATCATTGATAAGAAGTGCATAGGGGCTGACTTCGTACCTGCTGCCATGCCGCCGTTCCACCTGCTGATTCAGGTTGCTAATGGAATATTTTAAATATTTAAAGCTGATTTTTTCAGGAGTGTGCTTATCTTCCATGCTCATTGCAGTATCTATTTTTTCAATATTATTTAAAACACCTGAATTGTTTGTCTTTACTCTGTCGGTCAGGATTGCATTATGACGGATTTTTTTCTCTTGGAACTCACTGACAAACTCACATAATATCTTTATCAAACGTTCTGCCTGCGGCTCTGATAAATATTTTGACGCATAGATGCTTTCAACCAAAAGCTGAATGTCTGTATAATCATAGTGCCGCTGCTGCATACAGAACCCCTTTTGGTGCTTATCAAAAATAATATTTTTCAGGCTTTCGTCTTCTTCAATCCACTCAGCAGCTTCTTCAATGGAAATCTCTTCTTCAAAAGCAAGAATCGCTTTATTGATTTCATCAATATCTCTGTAAATTCCTCTACGTTCCGCGTCTATACCATAAGTCTCAGCCATAGCAAGACAAATATCATCTGCTCTGATAACATGATTTTCGTCTGTATGTCTCATAAGATATTGATATACAAGGAAAGGTTTCATCTTCTGGTTATTTTTCTTTCCTCTGGTTGACTTTTTCGGTTCGTCTTCGTCAAATTCTTTTCTCATAAGTATAACCCCAAACATTTTTCTTTTATTCTATCATTCCAAAAGCAAAGAAAAAAGAGTGGAATCCCACTCTCATTCAATCTCGATGTTTTCAACACCATATTTCAGAATAACATTGATTAATTCATTTCTGGAATAGTTGGTTTCTGCGGCAAGTTGGTCTAATGCTGAAAGAGTGTCCTCTTTAATACGAACGGTGATAACCTTGCTACCGTCTTCGCCTCTTTTTTTGAGCTTTAAAGGTTTATTCATCATGTCAATCCACCTCTCATTTTGTAACCATTATAGATTGACGGTATGTTTTTAAATATGCTACAATTAGATATGTAAATGTAATACAATTAGATTGCTAATTAGGGGGGTGTAAAAAAACACATATAGGCAGAAACTAATGAGAATATTTGATGTTCAAAAAGGCAGGGGATTTTATGGAAAAAAAGGCAAGCATATTGTTAATACGTGTATGTTTACCACAAATGCAGCAATCAAAATGAATAGGACAAAATAACAGGAAAATACAATAAGAGGAGAGATGACAATGAAACTTAAATGTTTACTAGCAGGAACTCTGGCAATATGTTTAGGGATTAATAGCAACGTAGTAGTATTCGCTAAAAAAAGCGAGTATGTAAAAGACTTACAGCATAAGATAGATAAGGCATTAGAATCTGACCCTTCATATGAAGAGTTAATAGAAATCAGAGATGATTATGACGAACTTTTAAAATCAGAACAGGAGCAAATTAAAAATTATGACAAAATAGAAGAAATGTTTACTGTTTCAGAAGAAGTAGTTGCAGGAGTATTTGCTGCAAATGCTCTAAAGGAGCGTCTGAAAAACCCTAGTTCTTTAAAAATACTTTCAGCAGGATATTCTTCATCATATGATGAAATAGATAAGGAATATGGTATGGAAGATGTAATGGGAGCTGTTGTAAAACTTGACTATACAGCGACAAATGATATGGGCGGCGAAGTGGAAGATACTTATTACTGTTGGCAGTATGTACCTGTAGAAGAAGACGGAAAATGGACATGTAAATATAATGATATATTTTGGTCTTTATTACCGGGAGAAGCAATGGGAAACTTGGCAGGCTCAGATGAAAAGAGTCAAGCACAGAAAATGGCAGAGGAACAATATAACGATTATGAAATAATTGAATTGGAACCTGAGCAAATTATGGATAACATTGATATGGATATAACAGTGTTAAAAAATGAATAAACCATATCCAAAAGATGTAATTGTTGATGAAGATATCATGTTAGACTTCCATCTACTTTTCAGAAGATAGAAAAGTAGATGGAATTTTGATGTTCCTTGATATTGATGTTATAAAAGATTTTTATGAGAATCATATTGCAGCAGGTGGAACAAAACAAAATTTATCAGGAGGTTAAATACAATGAATGAAAATAAAAACATAAAGACATATTCACTAATTGGAGCTATATGTTCCATAATATGTGGCATATATTTTTTCGTGCATCCTTTTTCATATGATGCTACTATTATAAGTATTTATTATATGGTACTGTGCGTTCTCCCATATATTATGATTGCAGTGCTGCTATTATTAAGAAAAAAACATGTGATGTGGCTTATTCCCTCGGGAATTTGTTTATATCAAACTTTTCGCCAATGGCACTGGTTTCTTTTTGATGATACATTGGATTGTGCAGTAGCAATATGTCTGATTCTGGCACAAACAATATTGTTTATTATCTTATTATGTAATAC